>OIDF01000077.1_pt1 | contig 103346 bp, 79 predicted proteins | sample 1581411 | NCBI WGS metagenome assembly OIDF01 (sample SAMEA3882515, study PRJEB24775) | human gut metagenome | biome: human-associated habitat; feature: intestine environment; material: feces | place: Netherlands | collected 2009/2010
CGTTCTCTTGGGGGTCCAAGGGGGCCATTCTCTCACGTGAGAGAATGGCCCCCTTATCCGTGCAGCGCCATCGGCGCTGCCTCTCCCTCCCGCGCCGTGCGCGGGAAACTCCCTCATCCGTTGGGCAAATCAAAAAAGTGCAACTTTTTTTGAAAAACCCACTTGACAAGTGGGCCCCGCGTGCTATAATGCAACCAACAAGTGAAGAGCTTCAAACCTATGACGGAGAGAAGTAGCCGATGCAGATAAGCACAAAGAGAGTCCCGGGTGGTGTGATCGGGGCGGCGGACGGTCGGTGAATGGACTTCAGAGGGCGGACCGAACGGCGGAAGTCAAGTAGGGACCGACGGGTATCCCACCCGTTATCCATCGGGGCGCGTATGATGGTGCGCGTAAGCGAGCGGGCGTTTTACAAAACGTCAATTTGGGTGGTATCGCAGAAGTTTGATGACTTTTGTCCCATGTGTATGGGATGAAGGTCTTTTTTCTTTATATTCCTCCTGTTCCGGCAAACCAGGACCTCATCTGCCACCCGAAATCAAATAAATTTGGAGGAAAACAAAAATGAAAAACAACATGGTGAAAAAGCTTCTGACCCTGGCCCTCGCCGGTGCGATGACCCTGTCTCTGGCCGCGTGCGGCAGCAAGAGCGACGACAGCAGCAACGACGCCCAGCAGGGCGGCGACGAAAGCGGCAAGACCTACAAGGTCGCCATCATCAAGCAGCTCGACCACGCCTCTCTCGACGAGATCGCGAACGCTGTGGCCGCCGAGCTCGACAAGATCGCAGCCGACAATAATGTGACCATCGAGTACGACATCACCTCCGGCCAGAACGATCAGACCATCTTAAAACAGCTGTCCGATCAGGCGATCGCCGATCAGGTCGACGCCATCATCCCCATCGCGACGACCGCCGCGCAGATCTCTGCCCTCTCCGCTGAGGACACCAAGACCCCCGTTGTTTATGCCGCCGTCTCCGATCCCGAGGCCGCGAGCCTGACGGGCATCGACTATGTGACCGGCACGAGCGACGCGCTGAACACCAGCTTCATCATGGACATGATGTTCGCCCAGAACCCGGACGTCGCCAAGGTCGGCCTGCTCTACTCCCTCTCTGAGCCCAACTCCACCAAGCCCATCGCCGACGCGAAGGCCTACCTCGACGCCAAGGGCATCGAGTACGTTGAGCAGACCGCGAACACGAACGACGAAGTCGTCGCTGCCGCTTCCGCGCTGATCGCCGACGGTGTGGACGCCGTTTTCACCCCGACTGACAACGTCATCATGGCCGCCGAGCTCGCCATCTATGAGGACCTCGCCAAGGCCGGCATCCCCCACTACACCGGCGCTGACTCCTTCGTCCGCAACGGCGCTTACGCCACCTGCGGCGTGAACTACACCGACCTCGGCGCCAAGACCGCCGACCTCGCCTACTCCGCCATCACCGACGGCATGGACGCCATGGAGGACTACTACCTGATGGACGGCGGCATCATCACCGTCAACACCGACACCGCCGCCGCGATGAGCCTTGACTACTCCTGCTTCGACAGCATGGGCACCGTTGTCGAGGTCACGACCACCAAGGACTAAGAAAACCGTTTCCCCGCAAATGAACTGCCTTTCCCCCGACCTTCCGTCGGGGGAAATTGGCCTGAAAGGAGAATTTTCCCATGCTCATCATCACGCAGACCGCCCTTGAGCTGGGCTTCCTCTACGCGCTGGTCGCGATGGCGCTGTTTTTAAGCTACCGCATCCTCGACATCGCCGATCTGACGACCGACGGCTGCTTCGTCCTCGGCGCGGCCGTGTCCGTCACCGTGACGGCCGCGGGACACCCTGTCCTCGCCATCTTCGTCGCGATGCTCGCGGGCGCGTGCGCGGGCTTTGTCACCGCGTTTTTGCAGACGAAGCTCGGCGTGCCGTCGATCCTCGCCGGTATCGTCACGAACACCGGCCTTTACACCGTGAACCTGATGGCCATGGGCTGGAAATCCAACCAGAGCCTGCTCGGCGGCAAGACGATCTTCACGATGCTGCGCGAGACCGGCATCGGCGGCGAGTGGTACGAGCTGCTGCTCGCAGCGTTTGTCACGCTTCTGGCCGGTCTTCTGCTGGTGCTGTTTCTCGGCACGCGCATGGGTCTTTCCATCCGCGCCACGGGCGATAACCCCGACATGGTGCGCGCCTCGTCCCTGAATCCGTCGTTCACGATCACGGTCGGCCTGTGCCTTGCCAACATGCTCACGGCGCTCTCCGGCGCGATCGTCGGCCAGTATCAGAAGACTGTGGACATCAACTCCGGCACGGGCATCGTCGTCATCGGCCTCGCCTGCCTCATCATCGGCGAGACGCTGCTCGGGCGCAGAAGCGTCAAAAAGGGCGTCATCGCCGCGATTCTCGGCTCGATCGTTTACCGCTTCATCTACGCCATCGTATTCTACACGAAGATCGTGCCCGTCGAGTGCCTGAAGCTCCTGACGGCCATCATTGTGGCGCTGGCCATTGCCGCGCCGAGCATCCAGAAGTGGGCGACATTCCAGAAGCGCAAAATGTCCGCCAGAAATAAGGAGGGCGTATAAGATGCTGGACATTCAAAATCTCTCCAAGACCTTCAACCCCGGCACGGTGAATGAAAAAAAGGCGCTTTCTTCCCTTTCCCTGCATTTGGACGAGGGCGACTTCGTCACCATCGTCGGCTCGAACGGCGCAGGCAAGTCGACGCTCTTCAACGCCATCGCGGGCAGCTTTTATGCCGACGAGGGCAGCATTTCGCTCGCGGGCAAGGACATCACCTTCATGCCCGAGCACGAGCGCTCCCGCCGCATCGGGCGGCTCTTTCAGGACCCGCTGCGCGGCACCGCGCCGAGCATGACGATCGAAGAAAACCTTGCGCTCGCGTACCTGCGCGCGGCGCACGGCAATCCGTTCAGCCGCATCAGCAAGAAGGACAAGGAGTTCTTCGCCGAGCAGCTCAAGCAGCTCGGCATGGGCCTTGAGGACCGCATGAAAAACCCCGTGGGCCTGCTCTCCGGCGGCCAGCGTCAGGCGCTCACGCTGCTGATGGCGACGATGGTGCCGCCGCAGCTCTTACTTCTTGACGAGCACACCGCGGCGCTCGACCCCGCAACGGCGGAAAAGGTGCTCGAGCTCACCCGCCGCGTCGTGGCGGAAAGTCACATCACCTGCCTGATGGTCACGCACAACATGCATCAGGCACTTGAGCTCGGCAACCGCACACTGATGATGGCGGACGGGCACATCGTGCTCGACGTCGCGGGCAGTGAACGCGCGGGGATGGGAGTCGACGATCTCATCGCACGGTTCAAAGCAGGTGCCGGACATGAGCTTGATAACGATAGAATTCTTTTATCAGAATAAAATTGCAGTACGAAGTGCTGCCACCCTATTCCCCACACCGTGTGGGGGCGCGGGTAAAGGGGATACTCTCTTTCACGAAAGAGAGTATCCCCCTTTTGATCCCCCGAGAGAAAGGTTTTCCATTGCAGGCGAGCAGCTTGAAGAGTTGCGGCGCTTGCCGATTGCACTACCTGCGCGCGGCGCTGCCGCGTTTAGTTCTGCTATACGATTTGGTGTGCTTCCATTATCCGCTGCCGCTCTGCTGATCTTGTTTTGGTGCTGCCTAATCACCTGCCACCGACAACGCATGCTATTTCGATAGTGCGTACTGCGGCGAGCGCCAGCAATGCTAAACAATCCAAAGTAGGCGGAAATTGCTGAAGACTGCCGAATCGCAGGCAAAGCGGCAGCGGAGATAGAAGTAAGACAAATCGTTTAGATTCATCACTTGGCAGGCGCTCCCATTCCAGAGGCATAAAAGTCATTCAAGCCAGAGACTGCCAATCAAAAGCCTTTCTCTTGGGGTTCCAAAGGGGATATTCTCTTTCGCGAAAGAGAATATCCCCTTTGATTCGTGCAGCGCCGACGGCGCTGCCTTCCCCTCCGCACCTGTGCGGAAACAACGCTCCACAATGTGGAGCGTTTTTAACGCATGGGTCATTTTGCCCGCTTGAGGCAATACCAATTCCATGCTATACTTATCGTTAAGAAAACGACAAATTCAAAGGAGAACTGCATGGAGAGCATTTTTGAAAAACGTCTTACCGTCACGCCCGACTACTGTGACGCGTCGGGCGCGCTGTCGCCGTTGGCGGCGTTTACGATTTTTCAGGGCATCGCAGCGCAGCACGCGGAGGTGCTGGGCGTCGGCAGCAGCGCGATGGCGAAAAAGGGTGAATTCTGGCTCACGGTCCACACGCGCGTCGATCTCTTTGAGCGCGCGTACCTGATGGACGAACTCACGGTGCGCACGTGGGCGGAGGCGTGCAGCGAGCGCGACGTACGCACGTACCGCAGTTACACACTCTCGCGCGGTGAGGCGGTCATTGCCCGCGGCAAGACCGAGTGGGCCATCTTAGGACCGGAGCAGAAGATCATCCGCTTTGGCGACTCGGGCTTCCCGAAGGACTACCCCTTCCCCGCCGAGACGGCCATCCCCGAAAAATTGCAGCGCTTCCATGAAAAGTTTGAGGACGCCGACCTTTTCTCGCACTACGCCGTGCGGTCGACGGACATCGACCTCGGCCACCACATGAACAACGTGGCCTATGTGCGCCTGCTGCTCGACTGCTTTTCGGCAAAGGAGCTCGCGAGCGGTAATATTCAATCGGTCGAGCTACACTACTCAACGCCATGCTTCGAGGGTGAGGCGCTGACGGTCTACAAGAAGTCACTCGATGACGGCACGTGCCGCATCGGCATTGTCAAGCCGGACGGCAAAACCGCCTCGCAGGCGTGCGTGACGTTCAAAAAGTAATCAGCCATGAAAAAAGCGGTTCCCGTTTGGGAACCGCTTTTTGTTGTTCTTTGCGCTGTTTAGTTGTTGCTGGCGTTCGTGGCGCGGAGGGTGACGTCGTGATAGCCGCCCTCGACGATGCTGGTGGCGGAGACGAGCGTGAGCTTCGCGTTCTTCTGCAGGTCAGGGATCGTCGTCACGCCGCAGTTGCACATGGTCGACTTGACCTTGTAAAGGCTTCTTGCGACGTTATCCTGCAGGGAGCCCGCGTAGGTGACGTAGGAATCCACGCCCTCTTCAAACGCAAGGCCCGTCTTGCCGCCGAGGTCGTAACGCTGCCAGTTGCGCGCGCGGTTCGAGCCTTCGCCCCAGTATTCCTTGACGTACACGCCGTTGACAAGCAGCTTGTTCGTCGGCGATTCGTCGAAGCGAGCGAAGTAGCGGCCCAGCATCAGGAAGTCCGCGCCCATGGCGAGCGCGAGCGTCATGTGATAGTCGTGCACGATGCCGCCGTCGGAGCAGATGGGGACATACACGCCGGTCTCGCGGAAGTATTCGTCGCGCGCGGCGCTCACCTCAATGAGCGCGGTGGCCTGGCCGCGGCCGATACCCTTCGTTTCGCGCGTGATACAGATGGAGCCGCCGCCGATGCCGACTTTGACAAAGTCCGCGCCGCTCTCGGCGAGGAAGCTGAAGCCGTCGCGGTCGACGACGTTGCCCGCGCCGATCTTGATGGTATTGCCGTAGTTCGCGCGCACGTAGTCGATGACCTTCTTCTGCCAGACGGAGTAGCCCTCCGACGAGTCGATACACAGCACATCCGCGCCGGCCTCCACGAGCGCGGGGATGCGCTCGGCATAGTCGCGGGAGTTGATGCCCGCGCCGACGAGGTAGCGCTTCTTGTCGTCCTGAAGCGCGAGGGGGTGCTCCTTGTGCTCGGCGTAGTCCTTGCGGAAGACGAAGTAGAGCAGGTGGTCGTTTTCATCCACGATGGGCAGCGCGTTGAGCTTGTGCTCCCAGATGATGTCGTTGGCCTCCTTGAGCGTGGTGGAGGCGGGGGCGGTGATGAGCTTTTCGCGCGGCGTCATAAATTCGCTCACCTTCACATCCGTGCTCATGCGGCTGACGCGGTAATCGCGGCTCGTCACGATGCCGAGGAGCTTGCCGTTGGGCGTCGCATCCTCGGTGATGGCGACGGTCGAGAAGCCGTTTTTCTCCTTGAGGGCCAGCACGTCGGCCAGCGTGTGCTCGCTTGTCAGGTTCGAGGCTGACGGCACAAAGCCCGCCTTATTGCTCTTCACGCGGCGCACCATCTCGGCCTCGCTCTCGATGGACTGGGAGCCGAAGATGAACGAAAGGCCGCCCTCTTTGGCCAGCGCGATGGCCAGCGTGTCGTTCGACACCGACTGCATGATGGCCGAGACCATCGGGATATTCAGGCTGATGGGGCACTCCTCCTGCCCCTTGCGGTAGCGCACGAGGGGCGTTTTGAGCGAGACGTTGTCAGGAATGCAGTCCTCGGACGTGTAACCGGGGACGAGCAGATATTCGCTGAACGTGTGAGACGGTTCGGGATAATAATAAGCCATTGGGTCTGCTCCTCTCTTCTTAAATTACTTGAAATAGCGCACGGCAGAGGTGAACAGCTCCATCTCATACTGTCCGGGAACGTTGCGGTAAAGCTCCTTGCCGATGCGCTCGGTGTGCCCCATCTTGCCGAATACACGGCCATCGGGCGAGGTGATGCCCTCAATGGCGCAGATCGAGCCGTTGGGGTTGAATGCTGTATTCATTGTAGCATACCCGTCAAGGTCTACGTACTGCGTGGCGATCTGGCCGTTTTCGGCGAGCTTCTTCACAAGCTCTTCGGATGCGAGGAAGCGGCCCTCGCCGTGCGAAATGGGCACGGTGTAAATGTCGCCGACCTTCGTACCCGCAAGCCAGGGGGACTTGTTGGAGCACACGCGCGTGCGGACCAGACGGGACTGGTGGCGGCCGATGACGTTGTAGGTCAGCGTCGGGAAATCAGCGTCGGTGTCCATGATCTTGCCATAGGGAACGAGACCGAGCTTGATGAGCGCCTGGAAGCCGTTGCACACGCCGAGCATCAGACCGTCGCGCTTTTCGAGGAGGTCCGTGACCTGCTCCTTGACCGCGGCGTTGCGGAAGAACGCCGTGATGAGCTTGGCACTGCCGTCGGGCTCGTCGCCGCCGGAGAAGCCGCCGGGGATGACGATGATCTGGCTATCCTTGACGGCCTTGGCAAAGCGCTCGACGCTGTCAGCAACGTCGGCGCTCGTTAAGTTGCGGATGATGAACTGCTCGGCGTCCGCGCCCGCTTCGAGCAGGGCGCGATGGGTGTCGTACTCGCAGTTCGTGCCGGGGAAGACGGGGATCAACGCCTTCGGACGCGCGGTCTTGACGGCGGGCGCAACGCGCTTTTCCGCTTCATAGGTAAAGCTCTCGACCGTGCCGGCATCCTGTGTCTTCGTCGGATAGACCGATTCGAGCACGGAATCGTTCAGGGCCAGCAGCTCAGAAATGCTCGCCTCGTCATTGCCGATGGTGATCGTCTTCTCCGCCGTCGTGATGCCGATGCAGACGGCGTCGGGAATTTCCTCGGTGAGCTCGGCGACGATCGCGCCGGGCATGGGCCGGTACCAGTCGAGAGCGGTCGAAGCCGCGGCAAAGCCGACCTCGTTGCCGAGCGACATCTTCATCACCGCCTCGGCAAGGCCGTTTTCAACGGCCCATGCGCTTGCTGCCTTGCCCGCGCGGGCAAGCGCGGTGAAGCGCTCCCACGCGGCGGTCTTCTGCTCCGCCGTGCCGCCGTAGAAGAGATAAACGCCGTGACCGGCGGACTTGAAGTCCGTCGTCACAAGCTCGCCCGCGCACACCGGTGCAATGGCGAACGAGATGAGCGTCGGCGGGACGTCGTGGTCTAAGAACGTGCCGGACATCGAGTCCTTACCGCCGATGGCGGCGGCGCCGAGCTCAAGCTGCGCGTCCAGCGCACCGAGGAGCGCGGCAAAAGGCTTGCCCCAGCGCACGGGCTCATTGCGGAGCTTTTCAAAAAATTCCTGTAAGGTGAGATATGCCTTGTGATAATCGGCGCCCGCGGCGACGATCTTTGCGACCGAGGTGTAGACCGCGCTGTGCGCGCCCGTGTAAGGATCGGCACTCAGTGCGTCGGGGTCGCAGCCCCAGGCCATCACGCTGCCCTGCTCGGTCTTGCTGCCCGGCAGCACCGGCAGCAGCGCCGCCATCGCCTGCGAGGGACTGCGCTGCGTCTTGCCGCCAAAGGGCATGAGCAGCGAGAACGAGCCGACGGTGGAGTCGAAGCGCTCGGTGAGACCGCGGCGGGACGCGCTCTTGAGGCTGCCCGCCATATCGCGCAGCGTGCACGGCGCGCAAGCGGACTCCGCCTGCTTCTTTCCCGCTTCCACGCGAATGCTTGCGTGCTTGACTGCGCCGTTCGTGTCGAGGAAGGCGCGCGAAAGGTCGGCGACCGTCTGGCCGCGCCAGTGCATGACCATGCGGGGGCTCTCAGTCACGACGGCCACGCGGTAGGCCTCCAGGTTTTCGGCCTGCGCGGCGGCGATGAACTTCGCCTCATCCTCCGGCGCGACGACGACGGCCATGCGCTCCTGCGATTCGGAGATCGCAAGCTCGGTACCGTCGAGGCCCTCATACTTCTTGCGCACGGCGTCGAGCTCGATCTCGAGGCCGTCGGCCAGCTCGCCGATGGCGACAGACACACCGCCCGCGCCGAAGTCGTTGCAGCGCTTGATGAGGCGGGTGACCTCGCCGTTTCGGAACAAGCGCTGGATCTTGCGCTCTTCGGGCGCGTTGCCCTTCTGGACCTCACTCGCCATGGTGGTGAGGGACTTCATATCGTGGCTCTTCGACGAACCGGTCGCGCCGCCGATGCCGTCACGGCCCGTGCGGCCGCCGAGCAAGACAACGACGTCGCCCGGGGCGGGACGCTCGCGCACAACGTTCTTGGCGGGCGCCGCGGCGACGACCGCGCCGCACTCAAGGCGTTTGGCAATGTAGCCCTCGTGGTAGAGCTCGGCGACATGGCCCGTGGCAAGGCCGATCTGGTTGCCGTAGGACGAATATCCCGCCGCCGCGGTCTGCGCCAGCTTGCGCTGGGGGAGCTTTCCGGGAAGCGTCTCCGCGAGCGTCTTTCGCGGGTCGCCGCCGCCGGTGACGCGCATCGCCTGATGGACATAAGCGCGGCCGGAGAGCGGGTCGCGGATGCAGCCCCCGATGCAGGTGGCCGCGCCGCCGAAGGGTTCAATTTCGGTGGGGTGGTTGTGGGTCTCGTTTTTGAACATCAGCAGCCAGTCCTGCTCCTCGCCGTTCACCTTGGCGGGAACGTGGATAGAGCAGGCGTTGATCTCCTCGCTCTCGTCGAGCTCGGGGAGAAGGCCGCGTATCTTGAGCGTCTTGGTGCCGATGGTCGCGATGTCCATGAGCGTCTGGGGGCGCTTGGCAGCCTTCTCGAGGCCGTAGACCTCCTCGCGCGCGGCGAGGTAGCGGTCATACGCATCCTTGACGGCGGGATCCTCGATGCTGACCTCGTCCAAATGCGTAGAGAACGTCGTGTGGCGGCAGTGATCGGACCAGTAGGTGTCGACGACGCGCACCTCGGTCACGGTGGGGTCGCGGTGCTCTTCGTCGCGGAAATAGACCTGCAAGGTCTTGAGGTCGTCTAAGTCCATCGCAAGGCCCATGGACGAAAGAAGCGCCGAGAGCGCCGATTCATCCATCCCGGTAAAGCCGTCGACCGATGCGACGCTCTTGGGCTCGGAGAGGTTCTCTTCGAGCGTCTCGGGCTTTGCAAGCGAGGCCTCGCGGCTCTCGACAGGGTTGATGACATGGTGCTTGACAGCCTCGACGTCCTTTTCAGAGAGCGTGCCGTAGAGCGCGTAGACCTTCGCCGTGCGGATGCGCGGGCGCTCGCCCTGGCTGAGGAGCTGGATGCACTGCGCCGCGCTGTCCGCGCGCTGGTCAAACTGGCCAGGCAGCGGCTCGACGGCAAAGACGGCGGCAGCGCCGCTCGCGTCGATCTCCCCGCTCGTCAGGTCGAGCTGCGGCTCGGAGAAAACGGTATTTGTGGCATAGGCAAACAGAGTCTCGTCGATGCCCTCGACGTCGTAGCGGTTCCAAATGCGCACGCTTTCAAGACTCTTGAGGTCCAGAAACGAGCGGCAGTCGGAAAGAAGGCTCGCGTACTCGGGCGCAAGGCCGGGCTTTTTTTCAACACAGACGCGATAGACCATTTACTCTCTCTCCTTTTGCGCGGCGAGGGCTCGGCGGCCAATGTCGCTGCGGCAGTATTTGTTGGCAAAATCGACCTCGGACGATAAGCGGTAGGCCTCCTTCACGGCCTCCTCGAGCGTGGGGGCGACGGCGGTAACGCCGAGCACGCGGCCGCCCGCGGTCAGGAGCCTGTCTCCGTCTTTCTTCGCGCCCGCGACGTAGGTGTGCGCAGCGGCCTCTTCGCTCATCGTGACGGGGAAGCCGCTCTCGTACTTCTTGGGGTACCCGTTCGAGGCGAGGACGACGCAGCAGGCGGAATCGGTCGAAAATTCGACGGGGACGTCCTTGAGCGTACCGCTCGTCGTGGCCTGCATGACCGTGAGCAGGTCGGACTTGAGGAGCGGCAGCACGACCTGCGTTTCGGGATCGCCGAAGCGGCAGTTGTACTCCACGACCTTCGGGCCGTCCTTTGTGAGCATCAGGCCGAAGTACAGGCAGCCCTTGAAGGGGCGGCCCTCGGCCTTCATCGCGCGGATCGTGGGCAGGAAGATCGTCTGCATGCACTCGTCCGCGATCTTTTCCGTGTAGCAGGGATTTGGGGCGATCGTGCCCATGCCGCCGGTGTTCGGGCCCTTGTCGCCGTCCAGCGCGCACTTGTGGTCCATGGAAGACACCATGGGAACAACGGTTTCGCCGTCGGTAAAGCTCAGAACGGAGACCTCGGGCCCCTCCATGAACTCCTCGATGACGACGCGCGCGCCGCTCTGCCCGAAGGCCTTGTCCTCGATCATGGAGCGGACGGCGGCTTTCGCCTCTTCCACCGTCTGCGCGACGATGACGCCCTTGCCGAGCGCCAGACCGTCGGCCTTGACGACGATGGGCGCGCCCTGCGCCTCAATATAGGCGCAGGCGGCCTCCACCTCGGTGAAGAGCTCGTACTTCGCCGTGGGGATGCCGTACTTTTTCATCAGATCCTTGGAAAAGGCCTTGCTCGCCTCGATGACGGCGGCCTTTTTGTCGGGGCCGAAGCACGGGATGCCCGCCTCGGTCAGCGCGTCCACCGCGCCGAGGGCCAGTGGATCGTCCGGCGCGACGACGGCGTAGTCGATCCGGTGCGCTTTCGCAAATTCGACCTGCGCGGGGATGTCCTTTGCGCCGATCTCCGGCACGCAGACCGCGTCGGCGGCGATGCCGCCGTTACCGGGCAGGCAGTAAATTTCCTCAACTGCGGGATTTTCTTTTAACTTCTTGATAATGGCGTGTTCGCGGCCTCCGCCGCCGATGACCATGAGTTTCATTCGTTTCGTTCCTCCTTTTAGTGATGGAACAATCTCTGTCCGGTAAAGGCCATGGTGATGCCGTATTTATTCGCGGTCTCGATGACGTTGTCGTCGCGGATCGAGCCGCCGGGTTCCGCGATGTAGGTGACGCCGCTCTTTCTCGCGCGCTCAACATTGTCGCCGAACGGGAAGAACGCGTCGGAGCCGACGGTCACGCCGCTCTGGCGGGCGACCCAATCCTTGCGCTCCTGCACCGTCAGCGGCTCGGGGCGCTCCTTGAAGACGCGCTGCCATGCACCGTCGGCCAAAACATCGTCACACTCGTCGGAAATATAAACATCAATGGCGTTGTCGCGGTCAGGGCGGCGGATACCGTCCACAAACGGCAGCGCAAGCACCTTCGGGTGGCGGCGGAGATACCAGTTGTCCGCCTTGCTGCCGGCAAGGCGCGTACAGTGGATGCGGCTCTGCTGGCCGGCGCCGACGCCGATGGTCTGGCCGTCCTTGGCGTAGCAGACGGAGTTCGACTGCGTGTATTTGAGCGTAATGAGCGAAACGATCATGTCGCGCTTCGCGTCATCGGGAAGATTCTTATTTTCGGTGACGATGTTCGCAAGCAGCGACTCGTCGATCTTGCAGTTGTTGCGGCCCTGCTCGAACGTGACGCCGAAGACGTCCTTCTGCTCCTGCGGGGCGGGAATGTAGGCGGGATCCATCTGCACGATGTTGTACTTGCCGCCCTTTTTCGTCTTCAGGATGGCAAGCGCCTCCTCGCTGAACGAGGGGGCGATGATGCCATCGGAGACCTCGCCTTTCAGATATTCCGCCGTCGCGGCGTCGCACTCGTCGGAGAGCGCCGCCCAGTCACCGTAGGAGCAGAGGCGGTCCGCGCCGCGGGCGCGGATGTAGGCGCAGGCGATGGGCGAAAGGGCCTCGTCAGGCTCAACAAAGTAAATCTGCTTGTCCACCTCGTCGAGCGGCAGGCCGAGCGCCGCTCCCGCGGGAGAGACGTGCTTGAAGCTCGCCGCGGCGGGCAGGCCCGTGGCCTCCTTAAGCTCGCGCACGAGCTGGAAGGAGTTGAAGGCATCGAGCAGATTGATGTAGCCCGGCTTGCCGTTCAGCACGGTGAACGGCAGGTCGCCGCCGTCTTTCATAAAGACGCGCGCAGGCTTCTGGTTGGGGTTGCAGCCATATTTGAGTTCGAGCTCGTTCATATCGTTCTCCTCAATCGCCTAAATTCTTGTTGAACAGCTTGACTTCGCCGTTCATGTTTGCGTAAAGGGACACCTTGTTGTCCTCGTTGAGCGCGTCCCAGACCTCTTCGGGGCTGGGGACGCTCACCTCCATCGGCTCGCCCGCAAATGTCGGCAGCGGCGTGCCGTCGCCCTGATAGGTGCTGATGAAGTAGGCCTTGTCCGCGTCGCAGCCCTCGTAGCAGAAGAACTCGCGCAGGCACCGGCCGTTGTTATGCTTGAGGATGGACATCTCGAACGAGCCGTCCTCATGCACGATGGTGGAAATACGCGGCGTCCAGTTCGGCTCGTCGGGCTCGTACTCGCGCGTCATCAGGCCGCGGCGGAAGTCGCCGTGCTCGCAGATCGTGTCGGTCTGGTCGCCGTTCGTCACAACGAGGTCGCTGCCCATCGTGCGGACGGGGTGATAGATGATGAGGCTCGGGTCGGCGAGCTTGGCGGGGTCAAAGGCCTCGGTGCGGATGCCGTCGTCGGTCTTGACAAAGACGCGGTTGCGGCTGTTCTCGCTGCGGCCCATGATGAAATAATAGACGCGGTCCTTGCCGACTAAAATGCCGCGGCCGGGATAAGACGTATTTTTCAGAAAGTGCAGAAAGTCGACCATTTCAGTTCTCCTCTTCTGTGATGGCGCGGCAGACAAGCTCCGTCGCGCGCGGCAGGAGCTTCCATTCGGCCTGCTCCATCACGCGGCGCTGTAAGGTCTCGGGCGTGTCGCCCGCTTCGATCTCGACCGCTTTTTGCAGGATGATCTCGCCGCCGTCGGGAATTTCGTTGACAAAGTGCACCGTCGCGCCCGTGACCTTCACGCCGCGCGCGAGCGCAGCCTCGTGCACCTTTAAGCCGTACATGCCCCTGCCGCAGAACGACGGGATCAGCGACGGATGGATATTCAGAATGCGGCGCGGCCACTTTTTCGTGAAGTTCTCGCTCAGGATGCTCAAAAAGCCCGCGAGGACGATAACGTCGATCTTGTACTGCTCGAGCAGAAGCTCGATCGCCGCCTCAAAGTCGTGCTGGATGAGGCTCGACGGCACGGTGTGTGCAGGGACGTTCGCCTTTTCCGCGCGTTCGAGCGCGTAGGCGCATGCCTGAGAGGAAATGACGAGCGCGATCTCGCCGTGTGGAATTTTGCCGTCTCTCTGCGCGTCGAGCAAGGCTTGTAAATTCGTGCCGCCGCCCGAGACGAACACCGCGATGCGCGCGCTTTTCAGCATAGTGCGACCTTCTCTTCCCCGCTCACGACCTCGCCGATCACGTAGGCGTCCTGGCCGTTTTCCTTGAGGGCGGCAAGCGCCTTGTCGGCGTCATCTTTGGCGACGATCATCGTCATGCCGACGCCCATGTTGTAGGTGTTGAACATGTCGTGCTCGGGGATGCTGCCCATGCGCTGGAGCATTGAGAAGATCGGCGGCGTGCGGAGAGAGGACTTGTCGATCTTCGCGCACAGGCCGTCGGGGATGCAGCGGGGGATATTTTCATAGAAGCCGCCGCCTGTGATGTGGCTAACGCCGTGGACGTCGGCCACGTCCATCGCGGCGAGAACGGGCTTCACGTAGATCTTCGTCGGGCGCAGCAGTTCTTCGCCCAGCGTGCAGCCGAGCTCGTCGACATATGCGCCGAGATCCGCGTGCTCAACGTTGAAGACCTTGCGCACGAGGGAATAGCCGTTGGAGTGGATACCGCTCGAGGTGAGCGCGATCACAACGTCGCCCGGACGCATGCGGTCGTGGTCGATGATCTTCGCGCGGTCAACAATGCCGACGGCGAAGCCCGCAAGGTCGTAGTCGTCGGCAGACATGGTGCCGGGGTGTTCGGCGGTCTCGCCGCCGATGAGCGCGCAGCCGGACTGCACGCAGCCCTCGGCCACGCCGGAAACGAGCGTCGCGACCTTCTCCGGCTCGTTCTTGCCGATGGCGATGTAGTCGAGGAAGAAGATGGGCTTTGCGCCGCAGCAGATGATATCGTTGACGCACATGGCAACGCAGTCGATGCCGACGGAGTCGTGCTTGTTCATCAGCTGCGCGATGCGCTGCTTCGTGCCCACGCCGTCCGTGCCCGAGACGAGCACGGGCTCGCTCATACCGGTAAGATCAGGCGCAAACAGGCCGCCAAAGCCGCCGATATCGGACACAACGCCCGGGATCATGGTGCGCTGGACGTGCTTTTTCATCAGCTTGACGCCCTCGTAGCCGGCCTCGATATTCACGCCGGCGTCACGGTAGCTCTCGGAAAAACTACGCATTCTTTTTCTTCTCCCCTTCACTGATTTTGCACTCAAAGCGGTCCTTGCCGCCGTCTTTCGGGATAGAGGTGGGATAGCCGCCGCCGAAGCAGGCCGTGCAGAAGCCGTTTTCGGTGTTGTCGGCGAGCTTGACGACGTCCTCAAGGCTTAAGTAGCCGAGCGAGTTGACGCCGATGATCTTCGCGATCTCATCGACCGTGTGGTGCGTGGCGATGAGGTTGTTCTTGTCGTCGATGTCCGTGCCGTAGTAGCACTCGGAGACAAACGGCGGCGCGCTGACGCGCATGTGGATCTCCTTCGCGCCCGCCTTCCACAATAGGTCGATCGTGCGGCGGCAGGTCGTACCGCGGACGATGGAGTCGTCGATCAGCACGACGCGCTTGCCCTCGACCACGGAGCGGATGGGGTTGAGCTTGATGTTGACCTCGTTTTCGCGCATCGTCTGCGTGGGCGAGATGAACGTGCGGCCGATGTACTTATTTTTGATAAAGCCGATGCCGTAGGGGATGCCGCTCTGGCGCGCGTAACCGAGGGCTGCATCAAGGCCGGAATCCGGCACGCCGATGACGACATCCGCCTGCACGGGATGCTCGAGCGCGAGGAACGCGCCTGCGCGCTGGCGTGCGACGTGGACGCTGCTGCCGTCGATGACGGAGTCAGGGCGGGCGAAGTAGATGAACTCGAAGACGCAAAGCTTCTTCGGCGCTTTGCCGCAGTGGCTCGTGTCGGAGCGAACGCCGGCCGTGTCGACGACAACGATCTCGCCGGGGCGGATGTCGCGCTCAAACTCGGCGCCGATGGCGTCGAGCGCGCAGGATTCAGACGCGAAGACAACAGAGCCGTCCTTCAGATGCCCCATGCAGAGGGGACGGAAGCCGTGGGGGTCGCGCGCGGCAATGAGCTTCGTCGGCGAGGAGAGGACGAGGGAATACGCGCCCTCGATGCGGTCCATCGCAGCGGAGACAGCCTCTTCGATGGAGCCGCGGTTGAGTCTCTCCTGCACGATGATATAGGCGATGACCTCGCTGTCGGTCGTGGTCTGGAAGATGGAGCCGCGACTTTCAAGCTCCTGCCTCAGCTCGCGGGAGTTCGTCAGGTTGCCGTTGTGCGCGAGCGCCATACGGCCCTTGAAGTGGTTCACTAAAATGGGCTGGACGTTGCGCTTGTTGTCGCTGCCGGTCGTGCCGTAGCGCACATGGCCGACGGCGATGGTACCCTTGCCGAGCGATTTGAGCTGCTCGGGCGGGAAGACCTCGCTCACAAGGCCGGTGTCGCGCAGCGAGCGGAACAGGCCGTCGTCGTTGACGACGATACCCGCGCTTTCCTGTCCGCGGTGCTGGAGGGAGTAGAGCGCGTAGTAGGCATAGGACGCGACGTCCGCCTCCTGAGGCGTAAAGATGCCGAACACGCCGCATTCTTCGTGAATGTGGCGCGCCGGGATGATGTTGTGATTCTCTGTCATATTTGATCTTACTGTGCGTCGTGAGCCATCAGGCGCTTCATGACTTCGGCGTAGGCGTCTTCCACGCCGCCGAGGTCGCGGCGGAAGCGGTCCTTGTCGAGCTTTTCGTTCGTCTTGCTGTCCCACAGGCGGCAGGTGTCGGGGCTGATCTCGTCGGCGAGAACGATCTGGCCGTCGACGGTCTTGCCGAACTCGAGCTTAAAGTCGACGAGCGTGACGCCGCACTCGCTCCAAAATGCCTTGAGCGTGTCGTTGACGGCGAAGGCATACTTCTTGATGAGCTCGATTTCCTCCCAGGTCGCGAGCTTGAGGGCAACGGCGTGATAGGCGTTCATCAGGGGGTCATGCAGATCGTCGTTCTTGTAGGAGAACTCGATCGTGGGCTCGGAGAAGACGATACCCTCCTCCACGCCGTAGCGGGAGGCAAAATGACCGGCGGAGATGTTGCGGATGATGACCTCCAGCGGGACGATGGAGACCTTCTTGACGAGCGTGTCGCGCTCGCTGAGCTCTTCAACAAAGTGGGTCGGGATGCCGGCCTTTTCCATCTTAGCCATCAGACGGTTGGTCATCTGGTTGTTGATGACGCCCTTGCCGACGATGGTACCCTTCTTTGCGCCGTCAAAGGCGGTGGCGTCGTCCTTGTAGGAAACGATGACGAGGTTGGGATCTTCGGTGGCGTAAACCTTCTTGGCCTTGCCTTCGTAGAGCTGTTCTTTCTTTTCCATGATGACTGTTCTCCTTTTATTTTATATTTTTGTTGATTGATATGGATGGATGGTTTCTCAGTTTTTGTAGCGCTCGCGAAGCTCTTCGTCCGCCTTCAAGACAGCGGCGGTGCCCTCGTCACGTGCGGCCTGGAGCTTGTGGGCAAGGCCCTCGTCGCTCACAGCCATGATCTGGACGGCAAGGATGGCGGCGTTTTTCGCCCCGTCGATAGCGACGGTGGCAACGGGGATGCCGCTCGGCATCTGGACGGTCGAGAGCAGCGCGTCCATGCCGTCGAGCTTCGCGCCGCTGCACGGCACGCCGATGACGGGAAGCGTCGTATTCGCGGCCATCGCGCCGGCCAAGTGCGCGGCCATGCCCGCGAGCGCGATGATACAAGAAAATCCGCTCTCCCGTGCCGACGCTGCAAATTCTCTTGCCTCGTTCGGGCACCGGTGGGCGGATAACACGCGGACCTCGGTCTCGATCCCATATTCCTTGAGCGTCTGGATCGCCTTCTCGGCGACGGGCAGGTCGCTCGTGCTGCCCATAATAACGGCTACCTTTCGCATAGTTCTGCCTCCTTAAAAGCAAAAATGGGCGCTCCACTGCCTCGATGTGCAGTTGAAGTGCCCAGACGGTCGGCTGCTGAATTTCAGCAAGAAACGCTCTCTGCTCCCCTGTGGTGACCCACGTTTCCGTCAGTTACAAAGAGCTCAACTTGACAAGCAATATGGTATCACAGAGGGCTCTTTTCGTCCATGCGGCAAAAGAGAGAAAGGCTTCGCCCTATTTATCAGTTTTTTGATAATAATCTACATATCTATAAGTTATGCTAATACTTATCAGTAAAAATCTGCCGTTTCGGCAGCGCAAATAAAAATCGAAAGGCCGCGCACTCCCCGTACGCGGCCTTCCATCGCATCATGTTTTCAAAAAGGCAGGCATCCGCCGATGGCAAGACTCAGCAGGATGACCGCAAGCGCAACGAGCACAGGTGCTTTCCGCCTGAGTTTCCTCATCGCGCGCTTTTCGTCCACAGAGGAATCCTCACTTCGCCAGCTCCTTGCCCAGCGCGCGGCAGGCGTCCAGCGCGGCGTCATCAGGCGCTTCGCAGCAGGTCACGCTCTCGCACACAAGGCGGATGCCGGAATCATCGCAGTCCTTTTCCCAGCCGCGCATCCACTCGCCGTCGCCCCAGCCGTAGGAGCCGAACAGCGCGGCGCTCTTGCCGCCAAGGCTGCGCTTGACCTCGTCAAACATGGGCTGGAACTCCATCTCCTCGAGCACTTCGCTGCCCATGGCGGGGCAGCCGAAGGCGATCGCGTCGTAAGCGCTCAGCTCGCTGGCCTTGACCTGGTCAGGGGTCAACATCGTGACCTGCGCGCCCGCGCTCTCCATGCCCTCAGCGACGGCCTTGGCCATGGCCTCGGTGTTGCCCGTGCCGCTCCAATAAACAACAGCAGTCTTTTTCATATTAGTATGTTCCTTTCATAAATCAGTATCTATCACACTGCCACGGCAAGCTGCTCGATGCCCGAGCCGGCCTCCCAGAGTGCGCAGTAGATCTCCGTGCATTTTTTGAAGCGGGCGAACAGCTCGCGCGCCTTCTTCTCGTCGCCGTAGACCTTCCACAGCCCCGCGCATTTGAAGTTGCAGGCGCGGTGGTCGATGAAGCCCTTGACGTCCTCCGGCGGATACGAGAGGAAAAGCCCGACCTCATGGGGGAATTCGCCGCCCTCGCGGAATCGGCGGATGAGGTTTGCGATGCAGCGTCCGCAGTGGCCGCTATTGTAGCCCGCGTGGTGCAGGATCTCGGCCGCCTGTTCGTCCTCCAAATCTCTCCGCAGCTCAGAGGGGCGGTACAGGTACAAAAGGACCTGTCCTTTCAGGAAACGGATCGGCAGCAGACACAGGCCCTTTGGCACAAGCAGACGGTTCAGGCGGCGGATGTCCGCAAAGAGCGCTTCCTTATCTTCGCAAGGACAAGGGAAGAGGCTGCCCGTTTTGATACCTGCCAACGTCGGCGCACCCTGCCGCACCAGGATCTCTTCAGACATGCCCGTTTCCCTCCCCTTTGGTTTCGGTGGTGGCTCCCCCAGAAGTTAGATTCCTCTAACTTTTAGGAGCGGCGTCCCCGCTCTTGACGTGTCTTAGGATACCCGAAAAGAAGAGCCCCATCCGCTCCAAATTGATCGGATGAGGCTCCAAAATATTTTATTCTGCCTTTTCCGCCGTCGGCGCGCAGCTGTCGCTGTCCGCGCCCGCGCGGTACGCGCTCGGCGACACACCGATCACACTGCGGAAGGCCTTGGCAAACTTGCTGGCGTTGTCATAGCCGAACTGCCCCGCGATATCGAGCACCGTGCGGTCGCTCGTGCGCAGGAGCTGCGCGGCACTGTGCATCTTCTGCGCGCGCAAAAACGCTGCGGGCGTCATGCCGTACACGCCGCGAAAGCTCGCGGCGAGCTGCGAGGGCGACGCACCGAGTTCCTGTGCAAGCGCGGAGATCGTGACGTCGTCCTCCGTGCTTGCAAGCAGCGCGTCGCGCGCCGCGCGCGCAAGGCGCACTTGCGCGGCGGTATAGCCGTGCTTTTCGTGCGCCACGTCGAGCGCACTCAAAAAGAGCAGAAGTTCAAGCACCTTAACCTTAAAGTAGCCGCGTCTGATGCCGGCGGGCACGGCGTAGAGCTCAGAGAAGATGTGCTCCACGCGCGCCGACGAACGCGAGACAAAGCACTCCGAGTCGGCGAAGAACTTCTCCGCCAGCACGCTGGGGCGGACGTCGACATCCTGCAAAATGCAGGACAAACAGTCAGGTGCGAGGGCGGGGTCGAGCGTGACGGTGATGCCGTGGTAGTGCCCCGTGGGGAACTCCACCTCCCCCTCGATGGCGGCACGGCGCACGACGGAGAGGTCTCCGGGGGCCAAAAAGTAATGCTCGCCGCCGCAGCAGTATTCCGCACGCCCCTCGCGGCAGTGCTGGATCTCGATGAGTCCCGCCGCATTCGGCTCTGCCAGACGGTAGGACGGCGCGTGCACATCGTGATAGGCAAGCTCAATGCCGGGGAAAACGGGATAGGATGTGATGCGCACCTCGCCGTCCGTCTCTCTGAGGCGGTAGACGGTGCGTTCCTCGTTTTGCTGCAAAATTTCTGCGTGGGCGCTGCATTTCTTTACCTGAGACTTTGGTTCGATCAAGGAAGCTTCCCTGTCCTTTCTTCTACATATAAAAATAGAAACGCCGCAAAGCGCAGATCCCGCGCTTTGCGGCTTGTGGCTGCTGATCAAACGCATTCCTCCGCGAGATCTGCGTTTTCCTCCGTCGGCTTCCCCTCCAGCAGCTCGGGGTGCTTGAGATAGCGGCGCACGCTCGCCCAGAACAGCGCGTACTCGTGTCCCGTGCAGATGCGCTCATCCATCACGACGGAGAGCGGGATCATTTTTTTATTATACTCCCCGCTCCTGTAATTGGCAATAGGCTTGCCCATGCTGACGAACACCCCCGTCGTGCCGAACTCGTAGCAGTGGTGGAAGATGGAATTCGTGTTGATGGAGGCAAGGTTCGTGATAAAAAGACTCGTGTGGAACGGGCTCAGATCAATGATCTTCCGCGGTAAAACGCCGCAGCGGTCCATCAGCTTGACAAGGCCGAACAAAAGCCCCGGCAGGATGGGGATGGCGAACAGGAAATTCGCGAATTTATCCGTATTGTTGTTGTGCGCGGCCACCTGATTCTGCGCGACCGCCTCCTCGATCTTGCGGTTGATGGAGAAAATGTCATCCCCGTCCTCGAAGAACACCTTGATCGACGTCTCATCCGCGCGGCCGTCGGCGCGCGTTTTCAGGATGACGAAGCTGACACAGAAGTGATTGCGCTGGTAGATCTTGCTGTTCATGATGAAGCGGTTGATCTTTGGATTTTCCTGATACGCCTTGAAGTATGCCGCCAGAATGAGCGTCATATACGGGATGCGGACGCCTTCGCGGCGCTTTTCCTGAATGTAGCGGCGCAGGACCTCCATATCAGCGTATTCGGTGATGAAATTCTGCGCATCGTAGCGCCGCGGCATGACATAGGGCAGTGCCGAAACGATGGTGGACGCCTCTTTCACTCGGGTTCCGTCGGGACGCATGGCAAGTTCCTCTTTTCTTTGAGTTAACCCCATCTTACCCGCTTTGCCCGCGTATTGCAATCATTTTCTTAGCGAATTCTTTATTAAAAATTGGTTAAGTCTCGTCCTCTCCCCAGTCGAGCGACACATCGACGACACGCAGGAGGCCGGAAAGCGTCGAGGGCACATAGGCTCTGGAGAACAGATCGTCCTGCGTGCAGAGCGTGCGCTCGGTCGTACCGTCCACACTCTGCATCGCCGTGACGAGAAGCGCCGCATGCTCGGGTGCGGCCAGCATCTCGGGAAGAGCGTCGGCGGCGTATGCCGCGCGCGACAGAACGTTCTTATCGCTGTCCATCCAGACAAATTCGACCGATTCTGCCGCCGTGTGCGCCGCGAATGAAACGCTCACCTTGATCGAGCGGCTCTTCGTTTTGCCGTTCGCGCGCCAGTCGCTCGACCGCTCGGTCGAGATCGTCCGCGTTTGGTTCAGGTTTGTGCTGGGTGTCCTGTAACATACGTTCGTGCCGTTGGCCTGCGTGCACTCGGCATAGTAGTCCCCCGCAGACGTGCGGTAGACATAACATTCGTACAGTTCCGCCTGTCCCAGCGCGTCGAGCGCGATCTCTCCGCCCGTCTCGTAGCTGCTGCCGTTGTCGTCGACCTTGATGTGCATTCCGCTGCCCACCACCTCGTCGGACACCGCCGCACCGACGGAATTGTTGAATTCAGAGCCCTCTTCGTAATCCGGATCGTCGGGTTCAAACGCTGTGATGGTCACAAACACCGGCACGCCGGGCACGCCGAAGTCGTAATCATCGCCGTTCTCCGTCGCGTAGCGCCTGCCGTCGAAGGGTTCGAGGACGAAGAAGTATCCGACCCATTCGTCGTCCATGGTCTCCTGCGCCGCGGCTTCGATACGCTCGGGCTTGTAGAGCGCAAAGCTCACACCAAACACCACTGCGAGCGCCAGCGCAAAAGCAATGATGCGTTTCATGCCGCCCCCTCCTTCCAGTTGACCTTGATGCTGATTGAGCAGAGCTTCCCGTCCTGATAGCGGAAGGTATCCAGATTTGAGTAAGCATACGGCGCACTGTCATTGCTGCGGCTGCAAATGTCGTATTCCGCCGTCTCGCCGTCCCCGTCTTGTCCATAGCTCGTGCCGATGAGATACGCCGCGCCGGGCGCGGCTGTGATAGACTCGGGCAGCGCGTCGGGCGCGAACTCCTCGAGCTTCAAGAGATCGTCGTTTTCGTCCATGTGCGCGACGGTGAACTTCGTCGGCGTCGGACGGGCAGCAACGGTGATGGCGACTCTGACCTTCACGCGCTCGGACTTGCCGCCAATCGTCTCGGTCTTATCGCTCGTGAGCGTGTGGGTTATGCTGGCGCCGTCCGCGCCGGACATGCCCATGCTGTTGCCGCGCGTCAAATAAATGCGTCCATCCGACGTCTGATAGATGGGATAAAGTTTGAAAATCACTTGTCTGTCGCCGCAGGCGTAGACCTCGCCCGAGAGGTCGATGTCCGTCGTACGGACGCCGTTGTCATCGTCGATACCGGCCTTCCCCAGCGGCGCACCGAGTTCGCCGAAGATCGTGATGCATGGCGACTTGGCGTCCTCTTCGCCGTAGCGCGAGTCAGGCTCCATCGTGCAGTAAATGCCGCTGCCGCGGTCTTTGAGCGCCCACCAGTCTTCGTCCGTATCCATATAGAGCCGCCCGGCCTTCCAGACGAATTTGCCCGCGGCCGAGACCGCAAGATCACCGCCGATGTCGAGATCCTCTTCCGAGACGAAAGCCCCGATGAGCGTGCCCTCTTCCTCCTCGTCCGCAGCAGACTGCACCGCGCCGCCGTCGAGAAAGGCGACGAGAAAGACCGCCGCGAGGATCGCAGCAAAAATCAGTATCGTTTTCGTTTTACTCTTCATGCTCTGCCTCCAATTCTCCGTCGCATTGCAGAATGTCGCCCACATTGCACTCGAGCGCGCAGCAGATGCGGTTGAGCGTTGCAAAGCGCACGCCCTTAGCCTTGCCGCTGCGCAGAATGGAAAGATTCGCCTCCGTGATGCCGACAATAGCGCAAAGCTCCTTGCTTGTCATGCCGCGCGCTTTCAGCACCTCGTCGAGATGTATCGTGATCGCCATGGCAGCACCCTCAGATAAAGAGGTCGTTGTCCGCCGCAAGGGCGACGTTCGAGGCGATGAGCCGCGCACCGAGAAGCGCTGCGAGCACGAAGCACAGCTCGAAGATCGGCAGACGGATCGAAATGCTGGTGCTCAGGAGCATCGGCGCGCAAACCGCCTGTAAAACGTTGACTGCGAGGGCGAACAGCACGCTGAGCTTGAGCACCTTGACACACCATTCGGCGAGCTTTGGCGCGTAGGCGGCGCTCTCCTGCGTAAATGCGCCGTCTTCCATCGTGTCGAGAAGGCCGATGGCGAAGTACGCCGTCGCCGCGGCGAGCAGCGTAGGAAGGCTTTCCGCGGCAAAGCGCAGGGCGAGGACAACATAGCTGAACACAAGGCTCTTCGATCCCGTTATGTCCGTTGCCACAGGCAGTACCGTATCGGTTGTAAAGGCGCTGTTGCCCGCCTTGAGAGCGTCGATGGCGGAAAACAGGCCCGCAAATTCGGCAAAGCAGACCTCAAAGACGAAGTATGCCGCCGCGAGGATAAGCAGCGCGCGGAAGAGCTTCAAGAGCTCCTGCGTATCGCCGCCGGAAAACCGGCGCAGCAGCCGCAGTACGACCCAGCCCGCGAGCAGCGCGAAAATGAGCCACTGCCAGGCAAGGCGCGGGAACAGTGCCTCCGCCGATGTGCTCCAATAGGCGGTCCAGCCGTGTGGAAAGAGCGCGCCGGCCGCGGCAAACGCGATGAGCACGAGCAGCGCGTCCTCGGGCTTCAGTTCCCGCCGCGCCCCGATGAGCACGAGCGCATAGAGCGGCAGCAGGATCACCGCGGCGTACAGCGTGAACGCCAGCGCGAAGCCGAAGCGGCCCGAGGCGGCCAGCGCACTCAAACCCTGCCCCACTGCGCTGCCGGGGAATCCGGCGACGGAAAAGGCGTCGCCCTCGAAAAGCCACAGGGCGAGCGCAAGCAGCGCGCAGATGAGTGCCTCCGCCAAAAGTAAGGTCTTGATCCGGTCACGTTTCATATCGCACCTCCAGAATTATTGTTTTGCGATAATTTCTATCGTCAGCGTAGCAGAAGAATTATCGTTTGTCAATAATTTCTTCATTTGCTTTTTGTTTTTCAAAGCGCGGCACAGTTGTTTTTAAATAAATGATAAGTTTGCTTTTTTCTATTGATTATCCCCGCACAATAGACTATACTGTAGCTGTCATATCATGCAATTTCTGTTGCTATTGCTCAAAAAAGACAATCAGGAGGACACCAACAATGAAGTACAATCGCACCTACAACTTCTCTGCCGGTCCCGCTATGATGCCGGAGCCCGTGCTGGAGGAAATCCGTGACGAGATGATGAACTACCGCGGCAGCGGCATGTGCGTCATGGAAATGAGCCACCGCTCCAAGGTTTTCCAGCAGATCATCGACGAGGCCGAGGCTGACCTGCGCGACCTGATGGGCATCCCCAACAACTACAAGGTCCTGTTCATTCAGGGCGGCGCTACGCTGCAGTTCGCGGCTGTGCCTTGGAATCTGATGAAGAACGGCAAGGCCGTCTACGTCGAGACCGGCGCATGGTCCAAGAAGGCCATTGCCGAGGCTAAGAAGTACGGCGAGGTCATCGTCGCCGCTTCCTCCAAGGACAAGAACTACAGCTACATTCCCGACTGCTCTGATCTCGACATTCCCGACGATGCCGACTATGTCTACATCTGCGAGAATGAGACCATCCACGGTGTGACCTGGCAGCAGCTGCCCAACACCAAGGGCCATGTTCTTGTCTCCGACCAGAGCTCCATGTTCCTCTCCCAGCCCTGCAATGTCAGCGATTACGGCATGATCTATGCGGGCGTGCAGAAGAACGTCGGCCCTGCCGGTATGGTCATCGCCATCATCCGCGAGGACCTCATCCGCGAGGATCTCGATCCCAAGATGCCCATCTACATGCGCTATGACACCCACGCCAAGAACGACTCCATGTACAACACCCCGAACTGCTGGGCGATTTACTGCTGCGGCAAGGTGTTCAAGTACCTCAAGAGCATCGGCGGTCTCGAGGTCATGCATCAGCGCAACATCGAGAAGGCCAAGGTCATCTATGACTTCCTGGATTCCTCCAAGATGTTCCATGGCACCGTTGAGCCCGAGTTCCGTTCCCTCATGAACATCCCCTTCGTCACCGATTCTGCCGAGCTCGACGCCGAAGTCGTCGCTGCTACCAAGGCTGCCGGTTACGATAACCTCAAGGGCCACAAGAGCGTCGGCGGTCTGCGCGCCAGCGTTTACAACGCCATGCCCATTGAGGGCGCTCAGGCTCTCGTCGAATTCCTGAAGAAGTTTGAGGCCGAGCACACCAAGTAATTGCTTTTTAAAAGGGGGATCACATCCCCCTTTTAGATACCCCCTCACCGGTGAAGCGTTCACCGGTGCCGCCGCTTAAAGAGCGGCTGGGTCAACGATTAAAATATTTACAAGGAGAAAGTTAAAATGCGTATTCTTGTTACCGACGGTATGGATAAGGGCGCGATCGAGAAGGTTCGCGCGATGGGTCACGAGCTCGTTGAGCAGTTCTACGAGCCCGACGAGCTTGGTAAGGCCCTGCGCGACTTTGATGTCGCCATCATTCGCTCCAAGACCAAGCTGCGCGCCAAGCAGATCGACGAGGCCAAGGGCAGCCGCTTCAAGTGCGTCATCCGCGCCGGTGTCGGCCTCGACAACATCGACGTGCAGTACGCCAAGGACAACGGCATCGAGGTGAAGAACACCCCGAAGTCCCCCTCCGAGTCCGTTGCTGAGCTCGCTATGGCTCACATGTTCTCCTGCGCCCGTTACATCTCCATCGCCGGCCACTCCATGCGCGAGGGCAAGTGGGAGAAGAAGGCCTACGGCAAGGGCATCGAGCTGACCGGCAAGACGCTCGGTATCGTCGGCTTCGGCCGCATCGGCCAGAAGCTCGGCAAGATGGCCAAGGCCATCGGCATGAACGTCATCGCGTTCGATATCTTCCACATCCCCGGCATCGAGGAAGAGCTCGGCATCCCCTATGTTGAGATGGACGAGCTGCTCGCCAAGTCCGACTTCATCTCCGTCCACGCTCCCGCTGTCGACGGCGGCGCTCTCATCAACGCTGAGCGCATCGCCAAGATGAAGGACGGCGTCGTCATCATCAACACCTCCCGCGGCACCAACGTCGACGAGGCTGCGCTTCTTGACGCGCTCAACAGCGGCAAGGTCCGCGCCGCCGGTCTGGACGTCTATGCCGACGAGCCCGCGACCAACGTTGCGCTCTACTCCCACCCGATGGTCTCCTGCACGCCGCACATCGGCTCCGCGACCGTCGAGGCTCAGGGCCGCATCGGCGAAGAGTTGGTCGAGATCATCTCCAAGATGTAATTTATCGCTCACGCGAATGACAAAAAGAAAGAGCCGTCGAAAGACGGCTCTTTCTTCTTGTCCTCGTGCTCGGCACGGCATATCTCCACGTTCTTTTTCATAGGATACACCAACAAAACTGTGCTGAGGTGTACGATATGGAGCGCAACCAGAACTATGTGGAGCTGTGGGGCGTCGCCGCAGGCGAGCCCGTCTTTTCGCACGAGAACCATACCCGCCGGTTCGACAAATTTCCCCTGCGGGTCGAGCGCCTGTCAGGCCAGAACGACGTGCCCGTCATCGTGGCGAGCGAGGCACTGCTGCGCGTCTGCCCTGTGGAGGAGGGACAGAGCCTTCGCATCGTCGGGCAGCTGCGCTCGTTTAACAACAAGAGCGGGCAGGGCAACCGGCTCGTCATCACCGTGTTCGCCCAGAGCATCGAGCCGGGCGACGGCTCGTACTTTAACCGCATCCTGCTTTCGGGCGCGCTGTGCAAAAAGCCCGTGCTGCGGCGCACGCCGCTCGGCCGCAGCATATGCGATGTCATTCTGGCAGTCAACCGCCACTACGGGCGCGCGGACTACTTACCCTGCATCGCCTGGGGACAGACCGCCGTGCAGATCGCGGGCATGGACGTCGGCGAGCGATTGGCACTTGAGGGCCGCGTGCAGAGCCGGACCTACACCAAGCTGCTCGAAAGCGGCAGTGAGGAACGCACGGCGTTTGAAGTGTCGATCATGCAGCTTTTGGACGAAGAAGAAACAGAGGAGACCGCCTTATTATAGGCGGTCTCCTCCGTTTTTTGCTTATAGCCCGCTCTCCTATTCAAATAATTTATCAGTGCATCCCTTTACAATTTTAAGGCGCAGTGTTAGAGTTTTTCGTGCTATATATTCTATTAGATTTTTGAAATTTAAAAACGAAACACGGAGAGAGAAATGGCAAGAATTTTTTTACTCAAGGGTGACATCGCCAACCCCGGCTATGTAGACATTCCCGACGAGGCGACCACCATCCGAGAGGCGATCTACGGGATCGGCGGCGGCATTCCGAATGGGAAAAAGTTTAAGGCGGTGCAGATCTGCGGCCCGAGCGGCGGCCTTCTTCTCGAGGAGCATCTCGATCTGCCCCTGCACTTTCAAAAGCTCAAGCCCTACGGCGTGCGCCGCGGCGACAGCGTCATCACGGTGCTCGACGAGGACCGCTGCATGGTCGATGTCGCGTGTCGCTTTATGCAGTACACGCAGACAGAGTTCTGCGGCAAGTGCGTTCCCTGCCGCGAGGGCACAAAGCGCATGAACGAGCTGCTCTGGGCCATGCGGGACTACCGCCTCAGCGAGTCGGACTTTCATATGCTCACCGACCTTGGCGAGATGATCTCGATCACGGCGTTCTGCAATCTGGGCCGCAATTCCTACCACACGCTGGAGACGGCCATCAAATACTTTCCCGAGGAATTCAAGGATCACCTGCGCGGGGACTGCGCGCTCTGCGAGCTTGATCGCGAGCCGATCGAGCCGGGTGGACTTCCCTATAACCGCATCCGCCTCGAGATCGACCCGAGCATCTGCCGCGGATGCAGCAAGTGCTCGCGTTCCTGCCACGCCGAGGCCATCACGGGCGTCATCAAGTCGCCGTTCGTGATCGACCCGGAAAAGTGCGTCAAATGCTATACCTGCATCGAGGCCTGCCCCTTTGATGCGATCCAGGAGGTGGAGATCGATGGCTAAGGGTATCATGTATGTCGACAACATCCGCGTGGAGTTCGACGACGAGCCCACGATCATGGATGTCTGCCGCAAGGCGGGCGTGGAAATGCCGAACTTCTGCTTCCACTCCGACCTTTCCGTTTACGGCGCGTGCCGCATGTGTATGGTCGAGGATCTGGACACCGGCAAGATCGACGCCGCCTGCACGACCAAGCCGAAAAACGGCATGCGCATCCGCACCAACACATCGCGCCTTCTCAAATACCGCCGCATGATACTGGAGCTGATGCTTGCCTCGCACTGCCGCGACTGCACCGCCTGCGAAAAAAACCGCTCCTGCCGCCTGCAGGAGATGGCCGTGCGCTTCGGCATCCATCACGTTCACTTCAAGGATACGCGCGAGCATGTACCGATGGACTTTTCAAGCCCTGCGGTCACATTCGACCTCAACAAATGCATTCTCTGCGGCGACTGCGTGCGCGTGTGCAAAGAGGTTCAGGGCATGAGCATCCTGCACTTTGCAGGCCGCGGCCCAGGGCTGCACATTGAGGCAGGCGACGACCAGCCCATCTCGACCACGCACTGCGTCAGCTGCGGCCAGTGCGCCGCCGTATGCACGACCGGCGCCATCACCGTCAAAAACGACATCGGCGCGGCGTGGCGTGCCCTGCACGACCCGCAAAAGCGTGTCGTCATCCAGATCGCGCCCGCCGTGCGCGTCGCCATCGGTGAGGCCTATGGTCTGCCCGCGGGCGAAAATGTGCTCGACAAGCTCGTCACGGCGCTCAAGATCATGGGTGCGGACGAAATTTACGATACGATCTTCGGCGCGGACCTCACGGTGCGCGAGGAATCGAAGGAATTCCTCCGCCGCCTGGAAACAGGCGAAAATCTCCCGCTGATGACATCCTGCTGCCCGTCCTGGGTGCGCTATGTGGAGCAGGAGCGCCCGCAGTTCATCAAGAACCTGTCCTCCGCGCTCTCGCCTATGCAAATGTTCGCAACGGTCTTAAAGGACAAGTACCGCGAAAAGGACGCCGCCGACGGCCGCACGACCTTCCATATCGCCATCATGCCCTGCACAGCCAAGAAAATGGAGGCCGGACGCGAGGAATTCCGCCGCGACGGCGTACCGAACGTCGACCTCGTGCTGACCACGCAGGAGGTCATCAAGATGATCAAGGAATCCGGCATCCGCTTCCAGATGCTCGAAAAGGAGTCGCCCGACCTGCCGTTCGGCATGGGCAGCGGCGCGGCCGAGATCTTCGGCACCTCCGGCGGCGTGGCGGAGGCGGTGCTCCGCTGCTGCCTGCCCGACAAGAGCAAAAACGTCCTGCGCATGCTCGAGCACAGCGGTCTTCGCGGCACGGAGGCCATCCGCTTTGTGACCATCCCCGTTAACGGGCGCGACGTGCGCGTCGCCCTGGCCCACGGCCTTGCCAACGCGGCAAAGCTGCTCGATCAAATCGAAAACGGCGAGGTCGAGGTCGACCTGGTCGAGGTCATGTCCTGCCGCACCGGCTGCGTCGGCGGCGCGGGCCAGCCCTACGCGCTGATGAGCACCAAGCTCAAGCGCGCCCACGGCCTGTACGAGATCGACCGCAGCGCGATGTTCAAGCGCAGCGAGCGCAACCCCGTCCTCGACGCGATGTATGCCGCGGGTCTCAATGAGCGCGCGCACGAGCTGCTGCACCACGAGTACAAGGACTGATCCCCTTCATAAAAAGCCGGCCGTGTGTCCACGGCCGACTTTTTCGCCCGACTCATTATTTTTTATAATGCGTCTATTGACAAATTAAGATATTTCCACTAATATATTTTTGAAAATGTATTACAAATTTGAATCGGAGGACAGCCATGGAAGTCCGCAACCTGGTCACATTCTTAAAAGTCACGGAGCTCAAGAGCTTCTCCCGTGCGGCGGAAGCTCTGGATTATTCCCAGTCCGCCGTCACGGTGCAGATCCAGCAGCTCGAGCGCGAGCTGGGCGTGCAGCTCTTTGACCGCATCGGCAAAACGGTCTCCATCACGCAGTACGGCAAGGACTTTGTCTCCTACGCGCGCGACGTGGTGAGCGCCATCGCGCGTGCCAGCGCCTTTGCCTCGTCGGATTCCGAACTGAGCGGCACCGTGCGCGTCGGCACGCTCAATTCGCTGCTCACCGCCTCGTTCTCTAACATCGTGCCGCTCTACCACGAGCGTTTTCCGCACGTGCAGATCAGCCTGCACGCGGGCAATATCGCCTCCATCACCGAAATGCTCGTCAAGAATGAGCTCGACATCATCTACACGCTCGATGAGCAGATCTTCGACACGCAGTTTGTCAAAGTCTTTGAAGCGCAGGAGGACGTCGTCATCGTGACGAACACGGAAAACCCGCTCTCTGCCCGCGATGATGTGCACCTTGCCGACCTTGTGTCGCACCCGTTCATCCTGATGAACCACGGCAACCCCTACCGCGACCAGTTCGACCGCGAGCTTGCCCGTCAGGATCTAAGTGTCGAGCCGTTTTTGGAGCTCGAGAGCGACACGCTCGCGCTCAAGCTCATCCGCGAGAATCCAGAGTATCTCTCCGTGCTGCCGCGCTACACGGCGAAGATGAGCATTCACAAGGGCAACCTTGCCATCATCCCTGTGGCCGACTGTCAGATGAGCCAGTGGCGGCAGGTGCTTTATCACCGCAACAAGGTCATTACCCCGCAGATCCAAGGCATGCTCGACGTGATCTTAGAGGTCGCGAAAAAGCCGTTTTAAGCAGAATCTCACAAAAAAGCACAGGCGTGCTTTCGCGCGCCTGTGCTTTTTCACTTTACTGTGTCATTACGGCGCAAAATTTGCAAAAAAAGAGTGCAAAATGCAAATCGGCGCGGTATAATAATGAGCAAATTCCAGCGTCCGCGCGCATCGCGCGCCCGCTTTGATCGGAGGGATCACGATATGAGAATTGTCGTCAAGGTCGGCACATCCACGCTGGCACACCCCACGGGGCGGCTGAACATCCAGCGTATGGAAAAGCTGTGCAAGGTTTTAAGCGACCTTAAAAATATGGGACACGAGATCATCCTCGTCTCCTCTGGCGCCATCGCCATGGGCTTTGGCAAGCTCAACCTGAGTGAACGGCCGAAAGACGTGCCGACGAAGCAGGCCTCCGCCGCAGTCGGCCAGTGCGAGTTGATGTACATTTACGACAAGCTCTTCACCGAGTATAACCACACCGTGGCACAGCTGCTCATCACCGCACCGGATATCGAAGAGGGCGGCGTGCGCAAGCAGAACTTCCACAACACGCTTGCGCGGCTTTTAGAGCTCGGCGCGCTGCCGGTCATCAACGAGAACGACACCATCTCCACCGAGGAGTTCGGCATCGGCGACAACGATACGCTCTCTGCCATCGTGGCCGTGACGATCCAGGCGGACCTCCTCATTCTGCTTTCGGACATCGACGGGCTCTTCGACGGAGACCCGCGCAAGAACCCCGACGCGAAGCTCATCGACACGGTGGAAAAGATCGACGAGCACATCATTTCGCTCGGCGGGGGCAGCGGGTCGAATCTCGGCACCGGCGGCATGGCGACCAAGCTCCGCGCCGCGCAGATGGCGACGGCAGCAGGCTGCGAAATGGTCATCGCCAACGGCCAGTCGCCCGAGGTACTCTACGATGTGGCCGCGGGCAAGCGCGTGGGCACAAGATTTTTGGCAAAGAGGGATGAAGCATGACAACGATCGAACTTCTGGAACGCACAAAAGCTGCCTGGGGCAGCATCCGCAGCGCAAGCGCCGAGGAGAAGGACCGGCTGCTGCTCGCGATGGCGGAGAGCCTTGAGGCCAACAGCGAAGATATCCTGCGCGAAAATGCCAAGGACATGGAGGCGGCGAAGGGCACGATCTCCGACATGATGCTCGACCGTCTCGCCCTGACGGAGAGCCGCATCCACGCGATGGCCGAGGGCATCCGCGAGGCCGCGGCGCTGCCCGACCACGTGGGCCGCGCGCTCGCGCAGTTCAAGCGCCCCAATGGTATGACCATCACCAAGCGGCAGGTGCCGCTCGGTCTGGTCGCCATCATCTACGAGAGCCGCCCGAACGTCACATCGGACGCCGCGGCGCTGTGCATCAAGAGCGGCAACGTCTGCATGCTGCGCAGCGGCAAGGAGGCCTATCGCTCCTCTCACGCCATCGTCACGGCGCTCAAGGCGGGCGTTGAGTCCGTCGGCGGCGATTCCGACATTGTCAACATCGTTGAGGATACAACGCATGCGAGCGCGCAGGTATTGATGACGGCGGACGGCCTTGTCGACCTGCTGATCCCCCGCGGCGGCAAGGGGCTCATCCGCGCGTGCGTGGAAAATGCAAGCGTTCCCTGCATCGAGACCGGCACGGGCATCTGCCATGTGTACGTCGACAGGGACGCTGACCTCAACATGGCGGTAAAGATCATCGAAAACGCCAAGACGAGCCGCCCGTCCGTCTGCAACGCGGAGGAGGTCTGCCTTGTCCACCGCGACATTGCAAAGGAATTTCTCCCCAAGCTCAAGGCCGCGCTTGTCGACAAGCGTAGGGAAGCGGGCCTTGTCCCCGTCGAGCTGCGGCTCGACGAAGCCGCGGCGGAGATCATTCCCGGCACGGCGGCAACGGAGCTCGACTTCGACACGGAATTTCTCGATTACATTCTCGCCGTCGCGGTCGTAGATGATCTGGATGCGGCCATCGCACATGTCCAGCATCACTCGACGCACCACAGCGATTGCATCGTGACCGAGAACCAAGCCGCGGCCGACCGCTTTGTCGACGAGGTCGACAGCGCGGCGGTGTACATCAACGTCTCCACACGCTTCACCGACGGCGGGGAGTTCGGCCTCGGCTGCGAGATGGGCATTTCGACGCAGAAGCTCCACGCGCGCGGCCCGATGGGGCTCGACGAGCTGAGCACCTATAAATACGTCATCACCGGCAGCGGCCAGATTCGATAACAGGAAAGGCGCACACTCCGATGTACCACAACGACAAAAAGTACGCATTGACAAACTGCGTGCTTCTCGACGGCTCTGAGCACATGGAGCCGCAGACGGGCAAGGCCGTCTGCATCGACGGCGAGAAAATCAATGAGATCGTCGACGCACAGCATATCCCCGCAGGCTATGAGGCAGTCGACCTCGGCGGAAAATATGTGCTGCCGGGTCTCATCAACATGCACGTGCACCTGCCCGCCTCGGGCAAGCCGAAAAAGAAGGCGAGCGACCCCAAAAAGCTCGTCAAGCTCATCACCTTCTGCGCGCTGACGAACAGGATCGGCGTCAACATGTGCGAGGGCTACGCCAAAACCGAGCTGCTCTCCGGCGTCACGACCATCCGCACAGTCGGCGGCGTCGCCGATTACGACACGAAAATTCGCGACCTCGCCGCGGCGGGCAAAATTCTTGCCCCGCGCGTGCTGGCGTCGAACATGGCGGTCTCCGTCCCCGGCGGGCACATGGCGGGTTCGCTCGCCTACGAGGCGCACTCCGCCGAAGAGGCCGCGGCGCTCGTCGAAAAGATTGCCGCCGAAAAGCCCGACCTCATCAAGCTGATGATCACCGGCGGCGTGCTGGACGCCGAAGTCGTGGGCGAGCCGGGCGTGCTGCGCATGCAGCCCGAGCTTGTCAAGGCCGCGTGCGACAAGGCACATTCGCTCGGCATGATCGTCGCGGCGCACGTTGAGAGCCCTGAGGGCGTGATGGTCGCGCTGCAAAACGGCGTCGACTCCATCGAGCACGGCGCGCAGCCAAGCGATGAAATGATCACGCTCTTCAAGCAGCGCAAGGCGTTCCAAATTTCGACCATTTCCCCCGCCCTGCCCTACGCGCTCTTCGACCGCAGCATTTCGCACGCGACGTATGAGCAGCAGGAAAATGGCAAGATCGTCTTCGACGGCATCGTCGCGCTCGCAAAGGCAAACCTCGCCGCGGGCGTGCCAGTCGGTCTCGGCACGGACGTCGGCTGCCCGTACATCACACATTACGACATGTGGCGCGAGCTGCACTATTTCGTCAAATACTGCGGCGTGACGCCCGCGTTCGCGCTCTACAGCGCGACAAAACTCAATGCCCGGCTCGCGGGCATCGGTGATCTGACCGGCAGCATTGAGGCGGACAAGCAGGCCGACCTGATCGTCTGCTCCGGCAACCCTCTTCAGAATTTGAGCGCGCTGCGTGAGCTCGACATGGTCGTCAAGGGCGGCTATCGCATCGACAAGCCGCAGATCAAGAAGATGGATGAGGTCGAGCGCGAGCTCGACAAGTTCCTGTAAGCGCTATGAAATACTTGGTACTATCCGACTCGCACGGCAATGTCGACAACATGGTGCGCGCGGTGGAGCTCGTAAAGCCGCAGGGCATCATCCATCTTGGCGACGGCTGGCGCGATGTCGAGGAGCTGCGTGAACTTTTCCCCAGCCTGCCGCTCGAGCAGGTCCCCGGCAACTGCGACTTCGGGCGCTTTGAAGCGCTTGAGCGCGTGCTGATTCTGGATGATCACCGCGTGCTCATCGCGCACGGGCACACGTTAGGGGTGAAGACCGGACTTCTCCGCGCGCAGTACCGCGCGCTCGAGATGAACGCCGACATTCTGCTCTTCGGCCACACGCACGTGCCGCTCGTGGACGCGGCGTCGCGGCCGATGATGATGAATCCCGGTTCGATTGGCGATCCCCGCCGCCCGACCTACGGCGTACTCGAATTCAGGGACGGACAAATTTACCCGTCGGTCTTTCGGCTGGACGCATAAAAAAAAGAGATGTACCTTGCGGTACATCTCTTTCTCTTTTCTCACCCGTTCCAAGCGCGCACCTGCTCGCGCAGCCAATTACACCAAGCGTCCACGCCCTCGCCGGTTTTGGCGGAGAGGGGGAATATCTTGAGCTTCGGGTTGCGCATGTGCGCGTATTCGACGACCTTTTCCATGTCGAAGTCGAAATACGGCAGCACGTCGATCTTGTTGATGATGAGCGCGTCGCACACAGTGAAGATGAGTGGGTACTTGAGCGGCTTGTCGTGTCCCTCCGGCACGGAGAGGATCATCGCGTTTTTGACCGCGCCCGTGTCGAACTCCGCGGGGCAGACGAGGTTGCCGACGTTTTCGAGCACGACGAGGTCCAAGTCCTTCGTGCCGATCTCCTTGAGGCCCTGCTCCGTCATGCTTGCATCGAGGTGGCACATGCCGCCCGTGTGGAGCTGGATGGACTTGACGCCCGCGTCCGCGATAGTCTTCGCGTCCACGTCGGAGTCGATGTCTGCCTCCATCACGCCGATGTGCAGCTCATCCTTGAGCGCTTCAAGCGTGCGCAGCAGCGTCGTCGTCTTGCCGCTGCCCGGCGAGGACATCAGGTTCAGCAGAAACGTTCTGTCCTGCTTGAGCTGCGTGCGAAGGCGTGCGGCCTCGCGGTCGTTGTCGGCGAAGACGCTCTCTTTCACCTCGATGATCTTATAGGGTTCTGTCATATCGCCTCGATCTCCTTTAAGTTGATCTCGCTGCCCTGCTTGAGCCACGTTTTTTCGCTGCCGCAGTGCGGGCAGGTGCGGCCAAACTGCACGGTGGGATAGTCGCGCCCGCAGCCCTCGCAGTACGTAACGGCGGGGATGGTCTCGATCTTGAGCGCGGCCTCCGGTAAAAGCTCGGTCTTCTTGACTGCCCAGTTCCAGCAGCTTTCGAGTTCGTGCGGGATCGCACCGGACACCTCGCCAAGCTCGAGCGTCACGGACGCGACGTTCGTCAGGCCGTTTTCCTCTCCGATCTTTTCCACGCTCTTGATGACGTGGAAGACAATGCCCAGCTCGTGCATTACTTGCTCTTTCTCGCCGCACGCTTGATCTTGAACTCACGCTTGATCATGTACGGCAGGATGGCCTTCATCTTGTCCTCACAGGCGTACATCTTGCTGCACTCCGGTCTCTCGCGGTGCAGGTGGATGGCGTCGAACGCGCACTTCGTCGTGCAGACGCCGCAGCCGATGCACTTGTTCGGGTCGACGATGCTCGCGCCGCAGCTAAGGCAGCGCGCGGTCTCCTTTTTGATCTGCTCTTCGGTAAACGCGACGCGCTCGTCGCTAAACGTCCTGCGCAGCGCCTCGTTATAGCCGATGCGCTGGCGCGGCGTTGTGTCGTAATTGACGGGGATCAGAGCGTTCTCCTTGTCGAGCTCAATGAACTGGCGGCGGTTGCGTCCGACCGTCAGCGTTGCGCGCTGGACAAAACGGTGCAGCGAGATCGCGCCCTCCTCGCCCGCGGCGATGGCGTCGATGGCAAATTTCTGACCCGTATAGGCGTCGCCGCCGACGAAGATATCCTTTTCCGCCGTCTGATACGTGACGGGGTCTGCCTTGACCGTGCCGTTGGGGTTGAACTCAACAGCGGTGCCGGTGAGCAGCTCGCGCCAGTCGACCTTCTGGCCGATGCAGTAGAGAACCGTCGTGCACTCGGCCTGCTCGCTCACACTGTCGTCAAACTCAGGTGCGAAGCGGCCCTCGTCGTTCTTGACGCGCGTGCACTTGCGGAACCTGATGCCCGCGCACTTGCCGTCCTCCACCACGATCTCGGTCTGGCCCCAGCCGGCGTGGACGGTGATGCCGTCGCGCTCGCACTCGCTGCGGTCTTCCTCGCCCATCGGCATATCGTCGTAAGCCTCTAAGCAGTAGAGGTGAACGCTCTCCGCGCCGCAGCGCACCGCCGTGCGCGCAACGTCCGCGCCGATGTTGCCGCCGCCGATGACGACGACCTTACCGGAAAGCGTCTTCTTTTCATGCAGGTTGACCTGCCGCATAAAGTCGATACCCGCCATGACGCCGTCCGCGTCGCCGCCGGGGATGTTCAGCTTGCCGCCGGACTGGAGGCCGGCGGCCACGTAGAAGCTCTGATAGCCCTGCTCGCGCAGCTGCGCGATGGTCACGTCTTTTCCGACCTCCACGCCGCAGCGGAACTCGACACCGAGTTCACGCAGGATGTCGATCTCTGCCTCCACCACGTCTTTTTCAAGGCGGAAGCTCGGAATGCCGTTCATCAGCATGCCGCCGGGACGCGCTTCCCTTTCAAACACCGTCGGGCGGTAGCCCTTTTCAGCGAGGTAGTATGCGCACGACAGGCCCGCGGGGCCGCCGCCGATGACGGCGATCTTCTCGGAAAATTCGCCGTCGACCTTCGGAATGACCTTTTCGGGCACAAAGCGCGTTTCCGCGTTTAAGTCCTGCTGGGCGATGAAGCGCTTGACCTCGTCAATGGCGACGGCCTGATCGACCGTACCGCGCGTGCAGGCATCCTCGCAGCGGCCGCAGGCGACACAGTTCTCGCTCTTGACGCTCGCAACATACGCGCTGCGCGACAGGTTCGGCGTGTTGAACAGCTGCGATGTGCGCAGCGCGTTGCAGACATTGACGTTGCAGTTGCAGATGCCGAAAATTTTCTGCTCACCGTCGATATTCGTGATCTGGTGGACAAAGCCGTTGTCCTCGGCCTTTTTGAAAATTTCGAGCGCTTCGTCCTTCGTGATGTATTCGCCGCGCTGTGTTTCGACGATGTAGTCGGCCATGTCGCCCACACCGATGCACCAGCTTTCGGCGTCGTCGCCGCAGCCCTCGCCGAGCTTGGCGCGGCTCAAGCGGCAGGAGCACATGCTCTTGGCGTACTTGCCCTCGTACTTGCTGAGCCAGTAGGAGATGTGCTCTAAGTCAACGGACTTGTTCTCTGTCTCGATGGCCTTTTCCACGGGGATGACGTGCATGCCGATGCCTGCGCCTCCCGGCGGCACCATGGGCGTGATCTTTTCGAGCGGGAGCATCGTCATGCGCTCAAAGAACGCTGCGACCTCGGGATGCTCGTCGATCTGGCTTTTGCGCATGTTCAGAAATTCCGCGCTGCCGGGGACGAACAGCGGCAGCACCCAACGCTTTTCATGCTTGAGGTTCTTGCCGTCCAGGTTCTCCCAGTTGTACTCGATGATGCCTGTCCACGCCATCTCCGTGAGGAGCTTTTCGAGCGGCTCGCGCTCCATTTTGGTGAGCTTCATCAACTGCTCGGTCGTCTTGGGCTTGCGCACGCCCATTTTGAGCGCAACGTCGACCATCTCGTCGGTCATCACGCCGGCAAGGCCCCAGTACTCGGGGTCGTCCGCCGTGGCCTTGAGGCCGATGCGGTTCGTGATCATACTGCCGAGCTTGAGGACGTTTTCGCGCGGAGCGTCCGTGCGGGGTATTTTGAAATCCAGTTTACTCTCGTCGAGAGGGAAATTCGTGGGCTTGCTGCCGTTGATATCGCTCATGTTCCTGCTCTCCCTTTTCGCGGCGCACCGCGTGCTTGCCGCCGCGCAGCAAAAATATCGCGCGGCGATCATCACCTATCTTATCCGAGCTCTATTTTACAGGAAAATGTTGGATTTTTTCATTGACTGATTCCATAAACCGCAGTCATATCGCTCAATTCCCCGCATTTTTGCGCAGATCGGCAGAATTGCCCAAATTTACAGGTCAAGGAACCGCCGCGCAAGCGCGGGCACATTGGTGTTTTTGAGGCACACGACGTTCAGCTCGTGCACGCCCGTGAGCGGCGGGCAGGAAAAATGCCCGAACTGCGCATCATTCTTGACGACGGCCTCGTAGAGGAAGCTCACGCCGCAGCCCTCGCTCACCAGATGCCGGATGAGCTTGAAGCTGCTGATGCAGACATTCGCGCGAAACGCCTCGACCGTGTAGCCGCACTGCATGAGCTCTCGCTCTAAAATCTTTCGCGTACCGGAGCCAGGCTCGCGCAGGATGAGCCGCTCGGAAAAGAGCTCATCCATCGGCACCTCACAGCCCGAAAACGGGTGATCTTTCGCGCAGATGCCAATGTAGGGCTCGTTGCGCAGCAGAAAGCTCTCGTACCGGCTCTTGTCGAAAATGCCCTCGAGCACGACGAAGTCAAGCTCACCGCCCTCGAGCTGGGCGAGCAGGTGTGCCGTATTGTCGACGGTAAAAAAAAGCTCGTTGTCCGGTTCTTTCAAAAAGCGGATGATTTGCGGCAGCAGGATATAGTCGCCGATGGACTTCGTCGCGCCGATGCGAAGGCTCGTCTTCTCCTGCCGTTTGAGCGCACGGCGCAGCTCCTCGTCCTGATAGCGCTGGCTGATGGCGTAGATCTCAAGCGTTTCGCCCTGCGGCGTTTTTCTGAGCTTTCGGCTGTCGTAGGTAAAAAGGCGCACGCCGTACAGCGCTTCAAGCGCCTGAATCTGTTTCGTCACGGCGGGCTGCGTCAAATGCAGCTGCTCCGCCGCCTTACGGTAGTTCATCGTGGCGCACACGGTCAAAAAGGTCTCAAGCCGCTGGTCCATGTTCTCTCTCCTTTGTCGATAACAAACAGGAATCGACATATTCTTATTTATAATTTTATTATATCATAAGTCGGTGATATAATACACCCGCAACACGCATTGGAGGAGAGAAAAAGCACATGAAATTTATCGAATCCGTAAAGAAAATGCTGCCCGGCTGCGCCATCGCGCTCGTCATCGCCGTGGTGGCCAAGTTTTTAGAGCAGCTGGAGGAATCCGTGGGACTGCACCTGATCGGCGCGTCGGTCATCGCGATGTTCATCGGCATGATCGTGAACCGCTTTTACGCGCCGAATGACAAGACGAAGCCCGGCATCAAATTCACCTCGAAGAAAATTCTGAAATTCGCCATCATCCTGCTCGGCGCCAGTCTGAACATCACGACCGTGCTGACGGTCGGTAAGTTCTCGCTCACCGTCATGCTCTTCACACTGGCGACGTGCTTCGGCCTCGGCTATGTGATCGGCAAGGCGCTGGGGCTTGACTGGAAGACGAGCAGCCTCATCAACGCGGGCACGGGCATCTGCGGCGGCAGCGCCATCGCCGCCATCGCGCCGGTCATCGAGGCAACGGACATGGACATCGCCTACGGCATGTCGGCAACGTTCCTCTTTGACACGATCATGGTCGTCGTGTTCCCGCTGCTCGGCCGCGCGATGAGCCTTTCCGACGCGGCGTTCGGCCTGTGGGCCGGCACGGCGGTCAACGACACCTCGAGCGTCGTCGCCACGGGCTACGCCTTCAGCGAGGCCGCAGGCGACTTTGCCACGATGGTCAAGCTGACGCGCACACTCGCCATCATCCCGACGGTGCTGGTCTTCGCCGCCATCAGCGTGCACCTCAAGAAAAAGGCCGCCGCGCAAAGCGGCAACCATGGCGTCAAGGTCAATATGAAGTCGGTGTTCCCGTGGTTCATCCTCGGTTTCCTTGCAATGTCCATTCTGTGCAGCGTCGGCGTCATTCCCGCGGGCCTCGCTACGACGCTCAAGAGTATCAGCAAGTTCCTGATGGTCGCGGCGCTCGCCGCCATCGGCCTCAATACGAACTTCGCGGCGCTGTGCAAGTCTGGCGCAAAGCCGATGCTTCACGGCTTCATCATTTCGCTGCTGGTCGTTCTTGTGGCGATTGCGGTCGAATATGTGCTCGGCATCGCGCCGAGCGGCACGCTCATTTAATCGTCCGCCGAAAGGATGAGATCGCAGCGGTTCCGCACATCGAGCGCGTCGAAATAGCGCTGCTCGAAAGGGATCCAGCGGTCGAAAAACTGCTTTGCATGCGCGGGCGCATTCCGTTTGAGGATGCGCTCGCGCTGTTTTTCTGCCGAAATCGGCAGAAAAACGGATAGATCGTAGTATGGCGCTAGGTCGGGGTGCATGGAGTACGCGCCCTCGACAATGTTGAGTGTTCCCGCCTCGATCCGCTGCGGCGGGGCGATGGTAAACGTCGCGCAGTCGAAGCGGCGGTAGTCGACGGGTCTTCCCTCGCGCAGAGGGATCAGCACCTCTTCCAAAAAGCGCTCGCGGTCGACGTTGCCGCCGGGCTGCGTGAAGCGCGCCTCCGTGCGCTGCTCGGGCCGGAGGAAAAAGTCGTCCATGTGGAAGACAGGGCAGCCGTAAACATTTTGCAGCAGCACGCCGAGCGTCGTCTTGCCGCTGGCGCTGCCGCCCTCGATGGCGACGAGCACGCGGCTTCTTTCCGCCGTCAGGCGGTCGATGCGCGCAAGCAGCGGCAGCGCGCGGGCGAAGTCGCGCCGCAGGACGCGGTACGCGGGCGCGTAATTCTGCCGAAATATCTCGGAGTGGTGCAGCGGCGGAAAGCCGTCCTTGCGCCACCTCTCAACAGCTTCCGCCGTCTCCTGCGCAGAAAACGGCAGCTCGCCCGCGTCGGCCATTGTCTGCAAGGCGGTGAGCATCGCTTCGAGCTTTTCGCGCCCGCACTCCTCGTGCCGCGCAGAGAGGGCGAAGAGCCGCGCAAACGTCTCCGCGCTCAAGCCGTCCTGCAAAATGCCGAGGTGCACACGGCAGTAGTCGCCGCCGAGCAGCTCGACGAGCTCGGAGATACGGTCACCGCTTCGCGCCGCTTCGGCGCGGATGTAGTCTGCGGCGGCGGACGGGTCGGCAATCAGATGCTCGCAGCCAAAGGCGCTCTGATAGAGCGCCTTGAAGACGTCCTGAAGCGCCAGCTCTGGATAGCGCGCGCAGTGGACGCGCAGAAAGTCGCGAATATCGGTAAAATTCGTCATAGCGGCGGAGTTCCTTTACCAAAAAGTTTCGTTTATCATAGCGCTTTTTCGCCCCTTTCGCAAGGGGCAAGGGATTGACAGCCCTGCGCTTTTTTGATAAAATTCCCGCGTCGGCACAAGCCGGCAGCGTTGGCACAAGCTGACTTTTCTTCCGCGCGTTCCCTGAAAGCAAACGAGGTATCACCAAGGTATCAATCTCCCTGCAAGGGGAATATTGATGCCTTTTCTTTGTCTTTTCAAGGGTTTTCGCGCAGAAAATAAGACGCAAGAGAGGATGAGAACACCGTGACGATCCTTGTCATCGACGGCCAGGGCGGAAAGCTCGGCAAAACTTTGGTCGAGAACATCAAAAAGTCCTTCCCGCACCTCGAGATCATGGCGGTCGGTACGAACAGCGCCGCTTCCGACGTGATGCGCCGCGCGGGCGCTGACCGCGTGGCCACGGGCGAAAACCCCGTCATCGTGGCCTGCCGCAGCGCGCAGATCATCGTCGGCCCCATCGGCATCGCGATCGCCGATGCGCTGATGGGCGAGATCTCCCCCGCCATGGCAAACGCCGTCGCGTCAAGCAATGCCTACCGTGTGCTCATCCCGATGAATCTATGCAGCACGTATGTCGCGGGCGTGGACAAAAAGTCCTCCGCTATTCTGGACGACGCCATGGCGCACATCCGTTTGCTGCTCAAAGGAATGGAGAACAAACCATGAACAACGCTGCCACTGCAACTGCCCGTACCGCTTCCCCGGTGAGAAAGCTCACCTATTCCGCACTCTACCTCGCTCTTGCGATGGTCCTGCCGTTTTTGACCGGTCAGATCCCCGAGATCGGCTCCATGCTCTGTCCCATGCACCTGCCCGCGCTGCTGTGCGGCTTCATGTGCGGCTGGCCGTGGGGACTCGCGGTCGGCTTTATCTCCCCGCTGCTGCGCTCGATGATCTTCGGCATGCCGCCCGTTTGGGTCGCCATCGCCATGGCGTTTGAAATGGCGACCTACGGCACCATCGCCGGTCTTCTGTACCGCAAGCTGCCGAAAACAGGCTGGCGCATCTATGCCTCGCTCATCTCCGCGATGGTCGCGGGCCGCCTTGTGTGGGGCCTTGTGAAGTTCCTGCTCGCGGGCCTTCAGGGCACGGAGTTCAGCCTCGCCCTCTTCCTCTCCGGCGCGGTAACGACGGCCATCCCCGGCATCATCTTGCAGCTCATCCTCATTCCCATCCTTGTGGTGGTAATGGAGCGCACGAGCATGACGCTCGATACCTGAGCGCTGACTTTGCATCATAAAAGGACTTGGACGGTTTCGTCCAAGTCCTTTTCTTTATTCCTCCGCTTTACTCAGCAGCTTCGGCGCGCTCGTGTCCATCAAAAACGCCCCGAGCGGCGCGGTGATGACGATGCCGAGCACCGCGACTGACAGCACGATGCTGCCGCAGGGCAGCCCCGCCGCAAGCGGCACCGAGCCGATGGCCGCCTGCACCGTCGCCTTGGGAAGATAGGCAAACACGCAGTAAAGCCTCTCTTTCGCCGTGAGCGGCGTTCTGACAAGGCAAAGGCACACACCCACGGCGCGGAAAATGAGCGTCGAGAAGATCATGCCGACCGCCGCAAGGCCCACGCCCGCCATATAGCGGATATCGACCGCCGCTCCGACGAGGACGAACAAAATGACCTCCGCCGCCAGCCAGAGCTTGCCGAATTTTTCAGAGAGCCGCTTGGCAACGAACGGCGTGCACTTCATCTTAAGTAAGCACGCCATGCTGACGACCGCGAGCAGGCCCGACACCGGCACGATGCCCTCGAGCCAGCCCTCCACCGCGACGAGCAGCAGCGAGACCCCCAGCACGATGATGACCTTCATGCTGTTGCGGATGCAGTGCGCTCGGGCATAGGCAGTCTCGAAAAAGCGGCTGAGCAACCACCCGACAAGCGCACCCAGCGCAACGCCGAGCACGATCGACGCAGGGATGCTCAAAAAGTCCGCGGCGTTGGCGCTGCCGCCCTGCGCCGTGTGCAGAAACGTTGTAAACAGCACAATGACGAAGATATCGTCGCACGATGCGCCGGCCAGGATCATCTGCGGGATGCTCTTGTCCGTTCCGCAACCGCCTTCCATCAGCTGCACCATGCGCGGCACGACGACCGCGGGCGACACCGCCGCGAGCACCGAGCCCATGACCGCCGCCTCCGCGCGCGTGATGCCAAGGAAGCACGGCGCGAGCAGCACATAGCCGATGATCTCGCACGTCGCGGGCAAACACGACATCAAGATCGCCGGACGGCCGACCTTTTTGAGGTCGCCCAAATCGAGCGACAGTCCCGCCTTGAGCAGGATAATAACGAGCGCGAGCTTGCGCAGGTCGGCTGAGATCGACAAAATCGAGCCGTCCAGCACGTTGAGCACGCACGGCCCCAGCAGGATGCCCGTCGCCAGCATGCCGATGATGCGCGGCAGCTTCAGCTTCTGACACAGCGCGGCCAGCGCAAGGCCAACCAAAAAGACGAGTGCGAGTGAAGTTAACATAAATTTCCTCCTCTGGGCACAAAAAAAGCTGATGCCCCCTGTGACCGTTCAAAATCACAGAAGTCATCAGCTCAAAAAAGCGGTTTCGGCAGTGCCGTGGGAGAACCTCATTCCCGATTGCGCAGTATAGCAAAGCGCGGGCAAAAATGCAAGCCCTTTTTCAAAAATCAGCGCTCGAACGTCACCTGATAGGCCCCCAACACCTGCGTGCAGGGGATGACGGCAGCATTTTCGACCGTGAAAGCCGCCTTTTCATAGTGCGTCGTCTCCTCTTCGGGGATGGCGGGCAGCGTTTTGCCAAGGCTGGCACCGTGCGCGCCGCCTGCAAAGCGCCAGGCGAATTCACAGTCGCAGAATTCCTTGTTTGCTGTGATCTTCTCCGCGGGCACGAGCGTAAACGTACCGTCTTTCAAGTAATAGCAGCCTACGTTGTCCTTTTCCGCAGGGCAGCCGCCCTCGATGCCGACGCCGGTGAACGAGATCGTCAGCTCCGGCAGCGTGAAGGTCGTCTTTTTGCCGTCCTGCGTAAAGGGAACATCGTCCCAGCGGCCGATGTTGACCCAGCCGCGATTGTCGGCTTTTTCCGCGGCAGTGTTGAACTCGAGAGCCCCCGTTTTGCCGTCGCGCACCTCCGCATTGATGCGCAGCACCGGCCGCAGCGAGGCAAAGCCCTCCGGCAGCAGGGCGCGCAGACGGTCCTGCTCCGCGCCGTAGGCCATGACAAACTGTTCAACGGTCATTGCGCTTTCTCTGTTTCCTTTTGTGCGCGCTCCGCGTCTTGCCTCAGCAGCCGCAGATAGGCGTCGAGATAGAGCTTGTGCGTCACGCTTAAAAGTGCCGAGCGCAGCAGTTCCTTTTCATCTGACTCGTCCTGTCCGACGCTTGCAAGATGGTCGCTCGCGCCGAAGACATAGCGGATGAGATTTTCAAATTCCTCGCAGAAGTAGTGATAAGCGGTCGGCAGATCGTAGGTCTCGTGCTGAATGCCGATCAGCGCGCGAATGTCGTCCATCGCGGCGACGCTCTTGATGCACGAGACAAAGATGAGGTACGCAATGCTCTCCGCGCCGTAGGCCTTTTTCTCTGGCCCGGGGATGATCTTCTGCTTAACATAATTGCTGACCATCGAGGCCGTGATGGGACTGAGCCCGCATCCCGTGATGGATTGATTGACATAACGCGTCACCTGTTCGAGATACAGCCCCACGTCAGGGATCTCCCCGAGCCGCGGGATATGAAAGCTTCGGACAGACTCCGCCAGACGGCTGCGCATATTTTCGTCCATAGCTGCTCCTCCGTTCAAACTGCGTTTTCATCATCTTAAACTTTGGTGAAAAAAATGTCAATAAGTTTTCCAAAAACCGATTGACAGTTATTGAAAATCGTTGTATTGTAGTCAAAGATGATTTCACCTGACAACAGGTTTTTGAATAACCGATTATTTTTTTGGAGGCTTCCCCATGATGAAACTGATTGCCGACTCCTCTGCCAACCTCACGATGCTGGAGGGCGTAACCTATCAGAGCGTGCCCATGACCATCCGCGCCGGCGAGCGCGACTTCGTGGACGATGAAACGCTCGACACGCACGAGCTGCTCGACTATCTCGCGGCCCACAACGGCAAATCCGGCACGGCCTGCCCCAGCCTCGACGGCTGGCTCAAGGCGTTCGAGGGCGCGGATGAGATTTTCGTCATTACCATCACAAGCAGCCTGTCCGGCACCTGTGCCTCGGCCATGGCCGCGCGCGACGTGTATCTCCAGTCGCATCCCGAGGTCAAAATTCACATCTTTGACACGCTGAGCACGGGACCGGAGATGCAGTTGCTCGCAGAGAAGCTCGCAGAGCTGCACGCCAAGGGTCTCCCCTTCGATGTGATCTGCGAAAAGGCGCAGGAATATCTTGCCACCACGCACCTCTTCTTCAGTCTTAAGTCCCTGCACAATCTGGCGCAAAACGGCCGCGTCAGCAAAATCGCCGCGGGCGCCATCGGCATTCTCGGCATTCAGATCCTCGCCACCGCAAGTCTTGAGGGCACGATCCAGCCCGTTGAAAAATGCCGCGGCGAAAAAAAGACGTGCGCGGCGATGGTACAGAAGCTTCTGGAAGCTGGCTACCACGGCGGCAAGGTGCGCATCCACCACGCCGAAAATCCAGAGGCGGCTGGGGCGCTCGCCGCTTCGCTGCGCGGGCACTTTCCCGAAGCAGACATTGAGATCCGTCCCTGCCGTGGTCTTTGCAGCTACTATGCCGAGCGCGGCGGCGTGATCGTCGGTTTTGAGACGATGTAAAACCGAACAGACAGCAAAAAGCAGACGGTCTGCGCGAGCCGTCTGCTTTTCTTTATCTCTGCCATTAGGCAGTTGGAGTGGTATCGGAGGTACTGTCGCCCGCTGGGGCGTTGCCGTCAGCGGGGCTTCCCTGCCCACTGGGCGGTGTGAGGCGCTCGCCGCTGGGCATTTCGGGCACTTCCCCGTCGGGAAGCTCTGACTTCTCGCCGTTTGGCATCTGACCGTCAAAGCTCTCGGGCGGTTCACCGTCTGGCTTCTGTCCGCCGCCGGGGAAGCCGCCGCCCATGCCCATGCCGGTGGAAACCGTCCCGCTCTGCGCGGTCCCTTCGGTGGAGCTGTCGCCCGCCTTGAGGGTATACGCACTGTCCGCCACCACATCGGCAGATGAGAAGAGGATGAAGTTCGCACCGCATCTGGCTGTGCCGCTGTACACAGCATTGCCGTCGGCGTCTTCAATCGTGAAATCCGCGTCCGCGGCGATCAGGCTGCTCTGCGTACTGCCCGGCATGCCGCCAAAGCCCGTTGAGCCGTAAATGACGCAGGGCTGCGCGGCCTCCAGGTTCATGCCCATGCCGCTGCTGCCGCCCGCGGCGAGCACCGTGCCGCCCGAAACGGTGATAGTGCCGTCGGCGTCCAGCGGCTCGTTGTCCGCCGTGTTGTCCGTCCAGACGATCACTGTGCCGCCCGTGATGGTCAGGTCACCGTTGGAGTCGAAGCCGTCGCCCGCGGAGGAATAGGCGTCGATCGTGCCGCCGGAGATCGTCATCGTGAAGTCATAGTCCGTCAGGTCGGAATTCGCCGCATTCAGGCAGTCGTCCGAGGCGTTGATCGTAATATCACCGGAGCAAACGTTCAGCTCCGCGCCCTCAAGGCCCTCGCAGCAATTCGTGATGTCGATCGTGGGGCCGTCCGTGCCGTCCGCACCGATGTTCAGCACCAAGTCGCAGTGAATGGCGTCATCCGCGGCGTCGATGGTCAGCATGCCGCTCTCAACGTTCAAAAGCTGCTCGGCGTTGATGGCATCGTTGACGGGTGCATCGATATTCAGCGTCAAATCGCGGATCGTGAGCAACGCTTCGCCGTCCTCGTCCGTCGTCGCGCCGGATTTGATACCGTTTTTGCCGTTGGCCGTGATGGTGAGTTCGCCGTCGCCGCAGAGGGTGACGGTCGAGCCGTCCTTGCACTTAATGACGGCGTTTTCGGCATTTTCGTTTTCGGGGTAGTTGTCGTCATTGTTCTGCTCGGTATCGCTCAGGGAATTTTCCGTACCGTTGGAAACAAGGATGGTCACCTCGCTCGACTTGCCGCAGGTGATGGCGGCGGTGTCCTCGCTCGTGAGGGTTAGATCGCTCAGCACCAGCGTCACGCCAGTCGTACCCTTTTTCACCTTGATGGAGCCGTCCGCGCAGCTGCCGGAGACGGTGTAGGTACCACTCGACGTGATCGTGAGCGCTGTGCCGTCGATCTCGTAGCCCGTGTCCGTCTCGCCCGCAGCGGTCACGCCGCAGTCGGTAAAGGTAAAGGTCACATTGCTTGCCGTGTCCGCCGTACTATTATTTATCGTACCGGCGCAGGCCGTGAGTGACAGCGCCAGCGCCGACGCGCACAGGAAAGGCAGCGGCTTTGGCATCGGCCTTTCCATCGCGCGCTCGATCTCCGAGGGGCACCACGGCTCCATCCGCGCCATCGTGTACGACGGGAAGATCGCCTTCACCGCCGAGCTCAAATAAACGGCTTTTGGGCAAAAAAACGCTTCGCAGAACTTCTGCGAAGCGTTTTTCTTATCAAAGGCTTTTCTCCCCGCCCGTGACGGTCTCGATGGCGCAGGCGATAAACTTTTTCGCTGCGGGCGAGGCCTCCCTGAGCGACGGGACGGAGATGCCGAGCGTAACGAACTGCGGCGGGTCGAACGGGACCTCCGCCACCGTACCGCTCCACTTGCGCGAGATGAGCCGCTGGTTGAAGCTGACGCCGAGCCCCGCCTCGACCATGTTGTAGGTCGTGAAGCCGTCGCGCGTCGTAAAGCAGGTCTGCGGGTGCAGGTCATGCTGCTCGAGCAGGCGGTCCTGATCGGTGTCGTGATTCGGCGAGGTGTGGATGAACGGCTCGTCCTGCAAGCGCATAAGCGGAAAGGCATCCGCCTCTGCCAGCTCGTGCCCGCGCGGCAGCCACGCGACGAGCTCGTCACGAAAGACAGGCAGCCAGTCGTACTTGTCGCCGTGCATCTGCGCGCCGAAGCAGCAGTCGACCGAGCGCTCGTTCAGCCAGCGCGCCATCTCGAGGTTGCCGCCCTCCTGCATGCGCACGGTCACGCCCGGATAGCGGGCGCGGAACGCCGTCAGGATCTCTGGCATCCACAGGGCCGAAATGCTGTAATAGCAGCCGATCGTCAGCGAGCCCTTTGACACGCCGCCGATCTCCGCGCTGAGCTGCTCGGCGTTGTGGTGCGCGCGCACGACCTCGCGCAGCAGCGGCAGCATGAGCTTTCCGTTTTCCGTGAGCTGCACGCCCTTTTTGCTGCGAAGAAACAGCGGAAAGCCGAGCTCTTCTTCCAGCGTGCCGATCATGCGCGTCACGCCCGACTGCGTGTAGCCCAAAAGCTCCGCCGTGGCCGTCAGGCTACCGAGCTCTGCCGCGGCAAGGAACGCCTCGCATTTGACCGCTTCCATACGCCCTCCTATCCATGATTTTATATCATGTTTTTCATTTCAAATAACCGTTTGCGTCATGTTTTCTCTTATTCTACAATAGCAGTCAGAAACCGTCAATCCTGTTTTTGAAACGAGGTCTTTTTTCATGGAGCATCGTCTTTCTTTTTCCTGCGACTATCTTGAGGGCGCGCATCCCGCCATCCTGCAGCGCCTGTGCGAAACGAATTTTGCGCAGGCCGCTGGTTACGGCACGGATGAATACTGTGAATCCGCGCGCGAGAAGATCCGCGCCGCTTGCGGCGCGCCGAACGCGGAGATTCACTTCCTTGTCGGCGGCACACAGACGAACGCGACCGTCATCGACGCGCTGCTGCGCTCTTACGAGGGCGTGATCGCCGCGGACACGGGGCACATCAGCGTGCACGAGGCCGGCGCCATCGAGTTCGGCGGGCACAAGGTGCTCACGCTGCCGCAGGAGAACGGCAAGATCACCGCATCCCAAATCCGCGCACTGCTTGATCAGTACGAGGACGACGCGAACCGCGACCACACGGTCATGCCCGGGATGGTCTACCTCTCCCAGCCGACGGAGTACGGCACGCTCTATTCCAAAAAGGAGCTCGCGGCCATCAGCGCGCTCTGCCGCGAAAAGCGCCTGCCGCTCTATATCGACGGCGCACGCCTTGCCTACGCGCTCGCCTGTCCTGAAAACGACGTGACACTGCGCGACCTTGCCGCGCTGTGCGACATTTTCTACATCGGCGGCACGAAATGCGGCGCGCTGCTCGGCGAGGCGGTCGTCATTCCCCAGCCGGGGCTCATTCCACACTTTTTCACCATCATCAAGCAGCACGGCGCGCTGCTCGCCAAGGGACGGCTGCTCGGCATCCAGTTCGACACGCTCTTTACCGATGGGCTCTACGAGCGCATCGGCGCAGACGCCGTTCGCTACGCCGACGCTATCCGGCGCGCGATGGCGGAAAACGGCTATTTGCCCTGTTTCCCCTCCCCGACGAACCAGAGCTTCTGCATCGTCAGTGAGCAGCAGCGCAAAGAGCTCGCCGAGCGCGTGGACTTCTCCGTCTGGGAGCAATATGACGAGACGCACAGCATCATCCGCTTTGCCACAAGCTGGGCGACGCGGGAAGAGGATGTGAACGCGCTCTGTCGCATCCTGCGCGAGTGCACCGCGCAGGAAAAGGCAGCGTCCTAAAATCAAAAAAGAGCTTTCTCCGATTTTCAGGAGAAAGCTCTTTTTATTTCATTGCGCTGCGCTCAGTTCTTTTTCATCAGCTGTTCATCCTGCTGCAAAAGCTGCTGCGTGATGATATCGAGCTGCCGGTGCTTGGCCATGCGGTCGGCGATGTTGTTCTGCACCAGCTCCGTCTCCTGATGGCCGCGGAAGGACAGCTTAAGCAGAATCGGCGTCAGGATCGTGCCGCATACGACCGTGATGACGACCGGCGTCATCATCGCGGGCGACAGCACACCCATCGAAAGGCCGCGGTTGGCGACGATCAGCGCGACTTCGCCGCGGCAGGCCATGCCCACGCCGACCTGGATGCTCTCGCGCGTGGTGAACTGGCACGCCTTGGCGCCAAGGCCGCAGCCGATGAGCTTCGAGATGATCGAAACAAGCAGCAGCAAAATCGAGAAGACGACCATGCCGCCCGTCAGACCCGTGATCTGCACATTGATACCGATGCTCGCGAAGAACACCGGCGTGAGCAGAAGATACCCGAGGGGGTTGTACTTCGTCTGGATGTAGGTGCCCTTGGGCGTGCACGCGACGGCAAGGCCCGCGGCGTAAGCGCCCGTGATATCAGCGACGCCGAAGAACTTCTCGGCGCAGTAGGCCATCACAAGGCACAGGACAAAGGCGAACACGGAGTTTCTGTGGCTGGCCCAACCGTGCTGACGCTTGAGCATCCAGCAGAAGATGCGGTTCGCGCCAAAGCCGACCACGAAGGCAAAGACGAAAAAGCCCACGATCTTGAGGAGCACCATGCCGATGCTCTCGTCACCGCCGGCAAGGCTGCAAACGAGCGTCAGGGCGATCAGGCCGAGCACATCGTCGATGAGCGCGGCGGCCAAAATCGTGTTGCCCACCTTGGTCTCGAGCTTTTTCATCTCCTTGAGCGTTTCGACTGTAATGCTCACGGACGTGGCCGTCAGGATGGTGCCGATGAAAATGTTTTCGATAAAGCCGGTGCTCTCGATGAGTCCGAGTTCATCTGCGCCCCAGGCAAGCGCCGTGCCCATCAGGAACGGCACGATCACGCCGAGGACCGCGACCATGAAGCCCGCCTTGCCGCTGTGCTTGAGCTCGTTGATGTCCGTGCCCATGCCGGCGGAGAACATCAGCACGATGACACCAAGCTCGCTGAGCTGCTTGGTGAACTCCGTTTCCGAAAGAAGGCCAAGGCCCGCGGGGCTAAGGATCAGGCCCGCGATCAGCGCGCCCACGACCTGCGGCATCTGAAACTTCTGCGCAATGAGGCCCAGAATCTTCGTGCTCAGCAGGATCAGCGCAAGATCCAGCAAAAAGTGATACGACATATTGATTTCCTCCCAAACTCTCTGATCTCTATCCAAATTCTTCCGTTTCATTTCGCGAGGCTCTATTCTAACTTCTTTTTTTCTTTTTTCAACAGTCAGAATCACCAAGGAAACGGAAGAATTCCTGCACAGCTCAGGCAAAATGCAATATATCTTTCATTTTTAACGTGAAATGTTTGCTTTGATTCCGTTTCCATAGCCGTTTTCACAAAAAGCAGCGTCAAATACGGCGTTAAGAAGCCGTAAAATATGGACAGATTCATTGAATTTCTCTATGATTTACAGGGATATCGTCTATATAGTCCACATATCGCGCACATTTTGTCGCTCACGCCCATTTTGCATCTTTTCCTGCATTTTGCGCATTTTCGTCGCACAATGCGCCGTTTCTCCCCTTGCCGCAGCGGTGCGGGCGTGGTAAAATCGGCCTTGTGACATGAACAAAGGAAAGGACGAGCCATGAATCAGAAAGAACTCAATGAACTGCGCCGGCGCTTCCGGCTCGATAAGAATAATTTCAGCCGCGTGTACGGCTGCTATGTGAACTCCAACCGTGAGATCATTGCGTGGGTCGATACCTCGATGGGCCTCATGCGGCAGGAGGAGCAGGAGATGTACCTGGGCCTTCTCAAAAAGTCCCTCTCCGGCACGCTTGGCAAGAACCTCATCGACGTGGTGTTCTCCACGCAGCAGGTCGCCGACAGCGATGAGCACCGCCTCTTGCAGACTCTTCGCCAGACGGAGCTCAAGGACCCCGCCTCGCGCGAAACGCTCTGCCGCCAAATCATCGACTGCATCGACATGGGCGAGACAAACTATCTCATCCTCCTCGCCGCCGACGCCTACGACGTGCCGCACCGCAGCAAGGATGACGAGATTCAGGCCGACGCGTCGAGTGAGGTCTTCAAGTACTTTGTCTGCTCCATCTGCCCCGTCAAGGCCCCGACGCTCGAACTGCGCTACGACCTTGACCAGAGCGAGTTTCACTCAAGCTCCACCGGCTACATCGCGACCTCGCCCGAGCTCGGCTTCCTCTACCCCGCGTTCGACAACCGCACGGCGAACATTTACAATGTGCTGTTCTACTCGAAAAACGCCGCGGAGATCCATCAGGAGGTCATCGACGCGCTGTTCCACGTCGACCCGCCGATGTCTGCCGAGGAGCAGAAAAACGCCTTTGGCTCGGCGCTTGCCGACGCGCTCGACAAGGATTGCAGCTACGATGTCGTCCAGTCCGTGCACGAGCAGATCAGAGCGCGCATCGAAGATCACAAGGAGAGCAAAGACCCCGAGCCGCTTGAAATGACGGCGGGCGACGTCGGCGGCATCCTCGCCAACAGCGGCGTGAACGACGAGCAGATCGCAGCGTTCCAGCGCGAGTGCGATGAGCAGTACGGCGAGAACGCCGCGCTGAACCCGAACAACATCATCGAGAGCAAGAAGTTTGAGATCACGACCCCCGAGGTCAAAATTTCCATTGCACCGGAGAACAGCTATATGATCGAAGCGCGCGTCATCAATGGCCGCAAATACCTCCTCATCCCCGCCGACGACGGCGTGGAGGTCAACGGCATCGGCGTGAACATCCCGGGTCTTGCAAAAGAGGAATAAAAAAGGAGAGAAGCCGCGGCTTCTCTCCCTCTCTTTTTGACCATTTACGCCTTGCTCTTGTAGAGGTCAGCGATGATGTCGGCGCACTTGTCGATGCCGAGCTCGCCACTGTCGAGCGTGATGTGGTAATTCTGCGCGTAGCCCCACTTCATGTTCGTGTAGAAGCGGTGATAGGCCGCGCGGCGCTTGTCCTTGTCGCGCAGGCGCTGCTCGGGCGACTGCTCGCGCTCGCCGTAGACCTCGACGATGCGCTTGGCGCGGAACGCCATATCCGCGTGGATAAAGACCTTGAGGCACTTGGCCCTGTCCTGCAAAATGTAGTCCGCGCAGCGGCCGACGATGACACAGGGGCCCTTTTCGGCAAGCTCGCTGATGACGCGGCACTGAATTTCCCATAGGATGTCCTCGTTCGTCGGGCCGAACGCGCGGTTCGAGAGCGCTGAGGACAGGAAGCCGCCGGGTGTGTACTCGCCCGCCTCCTTGACATAATTTTCTGCAAAGCCGCTCTCCTTGGCGATCTTCTGGATGAGCTCTGAGTCATAGCAGGGGATGCCGAGCTGCTCTGCAACCTTTTTGCCGACCGTGCGGCCGCCGCTGCCGAATTCACGGCTGATGGTGATAATATGATTCATAATACAGTTGCTCCTTCCGTATTGAGTTCCCAATACGTTTTTACAATCATACCCGCCGCGATGACGAAAGTCAACACATCCGACACCGGCATGGAGTACAGCACGCCGTCAAGGCCGAAAAAGCGCGGCAGCAGCAGTGCAAAGCCCACGCCGAACACGACCTCGCGCACCATGGAGAGCATCGTGGATGAGAACGCCTTGCCCACGGCCTGCAAAAAGATGAAGCAGGCCTTGTTCACGCAGGCGAGCACCATCATGCAAAGATACGTGCGGAATGCCTTGATCGCAAAGTCCGTGTAGTAGCTGCTCTCGTTCGCCGCGCCGAAGACGGCGATGAGCTGACGCGGGAAGCCATCGGCCAGAACGAGCGCGACGGCGCCGACGATCGCCTCGCAGAGCAGGAGCTTTGTAAAGAGCTCACGCACGCGCGTCTTTTTCCCCGCGCCCATGTTGTAACCTACGACGGGAATGCAGCCCGCCGCCATGCCGACGACGATGGAAATGACGATCTGGAAGAACTTCATCACAATGCCGACGACGGCCATCGGGATCTGCGCGTACTGCTCCTGCGAGAATATCTCATCCAGCGCGCCGTACTTGCGCAGCATGTTGTTGATGGCCGCCATCGCCGCGACAAGGCTAATTTGTGACAAAAAGCTCGTGATGCCGAGCGTCAGCATCCGGGTACAGAGGCTTGCGCGCAGGCGGAAGTCTCCCTTTTCCGGCTTGACGGTCTTCATGCGGCAGAGGTACCACACTGCGAGCGCCGCTGTGACGATCTGGCCCAACACGGTGGCGACCGCCGCGCCCATCATGCCCCACTTACATTCAAAGATGAAGATGGGGTCTAAAATGATGTTGAGCACCGCGCCCGCGAGCGTGGAGATCATGGCGAACCGCGGGTCGCCGTCGGCACGGATGACAGGGTTCATCGCCTGACCGAACATATAAAACGGGATGCCGAGCGAGATATAGAAGAAATACTCCTGCGCGTAATGAAAGGTCTCCTCGTTCACCGTGCCGCCGAACATCGAGATGATAGCGTCGGCGAAGATGAGGTACAGCGCCGTCAGGACAAGGCCGCTCGCAATCGACAGCACGACCGCGCTGCCGACGCTCTTTCTTGCCTCTCCCACTTCGCCCTTGCCGAGCGAAATGCTGACGAACGCGCAGCAGCCGTCGCCGATCATCACGGCGATGGCGAGCGCCACGACCGTGAGCGGAAAGACGACGGTGTTTGCCGCGTTGCCGTAGGAACCGAGGTAGCTTGCGTTGGCGATGAAGATCTGGTCGACGATGTTATAGAGCGCGCCGACGAGCAGCGAGATGATGCACGGGACGGCGTAGCGCCGCATGAGCTTTCCCACGCGCTCCGTCCCCAAAAACTGGTTTGTGTTTTCCATGGTGGTTTTCCCCCTGAACATAAAAATAAGAGATGCGTTCTGCCGGATCAATCCGGACTTACGCATCTCTGCTGCACGATTTGACTATGAAGTTGTCTTCTCCCTCCTTTTGCTGTAAAAAAGCGTGCGGCGCTTCTGCAACCGGATTTACGCAGAAACGCCACACGCTGTGAATTGATTTTATCAAATTGTTTCGAGCATTTCAAATGTTTTTTGCGGCACGGGCCGCAAATTTTTATTTAGTCCTGCTCCATGAAGCTGCGGATATAGGCGATCAGCATTTTCGCCGTGCCCTCGAAGCCGAGCACATCGCTCTTGACGGTCATGTCGTAGCCGCGGGCGTCGCCCCACTTCGTCTCGCAGTAGTAGTTGTGGTAGGACTTTCTGGAGCGGTCGACCTCTTTGATCTCCTCGATGGCTTCTTCGGCAGATAACCCCTTCTTTTCCATCACGCGGCCGACCTTGGCTTGCTGGTTGCCGCAGATGAAAATGCTCAGCATATTGGGGTTGCCCTTGAGCACCTGGTCGCTGCAGCGGCCGATGATGAGGAAGCTCTCGCCGTTTGCCGCCTTGTCGCGCAGCATGGCGAACGTCTTTTCCGCCACGTTGACCTCAAGAGAATTCGAATACTTGCCGATGCGGCGCGAGGCAAAGAAGTTGACGGGCTTTTCGTCCATCTTGCGGATCATTTCCCCGCTGTAGCCTTCGGAAACGATCTCCTTTTCGATGGAGTCCTTGTCATAGAGCTTGATACCGAGCTCTTGCGCGATCATGTCGGCAATGTAATGGCCGCCGCTGCCGTGCTCGCGGCCAAGGGTGATGATGATCTGGTTTTTCATGGGATCGCACTCCTTTCCTTTTTCCGTTTACAGATAGCGCAGGAATAAGTAGGCCGTGGAGACTGCCATGACAATGATCGTCGCGGGCACGCAGTACTTGCAGTAGCGGCCCCAGCCGATGGGATAGCCGCCCTTGGCCGAAGCCGAAGTGCCGACGACGTTGGCGCTCGCGCCGATGGGCGTCGCGTTGCCGCCGAGGTCCGTGCCGAGTGAAAGCGCCCAGGCAAGCACGCCGATATCCATGCCCTCTGTCGCGGCGATGGCGCGGATAACAGGGATCATGGTCGCGGCAAAGGGGATATTGTCGACAAAGGCGCTCGTGATGGCCGAGAGCCACAGAATGACGATCACAATAACCGCGATATTGCCCTCACTGACCGAGGTGATGAAGTTCGCGATCATGTTGAGCACGCCTGTCTTTTCAAGGCCCGCCACGGAAACGAACAAGCCGATGAAAAAGAGCAGCGTCTTATAGTCCACGCCCTTAATGATTTCTATAACAGATTTTTTGCCGCTGGTCAAGCCCAAAACGATCATCGTCAGAATCGCGACGATCACGCCGATGCACGCGACGGAAAGCTCCGTCTGCGCGTGCGTGATGAGCAGCACGACCGCCAGCAGGAAAACGCCTGCGCTCGCAAGAAATGCCTTCTTGTTCGTGATGGCCGTCGAAGGCTCGGGACAGGTGACGGGGCCGCCGTTGGCATGCTCGGCGCGCTCAAGTTCCTTGCGGAAGCAGAGCGTGAAGTAAATGAGCATGAACACAAAGCAGATCGCCACGACCGCGCCGGTATTTTCGATGAAGTCGAAGAATGTGTAGCCGAGCGAGGTGCCGATGATGATGTTCGGCGGGTCGCCGCACATCGTGGCCGCGCCGCCGAGGTTCGCGCAGAAAATTTCAGACAGGATCATCGGCACGGGGTCGAATTTCATCGTCTGTGCCAGCTCGAGCGTAACGGTGGCGAGAAACAGCACGACCGTGATGCTGTCGATGAACATCGACAAAAACGCCGAGAGCGACATAAAGCAGATGAGCAGCGGCACCGTGCGGTAGTGTACGAGCTTGGCAAGCGTCAGGCACAGCCAGCGGAAAAAGCCCGCCTTGCCGAGACCCTCGACCATGATCATCATGCCGGCGATAAACAGGATCGTCGACCAGTTGATGCCAGCGGTGCTCTCCTCACTTGCGCCATACCAGAATGTGCTCTGGAAAAACGCGCCGAGGTTGAGCGTCTCCCAAATGGCGCTCATCGAGCGCATGCAGACGCCGAACACCAGCACGAGCACGAGCGCGCCGCTCCCGAGCGTAATGTAATGCCGTTCAAACTTATCGAGGATAATAAGCAGGAACATAGTGACAAAAATGCAGATGGCAATGATCTGAGCAAACATGTTATTCCTCCCTGTGCTATGGAATTTCCAACGCGAGTCATTATATCGACCCTTTGCGCGGAAACGAAATGCTTTCTTGACATGGCGGATATATCATTTTGCTATGCCGTCCGAATTTTCCTGATTTCATGCGGCTTTTCGACGGTGTTTACTTTTCGTCAAGGTTCTGTTCTTTTTTCCCGAATACGCTTGCGCCGCCGCTTCGCTTCTGTTACAATCAGTCTTGCCGTCCGCAAGGAGCGGACGAATGCTTTTCTCTTCTGTCAAATTTTACGCAGTCAGGTTCCTCGCCGCCGCGCAGAACCCCACTTATTTTCTTTTTTCAGAGGAGCTTGCTATGAACATCAGCTACGACAGCTATCGCGTCTTTTATTACGCCGCCAAATACCGCAGCTTTTCGCAGGCCGCCGCGGCGCTCTACAGCAACCAGCCCAACGTGACACGCATGATCCGAAAGCTCGAATCCGAGCTCGGCTGCGCGCTGTTTTTCCGCTCGCCGCAGGGCGTGCGCCTCACGCCCGAGGGGGAGAAGCTCTACACGCACATCGCCGTCGCGTTTGAGAGCATCGAGGCAGGCGAAGAGGAGGTCCTCTCCGACCAGAGCTTGCAAAGCGGTATCGTCCACATCGCAGCGAGCAGCCTTGCCCTGCGCACGCGGCTTTTGCAGGTGCTCGCGCGCTACCGGCGCGCATACCCGCACGTGCGCATCTGCCTGACGAACCACTCTGCCTCCCACGGCCTCGCCGCCGTGCAGAACGGCCTTGCCGACTTCGCCATTCTGGCAGAGGGCGCGTCCGTGCCGGATTCGCTCACGGCGCAGAAGATCGACGAAATTCAGGAGATCCCCATCTGCGGCCCGGCGTTTTTGGAGCTCACCGAGGAGCCCGTTTCGCTCAAAAGGCTTGCCGACTACCCGATCATCAGCTTGACGGAGGGGACATCGTCGCACGATTTTTATGCCGAGCTCTTCCTGCGCCACGGTCTTTCGTTCAGCCCCGATGTGGAGGTCGAGACCACGGCGCAGGTGCCGCCCGTGGTGCAGAGCGACCTTGGCGTCGGCTTCGTGCCGCGCGAGATGCTTTACGGCACGCCGGAGGCAAGCGGTATCTACCCCATCATGCTCGAAGAGCCAATTCCCGCGCGCAGCGTCTTCCTCTTCCAGCGCAAGACGCAGCCGCTGAGCATCGCCGCCAAAAAGCTGCGGCAGATGCTGCTCCAAGACGCGCCGCAGGAGAGTGGAAAATAATCAGACAAAGTCCCGCCGGTTTCACAGCAGGGCTTTTCTCTTCACTTTTTTACAGATTCAGCAGCGTTTCGCTCAGGCGCTTGCCGGCGCTTCCGGCAAAGTCCTCCGCCCGGCGGATGCGCAGGAACGACGCGCCGTAGATCATGCGCTCGTTTTCAAGCTCTCCGTCCTCGCCGAGGAAAAATCCGATGACGTGCGCGCCCTCGCGCCGGAGCTTTCGCACCTGAAAGCAGGTGTCGCGGATGGCGGCGTCGCCGACGTAGACTTCCGGCGCGCCCTCGCGCTTGCGGCCGCTGACCATGTCGTTCGGTAAGCCGTCGCTGAACACGATGATAATTTTGTGCTCCTCGCGCCGCTTCTTGAGGTCGAGTCCCGCCGCGGCCAGCGCAAGGCCGTCGCGGTTATTCGACGTCGCGCGGTACTCCAAAATGCGGCGGTCGGCCTCGCTCTTGTCGTCGTAGTCGCGGAAGCGCCGCAGCACCGTGTAGTTGCCGTAAGTGCAGTAGCTCATCACGCGGTGCGGAATGCGGATGCGGCTGAGCGCCGCGCTGAAGAGGTAGCTTTGCAGCGCCACCATGCTCTGCCGCACGCTCTGCGAGCCGCTTGCGTCGATCAAAAGCTCCACGACGACGGCGGACGGTTCCTGCCGGACGATCTTTTCAAAAAGCTGCGGATTTTCGCAGCGGCTGACCTTCCAGAGCAGATCGTTTTGCAGCACGCCGTGGTCGGCGCGGTAAACGTCCGGCTCGCTGCGCAGGCTCAGCGCATTGCGAAAGGCCTGCTCAATGCTGCGGATGCCCTGACGCGCGGCGTCCTCGTGCTCTTGGAGCATTTTGAGGTTGCCGTCCCGACTGGCGCGCAGCGATTGGGCGCGCGGCTCACTGCCCTCGTAGGCGTCCGCGCTCAGGCCGTCGGTGAAGAGGAGCTTTCGCTCCTCGTGGATGCCGGTGCAGACAGCGCTTTCGATCTCCTCCATCGCCTGCTCGGTCTGAAAGCTGGGGCCAAAGTTGCGCATCAGATACTCCGGAATGTCGGCGAGCGCGTCGTCCGGCAGGACGAGGCCATCGGCCGATGCCTCGCCCGCCTTGTCGTATTGGAGTTCCATCTCCTCGGTCTGCGTCCACTCGATGTCCCCCGGTTCGGCTGCGGGCTCCCACTCTTCCGTCTCGCGCTCGGGTAAGATGTCCTGATTGTGGTCGGGCGCAAAATAGCGGATGAAAATTTTGCGGTACAAAAGCGCTGCGAGTTCGACGAGCGACTTTGCGTCCGCGCAGCTCTCGCTGCGCGCGGCAAGGTCGTCAAACTCGGCCAGCATGTCTTCAAAACCGCTGAAATTTTTCAAAATGCGGCGGTCGCCCTCCGTCGCCGCGGCGGGAAAGTGCTTCGTCAGATCGTAAATGTACATCCAGCCGCGCGAGCTGCGCCGGTAGCGCAGGAGGTCGCCACGCAAAATCTCGCCCGCCGCCTGCTCCGCCATCACGGCGACGCCCGGGCGCTCGCCCATCAGCCTCGCCCGCACGGCGCGCTCGACGCACAGGTGCGCAATGGGCAGCAGCACGTCCATATTGTAGGCCGCGTAGCGGTGCCGCCGCAGCCACAGATTCAAGTCATCGAGCCCGAAAAACTTGTCCGCCCCGCCGAGGACGACGCCCTCGTACACCTCCACCATGCCGCCCGCGCGCTCAAAGGGTTCGCTCATTTTCTGCACATACTCGGGGTAGGTCCGCTTGCGGTGATCTTCGGAAACAGTCAAAAATAGGCTCTCTTCTCTGCCGATGCTCATATCTTCAGGCAAAGCGCGTCAGCGCCACGTCGCGCACGAGCGCATACTCGTACTCATCGAAGCATTTATTCGTGATGCTCACGGCGATGGCATCCTTGGGCGCCATGCCGTCGGTCATCAGGTGCAGGGCCGCGATCATGCCGCGCATATCGACGGAGTTCGTCGAGATCTCGCCGTTCACGGCCTTGGCGTTCAGATCGAGGAACAGCCCCGTGCAGCGCTTGATGTTCTCGTCCGATGCCTTGGACACGTTGGCGCGCAGCAGCTCGCAGAGCTGCGCCTCCTCGAGCGTCGGCATGCGGATGACCGTAAAGCGCGAGACAAGCGCTTCGTTCAGCTCGCGCGTACCGGCGTAACCGTAGTTCATCGTGGCGATGAAGCGCGCGGCGGGGTGGATAGGGATACACTCATAGCCCGGCACGTCGATGAGGCGGCGATAGTCGAGCGCAGAGTGCAGCACGGCCACGGCGTCGTTTTTCGCCATGTTGATCTCATCTAAGATGCAGAAGCCGCCGTACTGCGCGGCGAGCGCGACAGGGCCGCGGCGCAGCCGCACCTCGCCGCCGGTGAAGGTGTCGGTGCCGATGAGCGTGCTGCTGTCGGTATTCACATGGAACGACACAGTGTAGACCGGACGGCGGAACAACCACGCAAGGTTGTCCGCCAAGATATTTTTGCCCGTGGCCTTGCCGCCGGAGAGCAGAACGTTCTCCCCCTGCAGAAGCGCGGCGGCGGCCAGCTCCATGATCTCATCGCCGATGAATTTGACGGGCGGCTCGGCGATGCGGCTGCGCACCGCCTCGTCCGCGACGTATTCCTTTTTGAATTGCTCCAGTCGGAGCGATAGATCCTGTCTCATGTCTTTGATAATTCCCTTCTGCGCGCGGAAACGACTCCCGCGCGATGCGCTCTTTTCAGCGCTTTTCCATGCAGAGCATTATAGTATTCACGCGGAGCCTTGTCAATTTGCGCCGCCGTTGCGCGCGGGAAAAACCTGTGGTAAAATGAATGCAGAGAACTCCATTTTCAAAAAGGGGGCCGTATTATGTTGACGATCTTCAACCGCAAGGAACTCATCACCACGATGGACATGCAGCGCCAGGCCAATATCCGCAGCGTCCTGTCCGCCAACGGCATTGCCTACACGGTCAGAACCGAGAATTTGCAGGGCTCTTCCGCGCTTGGCGGCCGCAGCCGCGGGAGCAGCGGCAGCTTCGGCGTTGACCCGAACTATTCGTATGAATATCATATCTATGTTCACAAAAACGACTATGAAAATGCTCTGAGACTGATTCGGTAACGTCCCTGAGCCCTAGAACGATAAAAGGCATTCCGCGCGATAGACGGGTGTCCGTAAAACAGTTAATCCTCCGTATGGCTTAGACCATGCGGAGGATTTGTTTATGTCTAATCTTCAAACTTGCTGGCGGCAAACGGTTTGTCAAAACCGTTTGCGGACGGCAAGCCCACAGGGGGTAGCCGCTTTAGCAGTGCAAGGGGGTGTAGCCACCTTGACGGAAGGTCGTGACGAAGCATTCTCGGTCGGGCAGTTTTCTTCTGCTGACCGGGAATGAAGCGACCCAGGACGCACTACTCTCGACAGAGAGTATAGAAGTGCGCCCTTTAGTTCCTAAAGGGATTTTATCAGTGCGACAAATGTTAATTTACCGTTTCATATAAAGCGAGGGATATGGTCTTCCTCCTAGCGTTTTATCTTTATAATCAAAAGTGATATTCCGCCAACAATTAACGAACCAACTGTAAGTTCGGTTGCCATCAAAGCCCAAAGCATTACCGTTCCGTCAACTCCGCGATTAGCAAGGTGTTTGGTCCAAAGCCATACTATGACTGAGATTAGAGCAAAAACACCCGATAAAAAATAACCTCTTTTCCATTTAAGAAACATCAATCTGATAACTACTCCAATCAAAAATGGTAAAACAAAAACTGTAAATACTGTACCATTCACATAATCACGCTCCTTTGCAAATCCCGATTTGTTGCTCAATTTTTGTATTCAAATTATACCATAAAACTTGTGAACAATTCTACCGTCATTTTGGACTATATGAGAAAAGTCCGAACAGTTTTCTGCCCGGACTTCCTCGCTCAATCATAAATCAATTCGATTTTCACAATTTCCTCTGCCTGTGCCTTGCAAGCGTTCATCTGCCGTACCCATTCCATTTGGTGTCGGCTTTCAGTTTCTCGGTCACGCCGTTTCGCTTCGCCAACTCCGGCACGATCAGCTCCATGCGGTTTCGTGCCGCTTCGTCAATCTTAGCGCAATACTGTCTTACGTACACCCAGCAATCCTGCGGCGGCTCTTTTTTGTTTTGGCTCAGTTGTACAGGTAGGCGTACTTGTCGCGGATGGTGACGATGAGCGTCTCCAGCTCGGCAGGCAGCTCGTTCTTCCCGGACAGATCGTAGTCCTTCGGCTCGCCGAAGGTGCGGACGCGCACCTTGTCGCCGCCCAGGAACAGCACACCGGCGTTGTGGGAATCCGTCATATCCTCGGCGGTCTGGAACAGGGTGAACTTGTCGTGGCACGGCTCGGAGGCGTAGGGGCAGAACTGGGTGCAGTTGCCGCACTCGTTGCACATCTTGTCCACATGGACGATCTGGTGGCTGCCGTCGGCCATGCGGATGGTCACATTGGCGCGGTTGGGGCAGGAATCCACGCAGTTCTCACACACGGTGGCGCACTGGAGGCAGCGCTCACCCTCCCGGCAGACACACCCGCTCATGGCCAGGATCCCCTTCTTGGCCTCGGCGTCCGCCTTGGTGACGTAGGCCTGCTCCGGGATGTCGTAGGTGTGTGCGGTGCCGATGACCGCCTCGGCAAAGGCGGCGGCGTCGGCGATGCCCTCCACCACGGTGGCGGGGCCACGCTTGGCGTCACCGGCGGCGTACACGCCGGCCACATTGGTCTGGAAGGCGGGACGGCCCTTCTTATCCAGCTCGATGCCGTTGGCGGCCATCAGAGCATCGTCCACCTGCTCGCCCACGGCGGAGATCACCAGATCGCAGGGGATGTGGAAGAATTCACCGCTGCCCACGGGACTGCGGCGGCCGGAGGCGTCCGCCTCGCCCAGCACCATCTTCTCACATTGCAGCACGCCGTCGGCCTGCTTGACGGGGGCGGCCAGCTCGGCAAATTCCACGCCGTCGGCCAGTGCCAGCGCCAGCTCATGCTCGTCGGCAGGCATATACTTGCGGGTACGGCGGTATACCAGCGTCACATGCTCCGCACCGCTGCGCTTGGCAAGGCGCGCCGCATCCATGGCGGTGTTTCCGCCGCCGATAACGGCGATATTCCCGGCCACGCCGATGTTGCCGGCCTTCACGCCCTTCATCCACTGGATGGCGCCTGCCACATCGCCGGCGATATCCAGCTTGCCGGGCTTCCATGCGCCCACAGCCAGCAGGATGTGGGTGTAGCCCATCTTCTTCAGCTCGTCCACGGAGGGGGCGGGCGCGCCGCACTTGACCTCCACGCCGTAGCGCTCCATGAGGGCGATATCCTTCTCGATGACCTCGTTGGCGATACGGAAGCCGGGGATCACATGGCGGGGTACGCCGCCCAGACAGCTCTCCCGCTCGAAGATCGTCGTCTCGATACCGGCTCTGCCGCAGAAGTAGGCGGCGGCGATGCCGGTGGGGCCGCCGCCGATGATGGCGACCCGCTTGCCTGCCACGCGCTCCGGCATCTTGATGGAGGCCATCAGGGCGTTGTAGCCCTTCTGCGCCGCCAGCAGCTTGGTATCCCGGATGCGGACGGACTCGTCATAGAAATTGCGGCTGCACTTGGTCTGGCAGCGGTGGGCGCAGATGGTGCCGGTAATGAACGGCAGGGGGTTCTTCTCGGTGATGAGCTTCAGCGCCGGGCCGTACAGGCCCTTATTGCACAGCTCCATATACTCGGGAATATCCTGCGCGATGGGGCAACCGCCCTTGCAGGGCGCGGTGAAGCAGTCGATCCAAGGCACCTGCTTCTCGCTCTTGCGGCTGGGCAGGGGCTTGATGGGCTTGACATGGTGGACGTCAGTGTGGCTGGCGCTGCTCATGTCGCAGATGGCCTGCGTATCCGTGCCGGCAAAGGGCTTATACGCCATGGGCTCCACCTTCTCCACCATCTGGTGCAGACGGTTGTAGCCGCCGGGCTTGAGGATGGTGGTGGCCACGGTGATGGGCCAGATGCCCGCCGCGAACAGCTTGTCGCAGTTGAAATACTCCGCGCCGCCGGCGAAGGAGATCCGCATCTTGCCCTTGAACTGGCGGGAGATGCGGTGGCACATCTCGATGGTCAGGGGGAACAGACTGCGGCCGGACATATACATCTCGTTGTTGGGCAGCTCGCCCCGGGTGGTGTCCACAGGGAAGGTGTTGGAGAGCTTCAGGCCGAACTCCAGCCCCTTGCTGTCCGCCAGCACCTGCAGCCGCTCAAACATGGGAACGGCATCGACCCACTGCAGATCCTCGTTGAAGTGGTGGTCGTCGAACACGATGTAGTCGTAGCCCATGCCGTCCAGAATGCGCCGCGCCGTCTCGTACCCCAGAATGGTGGGGTTGCACTTGACGAAGGTGTGCAGGTGCTTCTCGGTGATGAGGTAGGAGGCGATACGCTCGATCTCATCCGGGGGACAACCGTGGAGGGTGGAGACGGTGACGCTGCGGCTGACGCGGGGGGAGATACCGTCGATATAGCCGCTCTCCGCGGGGAACAGCTCCTTCAGAACCGCCTTGCACTCGCCGAAGATGGCGGTCTTGTTGGCGTCCATCATGCCGTCGATGTAGGTGTTGACCTTCTCGCCCTTGATGCCCTCCAGATCGTAGCCCACGGACATATTGAACACGAAGCCGTCGGGATCGCCGAAGCCATAGACCTTGCTCAGCACCTTCAGGGCGCACCACGCCTTGATGTACTCGTCCATGGCCTGCGGCACGGTCAGCTCGGTGGACCACTCCTGGTTGTAGCCCTCGTCGTTGGCGAGGATGCAGGGGCGGGGGACGCAGGCGGCCAGATCGGCGCCGTCCATCTTCTGGACGGTCTTGACCTCGAAGAACCGGGCGCCGGCCATATAGGCGGCGATGATATTCTGCGCCAGTTGGCTGTTGGGGCCGGCGGCGGGGCCGAAGGGCGTCTCGATGCGCTCGCCGAAGATGGGCAGGGATTTGCCCGTGGCGTGGTAAGCCTTGCGCACGCCGAAGATCTCGCCGGACGCGGCGTATTCCTCCACCACCCAGTTCATCAGGGATTTGAATGGGATGGGATACATTTTCTCAGACATAGGTCATCCTCCTTGCGGTTATGGTTTCAAATCATTCAAACATTTTTGCCGCGACCTGCGCGTGGCAAAAATTCATCGATTCAGCCGCCTTGGGCGGCGACACCAGTGACCGATGTCAACTGGTGAGGGGGAATCTAAAGGGGGGATGTATCCCCCCTTTAAGGGCTTTAATAGGCGCGGTGGTTCAGGTCGCCCCACAGCTTCTTGGCGGCCTCGAGAATGTGGGCGTTCTCCGCCTCCTCGTCGATACCCACCAGCACGCGATCCTGCATCAGCACCTTACCGGCGGCGATGGTGGTCTGGCACTGGCGGCCGGTCATGCCGAAGATCATGTGGCCGTCGATGTTCTCGTCGGAGAACGGGGTGAATGGCTTGTAGTCCATGACGATGATGTCCGCCGCCGCGCCGGCCTTCAGCACGCCCAGCTCATCGGGGAAGTACCGCGCGCCGATCTTGGCGTTGTTGTGGAACAGCATATCCGTGACCTCGCACCAGCCCACGTTGGGCAGGCAGTTCTGGCTCCGCTGGGAGCACAGCGCCACCTTCAGGCTTTCCAGCATATCATTGGTGTAGGCATCGGTGCCCATGCCCAGCAGGATGCCCCGCTTGTGGAGCTGCAAAACCGGGCAGATGCCGATGGCGTTGCCCATGTTGGACTCGGGGTTGTTCACCACCATGGTGCCGGTCTCCTTGATGAGGTCCATCTCGGCGGTGTTCACATGGATGCAGTGGCCGAGGATGGTCTTTTCGCCCAGAATGCCGTGATCCTGCAAGCGCTGCACCGGGCGGCGGCCGTAGTTCTGGAGGGAGTCGTATACGTCGTTCATGCCCTCGGAGACATGGATGTGGTAGCCGGTACGGCCGTTGTTGGCGGCCACCATGCGGTCAAAGGTCTTGTCGGAGATGGTGAACAGGGCGTGGCCGCCGAACATGGCCGCCAGCATGGGGTCGCGGTTCTTCTCGCACTCGGTGATGAAGTCCGCATTCTCCTGAATGGCCTGCAGGCACTTCTCCTCGCCGTCACGGTCAGAGACCTCGTAGCACAGGCAGGAGCGGAGGCCCAGCCGCTTGCTCTCCTCGGCAATGGTGTGCAGGGTGCCGGGGATCTCGCCGTAGCTGGCGTGGTGGTCAAAGATGGTGGTGACGCCCTGCTTGATGGAGTCCATATACAGGGCGGTGGCGCTGGCGCGGGTACCGTCCATCATCAGGTGGCGGTCGATGGCCCACCATGTGCCGTCCAGCACCTCATAGAAGTTGGTGGGGTTGTTGCCCACGATGCTCAGGCCACGGGCCAGCGCGGAGTAGATGTGGGTGTGGGCGTTGATGAGGGCGGGCATGATGACGCCGCCCTTGGCGTCGATGATGTGGGCGTCGGCGTATTTGGCGCGCAGAGCGGCCTCCTCGCCTACTTCTACGATCTTCGTACCCTCATAGGCCACCGCGCCGTGCTCATAGTAGCCCTTCCCGCCTGCGTCACGGGTGATGAGGCGGCCATTTGTCACTAAATTCATGGTATTACCTCCCGTAAAAAAGTATTTTCCATCGACTATCACCGGTAAAACAAAGTGTATCAAACCGAAAGCCGGTTTGATACACTCAAGCAGCAGCCGAGTGATAGTTGCAGCCCGTGCGCGAAGCACTTCCTTACAGCTACCAATCTTGGATTGTCGTCTATATTTTACAGGACAGCACCGGAAAAATCAATCTTTTTTTGCCGTCCCTCACAAATTTTTTGTTTTCGCCCTCCTCTTTACGCCGCCGTGCCATAGCTGCTGAGACGGAATTTCTTGCAAAACCCCTTCCCCCGCGCTACAATGGACGTACTACGAGCATCGGAGGGATCTTCCATGGAACAGCTCACCGTCCAACTGCAAAACGCCGCCTATCCCGTGTACATCGGCAGTGGTCTGCTCGCGCAGGCCGGCGCTCTGCTGCGAAGCGCTTCCAGCGTCTCCCGCTGGGCAGTAGTGGCCGACGAAAACGCCGCCAAGCTGTACGGCGATACGGTGCTGGGCAGCCTCCGCGCCGCCGGACTGGACGCGGCGCTGTACCCCGTCCCCGCCGGTGAGAGCGCCAAGACCCTGCCCATCTACGAGGAACTGTGCCGCCGCATCCTGCGCGGCGGCTTTGACCGCACCTGCGGCGTGGTGTCGCTGGGCGGCGGCGCCTGCGGCGATCTGGCGGGCTTTGCCGCTGCCACGCTGCTGCGGGGCGTAGCGCTGGCCCATATCCCCACCACCCTGCTGGCGCAGGCGGACAGCGCCCTCGGCGGCAAGACCGGGCTGGATCTGCCGGAGGGAAAAAACCAGCTGGGTGCGTTCTGGCAACCCTCCCTTGTGCTGTCCGACCCGGCGTGTCTGGCCACACTGCCTCCCCGCCAGCTGTCCTCCGGCATGGCGGAGGTCATCAAGTGCGCCTGTATCGCGGACGCCGCCCTGCTGGACTATCTGGAGGAGACGCCCCGCCCCGATCCGGAAAAACTCATCGCCGCCTGCTGCCGGGTAAAGGCCCGCTGCATCGCCGCCGACGAGCGGGACGACGGCCCCCGCCGCCTGCTGAACTTCGGCCACACCTTCGGCCACGTCTACGAGGCCGCCGGAGGCTACGCCGCCTACACCCACGGTGAGGCGGTGGCCGCCGGTATGGCTCAAATGCTCCGCTGGCAGATCGCCCACGGCTTCGGCGGCGATTTCCTGCTGGCACGGCTGGAGCGGCTGCTGGCACGGTTCGGCCTGCCCACCGCCATCGACTGTGACGGCGACACCCTGCGCCGTTACCTGACCCACGACAAGAAAGCCGCCGACAGCCGCATCACCGTCGTGGTGACGGAGCGCCCCGGCGAGGGACGGCTGGAGGAGTTCCCGCTGGAGAGCCTGTGGGAGGATATGCCATGATCCTGCGCCTGTACCCCTCCCGGCTCAGCGGCACCGTATCCGTGCCGCCGTCCAAGAGCCTGCTCCACCGGGAGCTGATCTGCCGCCGTCTGGCGGGACAGACCACGGCGCTGCCGCCCCACCCTGCCGACGACATCCGATACACGGCGGCGGCGCTGGCACAGCTGGACATCCCGGCCCCCACGGTGTACTGCGGCGACAGCGGCAGCACCCTGCGCTTCCTGCTGCCCCTTTTTATGGCGCTGGGCAAGCTGGACGCGGTGTTCACCGGCTCACCCCGGCTTTTGCAGCGCCCTATCCCCGCCGATCTGGGGCTATGTCCCACGGCAGCCGGTCTGACGCTGACCCACCCTCTCCGCAGCGGTACATGGACGCTGTCCGCCGCCGCCACCTCCCAGGTGGTCAGCGGCCTTCTGATGGCGCTGCCGCTGCTGCCTGAGTCGTCTGATATTATGTTAACCGAAAAGCCGGTGTCCCGTCCCTATCTGGATATGACCTGCCGCGTCCTCCGGCACCACGGCGTCGCCGTGGCGGAGACGCCCGGCGGCTACCACATCGACGGTGGGCAGACCTACCGCCCAGCGCCGCTGCTGGCGGCGCCGGACTGGTCGGCGGCGGCCTACTGGCTGGTGCTGGCCCGCGTGCAGCAGCAGCGCGCCTCCGGCGGGACACGGAATGATCTGCGCGTGGCGCTGCACGATACGCAGGCAGAGGATACGCCCCTCTCATGCGGCGCGTCCCCCGGCTGGCAGGGTGATTCGATCATCGAGGAATATCTGCGTGATGTACCGCAGACCGTGGATCTGACCGATACCCCCGACCTGCTGATGCCCTTGGCGCTGTACGCGGCCTTACAGCCGGGGCGCACCACCCGCTTCACCGGCTGCGGCTTCCTCCGGGGCAAGGAGAGCGACCGCCCCCACGCCGTAGCGCAGGTGCTGCACACGCTGGGCGCACAGGTGCAGGAGGAGGCAGACAGCCTTGTTGTCACAGGCGTTTCCGGCCTGCACGGCGGCTGCGTGGACAGCTTCGGCGACCACCGTATCGCCATGCTGGCGGGCTGCGCCGCCATGCTGGCGGATGGCCCCGTCACCCTGACCGGTGGGGAGCAGGTGGCGAAATCCTACCCCGATTTTTGGAAAGATATGGCAGCTCTTGGCGGCAGAACGGAGGTGCTGGAGCCATGATGGAATACACACTGTTCGGAGAGTCCCACGGCCCCGCCGTAGGCGTTCTCCTGCAAAACGTACCGGCGGGACTGCCGGTGGATGACCAGCTGATACAGGCGGATCTCCTGCGGCGCAGAGCCTCCGGCGACCTGGCCACCGGGCGGCATGAAGCGGATGAGGTGGAGTTCCTCTCCGGCGTGTTCCAGGGAAAGACCACCGGCGACGCGCTGGTGGCGGTGCTGCGCAACCGCGACGTCCGTTCCGGTGACTACGCCGCCCTGAAGGACACCCCCCGCCCCGGCCACGCCGACTACGCCGCCTTTGTCCGCGCCGGCGGACACAACGACTATCGGGGCGGCGGGCGGTTCTCCGGACGGCTGACCGCGCCGCTGACCGTGGCGGGCAGTCTGGCAAAGATATACCTGCAAACGCAGGGCATCACGGTAAGCGCCCGGATCGTGGACGAGGACGCCCTGCGGCAGCGTGCCGCCGAAGCCCGCGAAACCGGCGATAGCGTGGGCGGCCGTATCCGCTGTACCGTCACCGGCGTCCCCGCCGGGCTGGGCGGCCCCGACTGGCGGGACACGGTGGAGTCGGAGATCAGCCGCCATGTGTTCGCTGTCCCCGCCGTGAAGGCCATCGGCTTCGGCGATGGAGAGTGCTTTGCGGCGCTGCGGGGCAGCGAAGCCAACGATGCGTTCTATACGGACGGCGCGTCTGTCTATACGAAGACCAACCGCACCGGCGGCATCAACGGCGGCGTCACCAACGGCATGGACATCGTGTTCACCGTCACGTTCCGGCCTACGCCGTCCATCGCAAGCCCACAGGAAACGGTGGATCTGCGCCGGATGGAGAACACCACCGTCACCGTGGGCGGGCGGCACGACAGCTGCGTGGTGCTGCGGGCAGCCCCGGCGGTAGAGGCGGCGGCGGCGCTGGCTGTCTGCCGTCTGCTGCCCGCCGACAGCGATACGCTGGCGGGACTGCGCCGCCAGCTGGACGATGTGGACGAGCAGATGACCGCCCTGCTGGCGCGGCGGCTGACGCTGGCCGGAGAGATCGGGCGCGTCAAGGCGGCGCAGGGTCTGCCGGTGCTGGACGAGGCGCGGGAGGCGGCGGTGCTGGCCTCCCGTGGCGACCTGCTGCCCCAGCGGCGGGCGCAGGTGGAGCGGCTGTTCCGGCTGCTGATGGCGGAGAGCCGGGAGGAGCAGGAGCGCCATGGGTGATCTGATCCTTATCGGGCTGCCCGCCAGCGGTAAGACCACGGTGGGCCGCCAGCTGGCACAGCGGCTGGATATGCCGTTTTTAGACTGCGATGAGGCCATTGAGGCCACCGCAGGCTGCTCCGTGTCCGATATCTTCGCCCGCCGCGGCGAGGCGTATTTCCGTGAGCTGGAGCATCAGACGCTGGAGACGCTCTGCCGTAAGGAGGGCTGCGTCATCGCCACCGGCGGCGGCGCAGTGCTGCGGGAGGACAATCGCCTGCTGCTGCAACGCAGCGGCACGGTGTTCTGGCTGGACAGGCCGCTTGCTGATATTATGTCTATCGATTTTCAGACGGGGCGTCCCCTGCTGGCGGCGGGACGGGAGGCGCTGGAGCGTCTGGCGGCGGAGCGGCGGGCGCTGTACGCCGCCTGCGCCCACCATCGTATCGCAGAGCCCCTGTTGGAACAGGCGATTTCGCAAATCGAGGAGATCTGGAAAGGAGCGCGTCCATGAAGCTGCTGATATTGAACGGCCCCAATCTCAACCTGTTGGGCAGCCGCGAGCCGGCCATCTACGGCTCGGAGAGCTACGATGCATTATGTCAACAAATACAGCGCCACGCCGCCGCCATTGGCTGCACGGTGACGCTGCGGCAAAGCAACCACGAGGGGGCGCTGATCGACGCCATTCAGGAGGCGCAGGGCGTATACAGCGGCATCGTCATCAACCCCGGCGCCTACACCCATTACAGCTACGCCATCTATGACGCGCTGCGGGCGGTGGACGTCCCGGCGGTGGAGGTGCATATCTCCGACATCACGGCGCGGGAGCCGTTCCGGGCGGTGTCCGTCACCGCGCCCGCCTGCGTCAAGACCATCTGCGGCCACGGGTTGCGGGGATATCTGGAGGCCATGGACTATCTGAGGGAGACGGTGCGCCCATGAAGCAGCTCTTTGTGATCGGCGACCCGGTGGCGCACAGCCTGTCGCCGCTGCTCCATCAGGCCATGCTCGACCAGACCGGCGCGGCGTACCGCTACGATGTGCGGACGGTGCGCCCGGAGGAGCTTCCCGCCTTCGTCCGATGGGCCAAGGACAGCGGCTGCGCCGGCTTCAACGTGACCATGCCCCACAAGGAGGCCATCCTCCCCCTGCTGGACGAGGTGGACACAACGGCGGCTTCCTGCGGCGCGGTGAACACCGTGTGCATCCGGGAGGGACGCGCCATCGGCCACAACACCGACGGCACGGGCTTTCTGGACAGTCTGGCAGGACAGGGCTTCCACCCCCAGGGACGGACGGTACTGCTGCTGGGCGCAGGCGGCGCGGCCAAGGCCGTAGGTCACGCGCTGGCGGCAGCCGGTGCAGGCCGGATCATCGTGTGCGCCCGCCGCTCGGAACGCGCCGCGGCGCTGGCCGCACAGCTTCCCGGCTGCGGAGAGGGCATCGTGCTGGCGCAGGACGCCATACAGCAGGCGGCGGCCGCGTGCGACCTGCTGGTGAACGCCACACCGCTGGGCATGGCGGGCAGTCCGGCCTTTGCCGGGCTGGACTTTTTGCAGGCCATGCCGCCACGCGCCGTGGTGTACGATCTGGTCTACCATCCCCGGCGCACGGCGCTGCTGGAGGCGGCGGCGCGGCAGGGGCTGCGGACGGTAGGCGGTATCGACCTGCTGATCCGGCAGGCGGTGCGGGCGTTCACCTTCTTCACCGGCGAGACGCCTGACACAGCGGCGCTGTACGCAGCGCTGCGGGAGCCGTTGGGCTTGGAATAGTAAGTTTACATAAAAAGAACCGTGCCTTGCGGCACGGTTCTTTTTATGTGTTTCGTTTGCAGCCGTCACGCCAGAATGTCCGTCAGGTCGTTCAGTCCCATGGACTGGGCGATGACCAGCACATGGTCGCCCTCCTCGATGGTGGTCAGGCCGCCGGGAATGATGGTCACGCCCTCCCGGACGATGGCGGCCAGCAGCACGCCGCTGCGCAGATCCAGATCCTTCAGCGGAATGTGCAGCAGGCGGTCGGAGGGCCCGGTAGCCAGGAACTCCAGCGCCTCCACCTGTCCGCCCAGCAGCTTGTACAGCGACTCCACGGTCATGCCCTCGGAATTGGCCAGCGCACGGACATAGCGGGTGATCTGGTTGGCGATGATGTCCTTGGGGCTGATGATGCTGCCCAGACCGGTGTCCTGCAGCAGCTCCATGTAGTTGGGACGGGTCATCTTGGCCAGCACCTTCCGCACACCGGCACGGCGGGCGGACATGGCCATCAGCAGGTTCTCCTCGTCGCGGCCGGTCAGGGATACAAAGGCGTCGGCACCGAAGATGTTCTCCGCCTGAATGAGATCGTTGTCCGTGCCGTCGCCCTCGATGATCATGGCGTCCGGCAGGTGCTGGGACAGGGTCAGGCACTTCTCATGATCCTGCTCCACGATGCGGACATGGGTGCCGGTGCGCGCCAGCTCCCAGTACAGGTACATACTGATGCGGCTGCCGCCCAGCATCGCCACCGTCTTGACCCGGTGGAGCGTGCGGCCCATGGCCTTGAGCATTTTTTGCAGCTCCGTCTTGGTACCCACCATATACAGCCGGTCGTCGGCCCGCGGCACAAAGGAGCCGTTGGGGATGATGCACTCATCGCCCCGCTGGACGGCGCAGATCAGCACATTGGCCTTGCGGTCGCCGTGGGACTCTCCCAGACTGCGGCCCACAAGGAAATCCTCCGGCTGCGCCTGCAGGCCGATCATGTCGATGAGGCCGCCGGCAAACGGCTCCACGGAGATGGCGGCGGGAAAGCTGAGGATACGGGCGATCTCCTGCGCCGCCGCCAGATCGGGGTTGATGACCATATCCAGCCCGATCTCCCGCTTGAGGATGTCCGCATCCCGGCGGTACTCGGTGTTGCGGACACGGGCGATGGTGTGGCGGGCGCCCAGACTCTTTGCCATCAGGCAGCAGACCATATTGGTATCGTCCACGCCGGTGACGGCGATGACCAGATCCGCCGAACGGACGCCGGCATCCATCAGTACGCTGATGGATGCGCCGCTGCCGTGGATACACATGACATCCAGCGTGTTGTCCGCCTTGGTCAGATGGGCGATCTCGTTGTCCACCATAACGATGTCATGCTTTTCCTGCTCCATCTGGCGTGCAATGGCGTACCCCACCTTACCGCAGCCTACGATAATGATCTTCATGCTTCCTCCTCCCCGCCCGACGGGGGCGCGGCGTTTTTCTTTTGCTGGGCCAGAGCTGCCGACAGCTCCGCACCCAAAATCAGCACCTGCCCGGACATATACAGCCACAGCAGCACCACCACGATGGTGGCGATAGAGCCGTATAGCCGTGCATATTGGGCCACGTTCTCCACATAATAGGAAAAAGCCATACTCAGCAGCATCCACGCGGCAAGGGAGCTGCCCACGCCGGGCAGCACCTCCCGCAGGGGACGGCGCTGGCCCAGCGCCAGCTGATACAGAACTCCCAGCGAGATGGCCATGATAAGCGCCAGGATCACAAAGCGCAGATAGCCCCACACGCTGATGAACGTCTCCGACAGGGGCAGCAGGTGGGACAGAAAGTGCAGGGCGCGGCGACCCATCACCACCAGCAGCAGCGTCAGGCCGATGACGACGATCATCCAGATGGTAAACAGCAGATTCCGCAGCTGTCCCAGCAGGATATTCTCCGGCGAGCTGCGGTGAAACGCCTTACGCAGCGAGTGCATCAGGCAGCCGGTGGAGCGCATGGGAAACCAGATGGAAAAGACCAGACTGAACCACAGCAGCTGGCGGCTCTGGTTGGCGGCCACATATTCCAGATAGGAGCGCACCACGCCCACCACGTCGGATGGCAGCAAAGGCGCCAGCACCGCCGTGATACTGTCGATATCCAGCTCCAGAATACCCAGCAGTGTGCTGACGAAGATCAGCAGCGGAAACAGGGCAAACAGCAGATAGTATGTCAGCGCCGCGCTGTCCCGCGCCACATCGTGGGCGTAGTACCGGCGAACCATATCCTCCGTCAATCGTCCCACGCGGGTCTTCGGTGTATAGAGTGTCGGTGTTTTCATAAACAGAGTTCCCTCCGAAATTTTATTGTAACACAGTGCGCCGTAAATTAAAAGGGGTATTTGTGGCGGTCGGCTCCCGCTATGCACAGCGCCTGCATAATTTCTAATTTGGATTTTATTATTTTTTTGTGAATTTTCACTTTTCCTATTGGCTTATGCGGAAATTCGTGCTATACTCTTTGCATCGCAATTGGAAATTCTTTACAGAAAAGCGAGGTTCTGATATGGATAATCTTACAAAGCTGGTTCGAGACGAGATCACACGGCAGTATCGGAGCGTGCGGCAGTTCGCCTTCGCGGTGGATATACCTCTGTCCACCATCAACAGCGCCCTGCACAACGGTGTCGGCGGTTCCTCCTTCGACACGGTGATGCGCATCTGCAAGATCCTGGGCATTAAGGCCATGTCCGACGACGCCGCCCTGTACCTGACGGACGACACCGAGAAGCTGCTGACCCAGTATGCCAAGCTGGATGACTACGGCCGGCATACCATATCCTCCGTGATGCAGGTGGAGTACGACCGCTGTAAGGATAAGGAATGACACCTGCCGGATAGATATTCGATTTTTATAAAGCATAAGCGCCGTGAGCCGCCGCCCATTCGGGCGGCGGCTCTTTTGCTGCCATAAGACAGATGTTTACATAATGCCGGACTTCTCCTTACTGGCGGCGATAACCGCGTTCAGCTTGCGGGCCGGATAGTAGACCAGCAGGCCGAAGACGGTGAACAGCACGCACATCCCCAGCAGGAGCAGTGCGCAGTGCAGATACGTCTGGCCGTACATACCGCCGATGGTCTCCCGGATCATGTCCATCCCGTAGTGGAAGGGCATGAAGGGATACAGGCTTCGGAACAGCGCAGGCAGCACGTCGATAGGGTAGGAGCCGCCGGAGCCGGCCACCTGTAACACCATGATGATAACAGAGATGGCAAGTCCCACGTTGTCCAGTGAGTAGACCAGCGCATAGTTCATAAAGGCAAAGTTCAACGAGCAGATGCAGCAAGCCAGCACGAACAGCGCGGGCTCCGCCGCCTCCATGCCCACAAAGTGCAGACAGCCGAAGGCCGTCACCAGCGCCTGCGCGATGGCCATGAAAAAGAAGGTGAGGAAGCGGCCGAAATACCGCTCGATTGCGCGGCACGGCTGGAATTTTGGCTGTGTCACCGGCACCTTTACCATCACCGCCGTCAGGAGGCTGCCCACAAACAGAGCCAGCATCACATAGTATGGGGACATGGCGGCGCCGTAGTCCTTGATCTCGTAGATGATCTGGGTGTTCATCTGCACCGGAGATGCCAGATACGCCGCCATGCTGTCGGAATCGCTGGCCATCAGCTCTACGAAGCGCTTGAAGGCGGCGCTGTCGGTGATGCGGCGAACATCCTCCTCCATATCCGCCAGATAGCCGGATACGCTCTCCGCCAGCGTGACGCTGGCAGCCAGCGTAGGCTGGGCGGCGGAGATGGCGCTGGAATAGGAGCGCAGGGTGCCGGACACGCCGCCCAATGCACCGGAGGAAGCGGTCAGGATCTCCTGCACGGAGCCGAGGGTGGACTGCGCCCGCTCCCCGGCCTTTTGGATGTAGGCGTTGACCTGTTGATTGGTCTTGACGGCAGCGGTACGCAGCAGCTCGCGCACCTCCTCGATCACCTGTCGCAGCTCGTCCTGTACATGGGACAGGCCGGACTGCTCCACGGCACTTTTCAGCGTCTCCAGCCGATCGATAGCGGCTTCCAGCCGGTCCACCAGCACGGCGTCGTCCGTTCTGTTGCAGACCCTTTGCAGTGCGGCGATCACCTTGTCGATCTGGGCAATGATCTTCTCGTGGGTGATATCCTCGGCGGGGGTCAAGTCCACGCCGTTGAGCATATCCTCCAGCTCGGAGAGCGCGGCGTCGGCGGTGTTCAGCACCTGCAGCAGGTCGTCTGAGGTGTCGTCCGCCGCGTCGAGCCCGGTGTCTATGAGCTGCACGGTGCTGCCGACGGCAGCGGAGGTGCTGTTCATGGTGCTCTGTGCGTCGCTGATGGTGATGGCGGAGGCGGCCAGCAGGCTGCCGGCGCCCTCCATCACATTTTGCAGAGAGCGGAACACCTCCGCCATCTGATCCATATCCTGCTGGGCAGAGGACAACTTCTCCAGCAGGTCGTCGGCAACGTCCTGCCCGTCAAGCCCCATGGCCTTGAACACGGAACCTGCCGTGGTCAGGGCGTCGGCCACCTTCTCCAGAATGGTGGTGTTGATCTCCTCCTGCACGGCGGTTTTGGCCTTGCCGGTGATCTTAGGGGCAATGGCGTTCTTTTTCTCGTTTTCATAGTACTGGATCTCAGGATGGCGCAGGTCGCCCTCCAGAATGCTGACGAAGTCGCCGGTAAACTCCGGCGGCAGGATCAGCGCGGCGTAGTAGTCGCCGGCGTTCACGCCGTCCAGCGCCGTCTGGGCGTCGTCCACAAAGACCCAGCCCATCTGGTCATTGGTCTCCAACCCCTGCAGCACCAGCTCGCCGATATTCAGGTGGAGCCCCAGCACCTCGTAGCCGTCGTCCTCGCTGGCCACCGCCACCTTGATGCGGCCGGTGGAGGCGGGGCCGTAGGGATCCCAGTTGGACAGAATGTTGAACCACGCGTACAGGCAGGGTACCAGACACAGCCCCAGCATGACCACCACCGCCACCACGCTGGCAGTCAGGCGCTTCCAATCGGCGCAGAAAATACGCCAGATATTCCTCATCTGTCCCCCTCCTCCTGCTGCTGCGCCGCGGCGCGGCGCAGATCGTCAGACAGTCCCTGCAGCGCACGGGTCAGCAGCTCCAGATCGCCCGCCAGCTTCTGCGGGTCTCGCAGCAGGTCCTCCAGCAGCTGCGCGCTGTCAACAGCGCCGCCCTGCGGCATTTTCTGCACGTTCTGCGCTTCCCGCACGTTCTGCGCTTCCTGCGTCTCCTGACGCTCCTGCGTTTCCTGCGGCTTCTGCTCCTGCGGCGTCTGTCCGTGTACCTCCTGCAAAATATCCTCCACGGAGTAGCTCTCCTCCGCCAGCGGTTCCTGCGCGTCCTCGGCGGAGACGGGCTCGGACTCGATCACGATATTCGCCGTGGTCTCCTCCCGGCGGCCGTGATACCGCCGGTCAGGCAGACGCGGCATACGGGGCAGCTCCGGCAGCTCCAGCAGCGCCCCCATGCTCTCCAGCTCCATCTGGGTGATCTGCTCCAGTTTCTTTTGCAGCTCATAGTCCGCGTACTCCACGGCGATCAGATACGCCGCCACGGCGAACATGGAGAAGATCCACAGCATCAGGGTGAACACTTTGTTGCCCTGCGCCAGAAACATCAGCAGCATCAGTCCTACCGTCACCACCAGCAGCATCCGCATACCGTTGCGGATGCGCCGCCGGTTGTTCTTGTGCAGCGTTCTCACCTCATCCAGCAGGCGATCGTACAGCTCCTGATATTCTCTTTCCGTTGTCACGGTACATCCGCCTCCTTTCACAGCAGCTCCGTCTCCTCCAGCTTCTCCTCCATAAAGTGGTTCAGCCCCATGAGCGGACGACGCACCAGCAGTCCGATGAGCAGCGCGGCAACGGCGAACAGCAGCAGGAACGCAAGCTGCGTTATGTAGTAGTCGCCGTACAGGCCGCAGATGCACTCGCGCATGGCGTCAATGGCATAGGGGAACGGGAAGAAGCGGTAGATTTTCTGATAGATCTCCGGCAGCAGCTCGATGGGGAACGTGCCGGAGGAGCCTGCGATCTGCATGACCATGATGACCACCACCACGGCCTTGCCCACGTCGCCGAAGGCGATGGCAAGGGAGTAGATCAGCAGGCTGAAGGTAAAGGCCGTCAGAGATGCCGTCAGGTACAGCAGCCCCGGGTTCAGGCATTGTATCTTCAGCAGGTACAGGTCGCCGGTGACGATCACCGCCGCCTGTATCTGGCTGATAAGGAAGAAGAACAGGTACCGGCCGAAGTACAGCTCTGCCGGCCTGGGGTCGATGAGCCCGTCGGTGCGGGCGTGGATCTTCACGATGGACGACAGGATGACGCCGCCCACCCAGATAGCCAGCGTGGTGTAGAACGGCGCCATGGCGGAGCCGTAGTTCTCGATGGGATAGACCTTGTTCACCGTGGTCTGCACCATCTCCGGGAAATACTGGCTGTACGCGGCGGGATCGCCGCCCAGTATGGCCAGCAGCATATCGATATACTCACTGGTGGTGGCGCCCTCCAGCTTGTCGATGGTATCGGACAACGCCGTGACCATCCGTTCCGCCGCCGGACGCAGCAGCTCCATAGTGGTGCTCAGCGCCTGCGTGGTGTTGGCCATCGCCCCCCGCAGGGCCTTGACGTCGCCGGACAGCGCCTTCACGCCCTCCATGGCGTCGGACACATCCGTCACCACCGTATCCAGCTGATCCCGCAGCTCATGCTCTGTGACGGGGATCTGGGCGGTCATCTGGCGGATGGCGGCCACCAGCGCGTCGCATTCGCTTTGCAGGCCGCTGATATCGTCGGCGGCAGCCAGCTCGTTCAGCTTCTTCTGCAGGGCGGTGCAGCGGTCAGCCAGCGCGCGGAGATGCTGGACCTGCGCGGTGACCAGATGGGTGCCGGAGACGGCGGTGGACTCCAGCCGGTCGGCCAGCGTATTGATCCGTGCGCTGAGCTTGCCCATCTCGGCGGCGGCCTCCTCCAGCTGCTTCTGGATCTCCGGCAGGTGGATGTCGTCCTGCTGCTGCTCAAAACGGTCCAGCGCACGCTCCACCTTCTCCAGCGCCGTGTACAGCGCGTGCTGTATGGCTGCGGCAGTGTCCGCCACCTCCTCGCCGTCCGGCAGGTTCTGGTTGATATGGGCGATGGCGGAGGACAGCGCCTCGGCATCGGCGGCGGAGATGCCGCCGGAGCCGCCGGCGGCGCGGAAGGCATCCATCATATGGCTGCACCCGGACAGCACATCCTGGGTCTGGTACAGCAGGCCCTTCACCGCGGTCTCCGGGTCGGTCTCCGTCAGATCGGCGGCCAGCAGATTGCTCTGCTCCATGATGCCGCTGATGACCACCTCCAGATAGTTCTCGCTGATGGAGCGCTTCAGCGTCTCCACCGCCGTGTCGGTGATCTTGGTGGCCACGGCATTCTTCTTGGCATTTTCATAGTAGGTGATGGCGGGCTGGCCGGTCCAGTCCGTGAACATCCGGTACATCTTCCGGGAGAAGTCCTCGTCGATGACCACGGCGGCGTAGTAGTCGCCGGCGTACACGCCGTCAACCGCCTCCTGCTCCGTGTCCACGATGACCCAGTTGATGGAGGTGGAGGTCTTCAGATCCTCCTGCACGTCCCGGCCCTTATTGACGTACTCGCCGTTGTCGGTGTAGCCCCGGTCCAGCGATGCCACGGCGATGGAGATGCCGCCGGTGTTGCCGTAGGGGTCCCAGTTGGAGTAGATGTTCAGCCATGCGTACAGGCTGGGCAGCAGGGCAATGGCCACTACCACCACGCTGGCAAAAAAGCACTTGCTCAGCGTGCGGATGTCCGTTTTGAATATCTTCCAGATATTTCGCATATGTCCTCCGTCAGCGGCGCGGGAGCTTTCCACGCCGCACATCACATAGTTCCGATCCTAAACCGTCCGCAAAAAGGGACATTTTCCATTATACAGAATGTGACACAGAAAAAACCAAACACTTTTCCACTTTTGCCCGAATTTTGCACAGTTATAGCGGATGGACGAGGCAAAGCATCCCGCCGCGGGCGTACCCGCAGCGGGATGTTCGTATAGATGTTATTCCAGCACCATCAGAAGCTCCTTGGCCTTGACGGGCTGACCCTCCTTGACGCGGATGGTCTTCACCGTACCGGCGGCCCGGGCGGTGATGGCAGTCTCCATCTTCATGGCCTCGATGACGGCCAGCACCTGATCCTTCTCCACATGGTCGCCCTGCTTGACCGAGAGCTTGGACACCATGCCGGGGATGGATGTACCCACCTGCATGGGATCGGACTCGTCGGCCAGCGTGGCCTGCCGTGTCTCCTCGGAGGCGTGGGGGTCGCGGACGGTGACCTCGCGGCGCATACCGTTCAGTTCGAACTGGACGTTGATGGTACCGTCGTTGTTGCGGTCGCCCAGACCCAGATACTTGATGACCAGTGTCTTGCCGTCCTCGATGTTGATCTTGTTCGTCTCGCCCAGCGCCATGCCGTTGAAGAACACATGGCTGCCCATGCGGGTGATGTAGCCGTACTCCTTGCGGTGACGGCAGAAATCCTCATAGACCTTGGGATACATGGCGTAGGAGATGAGATCCTTCTTCTCCGGGTCGTCGCGGAACTGCTCCACCTCATGGCGCAGCTTGTCGAAGTCCACGGGGGGCAGCAGCTTGCCGGGACGGCAGGTGATGGGCTCCTCCCCCTTGAGCACCACTTTTTGCAGCTCCTTCGGGAAGCCCCACGCGGGCTGACCCATCATGCCCTTGAAGTAGGACACCACGGAATCGGGGAACGCCAGTGCCTCGCCGCGGCGGACGATATTCTCCGGCGTCAGGTCGTTCTGCACCATGAAGATGGCCAGATCGCCCACCACCTTGGACGAGGGCGTGACCTTCACCGGGTCGCCCAGCATATCGTTGACGGTCTTGTACATCTCCTTGACCTCCTCGAACCGGTCGCCGAGGCCCAGAGACTCCACCTGCGGGCGGAGATTGGTGTACTGACCGCCGGGGATCTCGTAGCGGTAGATATCGGTGGTGGAGGACTTCAGGCCGTGGTCGAAGCTCTCGTACCGCAGGCGCACGTCCGCCCAGTAGTTGCTCAGCTCCTGCACCCGGCGCAGGTCAAGACCGGTGTCGCGCTCCGTGCCGTGGAGGGCGGCCACCACCGCGTCCAGAGACGGCTGGCTGGTGAGCCCCGCCATCGGCGCGCAGGCCACGTCCACCACGTCCACCCCGGCCTCGGCAGCCAGCAGCAGCGCCGCCACCTGATTGCCGGTGGTATCGTGGGTGTGCAGGTGGATGGGCAGTCCCACCTCCTGCTTCAGGGTGGTCACCAGCTTCTTGGCGGCGTAGGGCTTCAACAGGCCGGACATATCCTTGATGGCCAGCATATGAGCGCCCCGCTTTTCCAGCTCCTTTGCGAGGTTGACATAATATTTCAGCGTGTACTTGTCCTTCGTCTCGTCCAGAATATCGCCGGTGTAGCACATGGTGGCCTCCAGCAGCTTGTTCTGGCGGAGCACCTCCTCCATGGCCACCTCCATGCCCGGCACCCAGTTCAGGGAGTCAAAGACGCGGAACACGTCGATGCCGCGCTGGGCGGCCTCCTCCACGAAGGCGCGCACCAGATTGTCGGGATAGTTGGCGTAGCCCACCAGATTGGAGCCGCGCAGCAGCATCTGGAACGGGATGTTGGGGATCTTCTCCCGCAGCAGGCGCAGGCGCTCCCACGGGGACTCGTGGAGGAAGCGGTAGGCCACGTCGAAGGTGGCGCCGCCCCACATCTCCAGCGAGAAGCAGTCCCGCAGGATATCGGCCATACCGTCGGCGCCCTTGACCATGTCGCGGGTACGCATACGGGTGGACAGCAGGCTCTGATGGGCGTCCCGCATGGTGGTGTCGGTGAGCAGCAGCTTCTTCTGCCCCAGCACCCAGTTTTTCACCGCCTCGGGGCCCTCCGCATCCAAGAGCTGCTTGAGGCCGGGCCCCAGCGGCTCCTTGGCCTCCGGGAAGCGGGGGATGTCGTACTGGTGGCGCTCAGCATCGGGGTTGGCCACCTGGATTTCGGAGATATACCGCAGGACGCGGGTAGCGCGGTCACGGGAATCCATGATCTCGAACAGCTCCGGCGTCTCGTCGATGAACTTGGTGTGGCACTGGCCGTTGACGAACACCGGATGTGCCAGAATATTGGTGACGAAGGGGATATTGGTCTTGACGCCACGGACGCGCACCTCATTGATGGCGCGGGCGGACTTGCGGCAGGCGGCGGCGAAGGTGCGATCCCAGCTGGTGACCTTCACCAGCAATGAGTCGTAGTACGGGGAGATGACGGTGCCAACGCCCACGTTGCCGCCGTCCAGACGGACGCCGAAACCGCCGGGGGAGTGATACGCCGTGATCTTGCCGTTATCGGGGGCAAAGTTGTTGGAGGGATCCTCCGTGGTGACGCGGCACTGGATGGCGTAGCCGTCGATATGCACGTCCTCCTGCTTCGTCAGACCGATCTCCGGGCAGCTCAGGGGATATCCGGCGGCGATGAGCAACTGGGCGCGGACGATATCCACACCGGTGACCATCTCCGTGACGGTATGCTCCACCTGAATGCGGGGGTTCATCTCAATGAAGTAGTAGTTCCCGGATTTGTCCACCAGAAACTCCACCGTACCGGCGCTGACATAGTGGACGGACTTGGCGATCTTCACCGCGTCACGGCGCAGCGCCTCCACCGTCTCCTCGGGTACCGACCACGCGGGAGCAAACTCCACCACCTTCTGATACCGGCGCTGGAGGGAGCAGTCACGCTCGCCCAGATGGTAGACGTTGCCGTACTGATCGGCCAGGATCTGCACCTCGATGTGCTTGGGCTCCTCCAGATACTTCTCCATGAAGATGTCGCCGCAGCCGAAGGACTTCTCCGCCTCGCTGTGTACCAGCTCATAGGCGGTCTTGACCTCCTCCGGCCGGTCGCAGCGGCGCATACCGCGTCCGCCGCCGCCGGCGGCGGCCTTCAGGATCACGGGGAAACCGAAGCTGACGGCCTTTTCCAGCGCGTCGTCGGCGTCCCGCAGCGGCTCGGTGCAGCCGGGGATGATGGGTACGCCGCACTGGATGGCGATCTCCTTGGCACTGAGCTTATCGCCCATCTTCGCCAGCACATCGGCGGACGGGCCCACGAACAGAATGCCGTTTTCCTCGCACGCCCGGGCAAAATCGGCGTTCTCGGACAGAAAGCCGTAGCCGGGATGGATGGCGGTGACGCCCCGGCGGCGGGCAAGGCCGATGATGCCGGGGATGTCCAGATAAGCGCCCAGAGGCGACTTCTTCTCACCCACCAGATACGCCTCGTCCGCCTTGGTGCGGAACAGCGAATAGGTATCCTCATTGGAATAGATGGCCACGGTGTGAAGCCCCAGATCGTGGCAGGCGCGGAAAATACGCACCGCGATCTCGCCCCGGTTGGCGACCAGTACCTTTTTAAGCTGTGTGATCTGCATAAGCCGGTCTCGCTCCTTCCTGCCGTGCCGCTGGCACGGTCTTGTTTTTCTCCATTATACACGGTTATACCCCTCTGCGCCAGACGGAAAATGTGTAGAAATGCACAGGTTTCCCGTCAGGAGAATTTGGGACTTCTGCGAGGGGCGTGGACAAAGAACGCCCGCCTGTCCATGACAGGCGGGCGCGGTGATTCAGTTGGTCATGCCGCCGCCTACATCCTTGCCCAGATCGCAGGTGTAGACCCAGCGCAGCACATCTCCGTCCCGCAGCTGATAGCGGGAGCAGCCGTAGTTGGGAAACCAGTCGTTGACGGTGTACATCCAGCCGGACAGGCTGCCGGCGTCGAACTCGTAGAGGTTGCCGATGCCCTCGATATAGGCGCTGTTGTAGAGGGGTGTGAAGCTGGACTCCATGTGGATCTTATTTTCCCGGCAGACCCGCTGGAGCACATCAAAGGCGCTCTCCCCGGTGGCAAACGTGACCTGCGTCTCCGGCAGGAGCACGCCGTCCTCCGGCACCAGCGGCCGCTTGCTCTGCGCCAGCTTGTCCATGTTGTCCAGCAGCACCTCACAGGAGATGGAGATGGTGCAGGTGCAGTCGGCGGTATCGTCCACCTGCGCATCCTCCGGCTCCACCGGCTGGGGCTTGCCCTCCGGCACCGGGTCGGTCTGGTAGCGATCCTGTTCCACGGCGGTCATGTCATATAGGCGGGACTGCCCCTTTGTAAAGCGCTGGCACGCCGCCAGCGCGTAGAAGCCCTGCTCCGTGGCCATGTTGTCCGGGACGGTCTGCTCGGCGATGTGGCGGAAGCCGCCGCCCTCCACCGCGAAGGACGCCACGGCGTCCGGCACCGAGGCGCCGTTCTTGATAAAGCGGCTGTCGGTGAGGGGATCGATGCCCAGCGACGTCAGCGCCACCAGCACCTGCGCCGCGGACTCGCAATTCTCCGTACCCCAGCTGGCAAAGCCGCCGTTGGGGAGCTGGGCGTCGGACAGCAGCGCCAGCGCCTCATCCACCGCCGCCTGCACCGCCGCCTCCCCCGTGTAGGGAGCCAGCGCCGTCAGCGTCATGGCGGTGATGTCCACATCCATCGTGTCGCCCATCAGCGCCCAGCCGCCGTCGGTGCAGCGGGCGGACAGCAGCTCCTCCACCAGCGCGGCGCGGGTCACAGGCTCCGCGCCCGCCGTGGGCGCAGGGTCGGGGTATGCGCCGCAGTCCAGCGCGATCAGCGCCCAGATGGGGCCGTTCAGTCCCTGACGGCGGAGGTATTCCATGTCGCCCAGCCCCGCCGTCAGATCCACGCCCGCCACATCGGCGGCGTTGTGTCCGGCGGCGGTGACGCCCAGGATCGTCCGGGAGTTCTCTGAGGACTTATTGGCGTTCAGCCGGTTCCCCTCCGCCTGCGCCGTGTATTCCACGACGGACTCATAGTAGACGGCGGCCGTCTCCCGCTCCAGCAGGCCGGCGGCGCGAAGCCCCACCACCGTCCAGTCGCCGTTCACGGGGCCGGCGGATGGGGCGTCCTGCGCCAGCAGGTACTCCCCGGTCTGCCGGAGGGCGGTCTGCCACAGGGCCTCCTCACCGCCGGAGGGCTGTGCGCCGCAGGCGGTGAGCAGCAGGCTCAGCAGCAGGATAAACGGCAAAAAACACTTTTTCATGGTGGGCATGGACAGTTCCTCCTTACAGAAATTCCCTATATTTCAGGCGCAATCTTTCGCCCAGCCCCGCACGGCGCCATGTCCGCGTCCAGACCTGCTCCTGCAAATCGAGGGCGCGGCGGCGCTGGGACTCGTCCATGGGTGCGGCGCGGAAGCGTGCCTGCTCCCACAGGGCGGCCACCGCCAGATACGACGCCCGCAGATCCTCGTCCAGATAGGGGGCGTAGTCGGCGGGGGCGCAGTTGGCGATGGGCATTCCCTTGGCGCGCAGCACATCCACGGTGTAGCGGAAGATGGCGTCGATGGCGGTTGGAACGTGGGGATCGGCAAACCGCGCCTTGCGGCGGGCGGTCTTTTTCCGCTCCCAGATGATCCAGCCGACGAACAGGCACACCACGGCGGCGGTCAGCAGAATGGACAGCGTCAGCAGGATGGTCAGCCGGTGCTTGAGCCAGAACTCCCGCAGAGTCTGGCTCAGATCGCTGTCCGGCGCGTCCGGCTCCTCGTCGCTCTCCGTTTCCGGCGGCGCCTGCCCCACAAGGCCGGAAATATCCCGATAGCTCTCCGCCTGCTCCATAACGCCGAGGTAGGGCGGCGCCACCTCGAAGGGCAGCCAGCCCACACCGTCCTGATAGTACTCCACCCATGTGTGGCCGCTCTGTCCGGTGAGGGTCAGGGGCTGTCCCGGCGTCATGGACGCAGCGGCATCCTTCGTCACCAGAAAGCCCTCCACGCAGCGGGCGGGGATGCCGTAGTAACGGAACATCATGGCTGCCGCTGCCGCATATTGGGCGTCGCCGCCGGTCTGCGAGCCGTCCAAAAAGTAGAGGATGGGGTCTGTACCGGCGGGCGGCGCGGACGCCGTCTCCGTATAGGTGATGTAGGTGGACAGGTAAAACAGGATGTTCTGCTTGGCGCGCTGGCAGCCGAAATGGATCTGCCCCGGCTCCCTCTCCCAGCCGCTGAGCTTCTCCGTCAGGAAACGGCGGATATCGTCGGGGACAGCCGTGTAGTGCTGGTAGGCAAAGCGGTTGTAGGCGCTCTCCGCCTCCAGAAAGGCGGCGTTGGCGGCGGTGTCCTCCGCCAGAGAGGCACCGATGCGGCGGTACTTGGTGAGAAGTCCCCCGGCAGCGTGGAGCGTATAGGCCCGCTGTCCCCGAAGGCCGGGTGCGGTCAGCGCCGCCTCCCCCACGGCATTTTTGTCGAGTATAGGTGTATCATACCGCAATTCATACGGTGCGTAAAGATATTTCGATGAGGCGCCGGTATTTTCCACCGTTACGGTGTTATCCGCCTCCGGCAGCTCCGGTACGGCGGCGTGTGCCGCCGCCGTCAGCTGGGTCAGGGGGCGGAAGCCGTCCTCGTGCAGCCAGTAGAACGTGTCGGCGCTGTCCGCCAGCGCATGGCTGTCCAGCGTCGTCCAGCGGCCATTCGCATACGTCTCCCCCACGAAGCCCCGCAGATAGCAGGAGACGGGGTCGGTCATCGTGACGGTGAGCATCGGTGTCTCCGTCCGGGTGGGCGCGGCGGCGGTCAGATCGCCTCCCGGCAGACCGGCGGCGGTATTGTCTCCATAGCGCAGGGCATCTACGCCTGCAAGGACGGCAGTCCTGCCGTCGTCCAGCCACGCGGGATGGGCGGCGGCGCCGCTCCAGCCGCCCAGCACCGTGACCGTCAGCAGTATCGCGGCGGCGGCGCGGCACCAGACGCGCAGGGCGGCAGCATCCCTCCCGGTGAAGGCCAGCAGGTACAAAAGGAGCAGCGTCAGTGCCGCCAGCGCCATCCACCACAGGGGCGCGGCGGGTGCCAGCACCACGACCGCCGCCGCCAGCGGCAGCGCCGTCAGGCACAGAGGCAGATAACGGGGATGCAGGACGCAGCGGGCGCTCCACACCCCCCAGAGGGCGGCGCCTATCGTCAGCAGCGTTGTCAGCGCCCCGTTGTTCTCCGGCGCGGCAAATACGGGATAGATCCGGGGGAACACCTGCTGCCATGTGTGCAGCGCGGCATTCACCAGTGCAGCCAGCCCTCCGGCCAGCGCCTCGCCTGTCACCAACAGCGCGGCGGCGCACAAAGCGACCCAGCACAGGGACGGGAGCCACGGGCGGCGGCTGTTGGAAAAGGCCGTCACCGTCCCGGCGGACAGCAGGGCGGACAGCAGCGGCAGCCATAGGGATACGGACAGCTCCAAAAGTCCCGTCAGCAGCAGTGGAAAGGACGCCGCCAGCAATGCGGCAGGCACGAAACGCCGAAAAGCATCAGAGCGCAACGGTCAGTCCCTCCTTTCCGCGAAGTGCCGACGGGGTAACGGTGCAGAACACCATGGCGGCGGACGGCTCCCCGGCGGGGCGCAGTGTCAGCACCAGCATCCGGGCGGCGTCGGCAGCCCGGCAAGATAGCAGGCGGGCAGGCACGTCCTCCGCCTCCGCCTCTGTTTCGGCGGAGAGGATGTCCGGCAGCACCTCTGTCAGCTCCTCCATGGAGGAGACGGCGCGGAAGGCCAATTCGCCGCCGGGACGATCCAGCCATGCGATGCGGTGCGCCATATCCTGCCGGCACAGGGCAGCGGAGACGGATACCACCGCCTCGCCCAGCGCCTCCCGCTCCGCCGGGGACGGCGGCGCAGCGGCGGAGTTGTCCAGCACCAGCAGCAGGGTATCGTCCACCGGCAGGCCGAGCTGCCGCACCATCAGCGCGTCCGTTTTCTCCGACAGCTTCCAGTGGATGCTGCGCAGGCGGTCACCGGCCTGGTACTCCCGGAGGCCAAAGGGCTCGCTGGGGTCGTCGCCGGGGCGGGTCATGGAGTATTCGGCGCTGTCCGCGTCCGGCGTACAGTGCTCCGACAGGGACAGCGCGACCGGCCACAGCTCCGGCAGCACCAGCGCCGAGGCGGTGAGAGATACCGGCTGCCGCGCCGCCCACAGTCCCAGCAGGTCAAAAACCGCCAGCGTCTGCACCGTCAGCTCCAGCTTGCCGCAGTGGGGCAGTGTAAAGACCGTGTCGGCGCGGCCCTCCCCCCTGCCGGGTACGGCGAGGCGCAGGGTCTTTTCCCACTGCTCGCCGGTGAGCAGGTCGCGGCAGCGCACCACGGCGCGCACCTGTGGGGCGGTGAAAAATCCGGCGTTGGTCACGGTGAGCGTCACCGGCAGCGGCTGCCCCTTCCCGCAGGAAAGGCCGGCGGTCAGCGCCGCCGACAGCCGCCGTCGGATGCGGCGGGTCAGTATGAGCTCCCCCACCGCCAGCAGCAAGCTGCCCAGCACCACACCGCCGGACACGTTGCCCGCGCCCAGCGCCCACGCCGCCAGCCATAGCAGCAGCCAGAGCGCAAACAAAATACGGTTTCCTGCCATGGTCAGATGCGGTCGGGGCGGGGTACCGCCGCCAGCACCTCCGCCAGCACGTCGGAGGCCGATGTCTCCGTGATGCGCGCCTTGGCGGACAGGATGAGCCGGTGGGCGCAGACGTCGGAGAAGATGTACGCCACATCATCGGGCAGCACATAGTCCCGCCCCTCCATCAGGGCGCGGCTGCGGCACATACGGCAGACCGCCAGCGCGCCGCGGGGACTGATGCCCAGCGTCACCAGCGGATGGGTGCGGCTGGCCTCCGCCAGATGGGTGATATATTCCAGCAGGGCGTCCGCCACATGGACGGCGCGGGCCTGCGCCTGCATCTCCAGCAGCGCGGCGGCGGAGGACACGGTATCCACCTCGTCCAGCGGATCGCCGGTACGGCGGTCGCGTAGGATATTCACCTGACTGGCAAAATCTGGGTAGCCCATGACCAGACGGACCATGAACCGGTCCAGCTGTGCCTGCGGCAGCAGCTGGGTACCGGCGGAGCCCACCGGGTTCTGGGTGGCGATGACCACAAAGGGATCGGGCAGTGGATGGGTCACGCCGTCCACCGTGACCTGCCGCTCCTCCATGACCTCCAGCAGCGCCGACTGGGTCTTGCTGGAGGTGCGGTTGATCTCGTCCGCCAGCAGCAGGTTGGTCATCACCGCGCCGGGCTGGTAGGTGAACGTGCCGCTGTCCCGCCGGTACAGGGAGAAGCCCACGATATCCGAGGGCAGCACGTCGGGTGTGAACTGGATACGGCCATATTGCAGGCCGAGGGCGCGGCTGAACGCCAGCGCCGTGGTGGTCTTGCCGGTACCGGGTACGTCGTCCAGCAGCACATGGCCGCCGGAGAGGATCGTCATGAGGATCTTCTCCAACACGTCGTCCTTGCCCACAATGACCTTCTGCACCTCATGCAGGATGCTTTCTACGCCGGTATGCATCATCGTTTCTCCTTTACCATTCTCTGTAATAATTGCCGCTGGACTCGCCGTAGGCGCCGCCGGAGCCGTCATAGGCGCCGATGTCCTTGCCCATGGCCAGCGTGAAGCGCAGGCGCAGCACCGCGCCGTCCTGCGGCGCGTAGGACGCCATGCTGATGCCGGGGTAGCTCCCATTGACGGAGAACATCCACCCCGACCAGCGGTAGAAGTCAAATTCGCCCAGACGATCCTCCGAGGCAGGCGTCGGATCGTATCCAACACCCTGTGCGTCCATGCCGTCCGCCACGATCAGCTCCTTCAGCTCCGGGTCGATCGAATAGCCGGTGCAGATACCGGGGCCGCAGATAGCGGACAGGTATTCGCCCCGATCCAGGGCGGCGGTATAGCCGTACTGTGCCAGCGCCTCCTCCAGAACGGCGAGAGCGCTGGTGCCGCCGGGAACGGTGATGGCGGTGGCCGGCACCAGCATGCCGAGGCCCACGGTGGTGGCCTCCACGCTGATGGTGACGGTGATCTCTCCCGCCTCATAGTACACCGTCCATGTACGGGAGGCGCTGACGCCCTCGTTGTCCACCGCGGTGACGGTGATGGTGTTGGCGCCCTCGTTCCGCAGGTAGGCATCGTAGCCAAACAAACTGCCGGTCTGGGCAGTGGGGGCGGGGATGGTGGTACCGTTGACGGTGACGGTGAAATTGTTGCTGTAAAGCTGCTCTCCCTTTCCGCTGCGTCCCTCCACCAGCAGAAGGACGGCGGGGTTCTTCAGCACCAGACCGTCCGTCAGCCCCATGGTAGTACCGTCGGCCTCGATCTGGGCGGAGATAGTGGGCGGGAGCAGCGTCTCGCCGCTGTCGGTGCGCCGGAAGCGCAGGATATAGCTGTATTCCCCGGAAGCGCCGTCCGAGTCGGTGTAGTACAGTGTCAGGGTCACGGGAGCGCGGGCGTTCAGCGTGACGGCATAGCCGCCGTCGGCTCCCGGCGAAAGGCGGCGTCCGTCCAAACGCAGCTCCTCCAGTTTCTCAAGGCCGGTGACACCCTCCACGGACACCCAGACGCGGGCGCTTTCGCTGCCGCCCTCCACCGTGACCGTCTCCGTGCCGCCGTTGGGCGTGTCACCGGTGATGGTGCGGGTCTGCCCGTCGGAGAACGCGGTGTCGATGCGGAAGGACGGGGCGGTATAGGTGACGGTGTATGTCTCCGTCAGGCCGATGCTGCCGCCGGCCTCCACGGTGATCTCGTTGGCTCCGGCGCGCAGCACGGCGGTGTAGAGATCGCCGCTGCCGGCAACAGTGCTGCCGTTGACGCGGACAGTCTGCACCGGCTGCTGCATATCGCCCTGTACCGCCACCGCCGAAAATGTCAGCGTCCGCTCTGTCACGGCCAGCCCGCGGAGGGAGGCGTGATCTGACGCCCGCTGGACGATCAGCAGCCACTGTCCGTCCAGAAAGTACAGGGTGTAGGTGCGGGACGCCTTCACGGTGCGGTCAGCCGTCCGGTACTGGGCGGTGACGGTGACGGTGTTGACGCCGCCGGTCAGGGTAAGCGTACCGGCGGCGGTATTGGCGGCATAGTCCGTGACCGCGCCATTGACGGCAACGGACAGCCCCAGCACCTGCGCCTCCGGCTTCAGATGGCGGATGGTGAAGGGGTAGGCGGCAGCCGTCACACGGTCGCCGTCCACGATGGAGGTGGTGAACCACGCATCCCCCTCCTCCGGCTGCCCCGGCTGGCCGCCGGTCTCTCCGCCGGTTTCCCGGTCAGGCATCTGTCCACCGGAGCCGCCGCCCCCGTCTATAATATTCTGTATGTCATCCAGTCCGCCCTTGTCCGGCGGATCGGCGGGCGGTGTGTCCGGCGGTTCGTCCGATGTATCCGGCAGCGTGTCGGTCTGGCCGCCGGTGAGGGAGGCGTCGGCGCCTGCCAGTGCCTCCCCGTCGTACAGCAGCTCGCCATCCGTCACCAGCGTGCGGGAGGCTGCCTGCACCTCCGGCTGCGGCGGGGTGGACGGCTCCATGCGCAGCGCCAGCCACACGGCAGCCAGCGCCAGCGCCAGTGCCGCCGTCAGCCGCAGCGCCTGTATGCCCTTCTTTTTCACGAGTACCACTCCTTACTGTTGTCCGTCCGTTTCCGGGTGGTGCGGCGGGCGCCGGCAAACCAGATGCCGATAAGGGCAATGACGCCGCCGCAGGCCGCCACGCCCAGTGACATCCAGACAAGACTCCAGTCAAAGGCGCGGGCCGTCGGCTCTGCCGGGGCCGGTGTGACGGATGCAGCGGGGATCGGCTCCGGCGTCGGGGTCGGCTGTGCCGCCAGCGCCCGATAGTCGCTCCACGCCGCCTGTAATCTCGCCAGCATCCCCGGCGACACCAATATCCTCTGGGCGGGGGACAGGGCGTCGTAGGCGCTCTGTGCCCGCTGGATAGCGGCAAGGCTGTCGGATGTCACCGTGCCGATGGCGGCGATCAGCGCCTCCACCCGCCGGGCGGCAGCCAGATCCTCCTCAAACTGGCGGCAGCGTGCCTGCGCCGCCAGCAGCGCCTCCAGATCGGGTATCCGTTTCTTCTGGGCGGCGGTGAGCCGGTCGTAGGCCTCCTGCGCCCGCTGCACCTTCTGCATATACAGCATTCCCTCCTCCAGCGTCAGCAGTTCCGGTAGGGGGCCGATGGCGGTGATGAGGAGCTCCACTACACCGGCACAGTAGGCGTCCAGCGCGGCGGTCATCCCCTCCGCGTCCGTGGCGTCGTCCAGCGCCTGACGGGTCTCGTCAAACAGGTCGGTCAGCCCCGCCGTCACATCAGCGTAGGCTTTTTTGTCCTCCTGTATCCACTTTTCCAGTTTCTCGATGCTCTGCCGGTAGAGCGCCAGCAGTGCCTGCAAGTCCGGGAGCCTGCCGTAATAGAGCAGCATCCCCCGCTGCGGATCGGTGAGGGCCGCGGCGGCGCTCTCTGCCGCCGGAAGCCGCTCCTCCAGTTTCTTCATGGTAATACCGTCCATCGCCAGCAGCAGGCAGTCCACCACACCGGCGGCAAAGCCGTCCAGCACGGTGTCCGTCTCCGCGGCGGCGGTGCAGTCCGCCAACGCCGCGCACTGCTTTTTGTACAGAGCGTCCAGCTCCTCGGCGATGTACGGATAGGCCTTGCGCGCCGCCTTATAGAGTTCCGCCAGCTTTTCCTCAGCGGCGGCAACAGCCTGCTGCAAGAGCTCCGGAGAGGTCAGCGCGGCCATGGCCGCGTCATAGGCGGACAGGATATCATCCGTCCCCTCCGCACCGCGGATGATCGCGGCGGTATCCGCCAGCAGCTGCCGCAGCGCCTTCCGCTGGGCAGCGGAGGCGTAGGGCGACACATACCGGGTGTAATACGTTTCCAGATAGGCGATGGCGGTCTCGCGGCTGCGGCTCTCCAGAAGCTGCCAATCAAACAGCGGATAGCCGCCGTTCAGACCGCCGATGCTGCGCACAAGGCCGGAAAATACCTCCGGCGGCAGCGTATCCCGCTGGGCAACGCTGTCGCCCTGACTGCTGCGCCAGCCCAGAGGGGCGCGGGCGCAGCCGGTCAGCACCGTCAGCCCGTCCCGATAGCAGCCGTCCAGCGGATAGCCCGCCAGCGAGCCGATCCGCTGGGTGGACGTGCCGGTACGCAGGATGCCTGCGTTGTAGCAGTTCTGCACCACAAGGGCGCTGTTGCCGGCGTAGGAGGGGATGCTGGCGGCGTAATCGCCGCTCTCGCCGCCCAGAATACCGCCGACAATGGTGTGACCGGCGATAACGCCGGTGTTGTAGCAGCTGTCGATGGTAACGCTGCCGGAGATGGCCAACCCGGCGATGCCGCCGGTGCCGCCCCGCCGGAGCAGCGAGGCGGCTGTGTCGTTGGATACCTGTCCCTGATTGGCGCACTGCGTCACGGTGATAGCGGCGCCTCCCCCGTCCAGACGGCCTGCGATGCCGCCCACACCGGCGGCGCGGCCAATGGTGACCGTGCCGGTGTTGACGCAGCGCATCAGCGCCGCGGCGGATGTGACGCTGCCTGCGATACCGCCTGCGCCGCCCTGTCCGCCGCCGCCCGGATGGCGGCTGCCCGCCGCCAGCGTCACGGTGAGGCTGCCCTCGCTGCGGCAGTCCGTCAGACGATGCTCGCCGTCACCGGCAAGGCGTCCGGCAACACCGCCCAACGCCGCAGAGCGGCTGGCATCGGCGTTAGGCAGGGCGACGGTGATATCCACCTGTGCGGTGCAGCCCTCCACGGTCGTGCCGCCGCCGGCACGGCCCAGCAGGCCGCCGACACTGAGCATCTCCGGTATATCGGCCATATCCGCACCGGTCAGGTCTATGGCGCCGGACACGGTGAGATCGCGCAGCATGGCGTCCTCCACCGCGCCGAAAAGTCCCAGCGCCGCGCGGCCGGACAGCCCGCCGATATAGAGGCCGGACACGGTGTGTCCCCGTCCGTCCAGCGTGCCGGTAAAGGGCGCGGATGTGCCGATGCCGCACCACGGCTGATAGCTAAGATCGATATCCGCCGTCAGCACGGCGCAAAGTCCGCGCGCCGTCCCGCCGTTCACCGTCTGCGCCAGCCATGCCAGCTCCTGCGCGGTGCCGATGCGGTAGGGCGCGTCGGCGGCGCCGCTGCCGTCAGGCCGCTGCACGGAGACGCCGTCCCAGTCGCCGGTGCCGTTCAGCAAACGGCGGATACGGGGCAGCGCCTCGCCATAGGCCGCCTCCACGGCGGCGGACGCCTCCTCCAGCGCCTCCGCCACAGCCCCGTGGGTGGGCAGCGTGGAAAAATCCCTGTTCGCCGCTTCCCGGATGGCGGCAGCGGAGTAGGCCAGTGCCGTCGTGATCTGCTGGCGGCGGGCAGCGGGATACTGTGTCAGATCGCCCGTCAGCGCAGACAGCGCGGCGATACGGCTGTCCGCCAGTGCGGACAGCGTCTGCTGCGCCCGGGTACGGGCCAGCTCCAGCGCCATGGCGGCGGCCTTGTCCATATCCGGCAGTACATCCGTCTGCCGGAAGGAAGCGGCCAGCCGGGACAGTGCCTGCCGGGCGTCGGCATACAGGGCGTCCACCGCCTGCACCGTGTCGGCGCGCTGCATTTGCAGGCACCAGTTCTCGTAGGCGCACAGCAGCGCCGCCATGTCCTCCAGTGTGTAGTTCTTCTGATAGATGAAGGTATTGTACAGCTCCTGCCCCTTGCGGGCGGGATAGGTGGGGATGCGCTGGAGCAGGCCGTCCAGCCGGTCGGTACCCATGTAGGTCTGGCGCAGCAGCTCCACGCCCCGCAGCGTGACGGCGGCCGCCACATCCTTTGCCGCCTGTGCCAGCAGCTTCTCCACCTGTGCCGCCTCCTCCGGACCGTAGAGCCGGGCGGCGGCGTAGTTCTCCATATCCGCCAGCAGCTGCGCCCCGGCAGCGGCTGTGCCGGTCAGCACCCCCTTGAGCTGCATCTCGCAGTCGGTCAGGAGCGTCTGCGTCTCCTCGGCGGAGGCGGACAGCTCCACCTTCCGCAGATAGGTCAGCAGGATGTCGTTATACACGGCGCTCTGCGCCGCGCCGTAGATGGTAAAGCGGGCGTCGGCGGGCGTGATACGCTTGGCGATCAGAGTACGGGAGGCGGTGGTCTTATCCCAGCGGCTGCCGGAGGGCGTCACATCCGGCGCAAGGACAGATACCCGCACAGCATCCTCGGCGGCGGTACCAAGCGTCTCCGCCACGCCCCAGAGCCGGTTGGCAGACGCGCTCTGTCCGTGGGTGACGCGGCCCGTCTTCCAGTTGCCGATCAAGCCGCCGCAGGCCGTCCCTCCGGTGGTGCCTCCGGCGGTGACGGTACCGCTGTTGTACAGGTAGGACAACGCCGCAAGGCCGGTGTAGCCGCCGTCCTCCACAGCGCCGATCCACCCGGCGATGCCGCCTGTACCGCAGGCGTTGCCGCTGCTGCCGCTGATGCTGCCGTGGTTGACCGCGTGGGTCACCACCACGTCCAGCTCATCGGAAAAATGGCTGTTCTTGTCGAGACGGCCCGCGATGCCGCCCACGCCGATGGTGCCGGAGACGGCGGCGCGATTCTCGCACTCCCGGAGCTGCGCCCCGCCGGTGAGAAATCCCGCGATGCCGCCCACGCTGCGCAGACCCGCCACCGTTCCCTCGCTGCGGCAATAGCGCACCACCGCGTTCTGCCGCACCGTACCGGCGATGCCGCCGGCGTTGGACAGCTCGCCGGTCAGCGTGCCGAAGCTCACACAGCCGTCCACGATACCGCTGCCGCCTGCCTGTCCCACGATGCCGCCCACATGGACGGCGGGGCGCGTACCGGCGTCGGTGATATGCACCGACGTCTCACAGCGATAGATCACGCCGGTGCTGCGGCCCGCAATGCCGCCGGCGGCGCAGTTGAGGATGCGGTTGCCGCCGCTGTCCGGCTGGTCGCAAACGATGCTGCCCGCCAGCCGGACGGCGCGGATCACACCGCTGTCCGACACGGTGCCGAACAAGCCGGTATAGCTGCGCTCTGCGGCGGTATCGGTGACAGACAGGCCGTGGATGATGAAGCCGCCGCCGTCAAACGTACCGCAGTAGCCGCCGGTGGTGTCCACACCGGCGGCAGCGCCGATGGGCGTCCACGGCATATCGCCGAGATCCAGCGGCTCCGTGACACGGGCGCACAGGGCGGTGCTGCCCTCGTTGACCCGGTCCGCGAACCATGCCAGCTCCGCGCCGGTGGTGATGAGGAACGGCTCTGTGTCCGTGCCGACACCGGCGGGGCGGCGTCTCGCAGCGCCGTCCCATCGTTTATCCGCAGAAACGCCATTGCCGCCGATGGTGTTTTCCACACCGGCGGCGGTCTGCTCCATGGCCATGCGGCTCTCCGCCGCATGGCGCTGTATTTCGTCTATGTCCCCGGCAGCAGCCAGCGCCGTCAGCGCCTCGCTGCGCTGACGCTCCAGCCGGGCGGCGATTTCTCCCGCCGTCTGCCGTGCCGCGCTGTACAGCTCGTACCAGAGACCGGCGCGTCCCGTCACCTCCGCCAAACGCGCCTGCACACGGGCAACGGCGGCGGCAAAGGCGTCCTCCACCTCTCCGGCGGCGGTCTGCCGGGCAGCCGCCAGACGCTCCTCATCCGACAGCGGCTGCTCCCAGCGGAGCAGCGGCCATCCCCGCTCCGGCGGCAGCAGGAATGTGCAGCCGTCGGGCAGGTCATCTGTAACGGCGTTGAGCGACGCCAGCAGCGCCTTCCGGCGGTCCGGGCCGTACTCTGTGAACAGGCCGGAATCCGGCAGGTAAAAGGCGTCGTCGCCGCCTACGGGCGCGGCGATCCAGAAGCAGCGGCCGCCTGTCAGAGAGCCGCCGTCCTCCACCGCGCCGCAGAGAGCGCCCGCCATATCGGCGGACACCCGCCGCTGCGTTCCCCACGCGGTCAGCGCGGCGCTGCGATCTCGCGGCGAGGCGGCTGACCAGCAGCCCCGCACCGCGGCGTCGCCGCTCACGCCGCCGATGAGCCCGCCGGCGCACATTCCCGCTTCCCCGCCGCCGGTAACGTCCGCCGCCTGATAGCACACCTGCATCGTCAGAACGGCGTAGGGCTCCTGCCGCCCCACAAGACCGCCGGTATAGACGGCGGCGGGCGCGTGGATGTCTCCAACGCCCACACAGCCGGTGACCGTCAGGCTCCCGCTGCGCTGGGCGGCCACAAGACCGCCCACCACCGCGTCAGCCGCGGCTATGTCCAGCACACTCTGGTTTTTGCAGGCGGTGATGGTCACATCCCCGTCGGCGGTGCCGACGAGGGCGGCGGCATAGCTGATGCCGCTTTCCGCACCGGCGGATACAGAGCCGTCCAGCAGCAGATCGGTAAAGGATGCGCCCTCCACCTCTGGGAAGAGCGCCAGAGAGGCGGTGTCCTCCTCCGCTGTCAGCGTTAGCGTCACCGTATGGCCGCCGCCGTCGAGACTGCCGGTAAAGACGGTGGAAAACGGCGTCGTCACCGTCACATCCTCCGTCAGGCGGTAGCACCCGGCGGGGTCCATGGCGGCAAATTCCGCCGCCGTGGCGATGGGCTGCGCCATCTCCTCCCCGGCGGGGGCGGCTAATGTGGTCGCCGGCAGCAGGCCCAGCGTCAGCGCGCCGGTCAGCAGCAAGGCGGTGATCCTTTTTCTCATGCTCTTCTCTCCTGTTTACGGGCGGCGCGGCTCTTACCGGCCGGTATCGGTCAGATACGCGGCATAGATCTGCGCCGCATCGTTTTGATCCACCAGACCGTCGACGTTGACGTCCGCCCGGAGAAGCTGCTCGTCGGTGAGCGTCAGTCTTCCGTTGACGTAGCCGTAGACCAGTGCGGCGTCCACATCGTCCACCACGCCGTCGCCGTTGACGTCACCGGCGGCGAGCGCGCTGATGGTCAGCGACAGCATGACGGAGGGCTTCACGCAGGCAACACCGGTCTTACCGTCGGCGTTCTGGTACATGGCGTAGGGGAACTCCAGACGGAAGCGGGTGTCCGCCGCCGTCAGAGGCGCGGTGCTCCATGTGACGTACTTCGTCACATCCCGCGTATAGCCGTTGGCGTAGTGCGCCGTAATCTGCATCCCGGCGGGGTCGAAGCTCTCGCCCTCCCGGTACGCCGTTTTGTCCGGCGCGGCGGTGATCTCCAGCTTTGTGATGGTGCTGGTCAGCGCCATCAGGAAGGCGGAGTCGTTCTTGAAGTAGATGGTGCCGCTCTCATCGGTGATGGGGCTGCATATGGCGTACTGCTGCTGGGCGCCGCTGGGGGTGAACAGCACAGGGGCCGTGTCGTAGGCGACAGTCTGCCCGCCAGCCACGATGGTCTCCGGCGTGGTGACATCCGGCGCGGTCTGCCCCGGCTGATCCCGCAGCAGCCGCAGCTTGCCGGGGGTGAAGTTGTCGAAGAAATACACATACACATAGCCCGTCTCCGCCTCATAGGCGGTGGTCAGCAGCGCGCTGGTCTGGGGATAGCCCTGCGTGCGGACGGTGTAGGCGATGCGCCAAGACGTCAGATCGATAACGGTGATGTTGTGACCGGAGTAGGCCTTGAACTGTCCCACGCCGGACACGCCCACATACGCCCGGCCGTTATACACGGTGGGCGTGGAGGTGCTCATGGCGGGATTGGCGGCGTCATTGGCATAGTTGTACAGCTTCAGGCCCCGCAGACTGCCCGGCTCGAACGTACCGTCGCCCCGCAGGCCGATACGGTAGAAGTAGCCGCCCTTGGAGGTGAAATAGCACTGGCCGTTGTCGTAGGTCACGGCGCTTCGCAGATCGCCCGGCTCCGCCATGGTGACGGCATCCTGCAAAAAGCCGGTTTTGGGCGACAGCGACAGCAGCCGGGCGTGTCCGGTGACATAGCCGTTGGCGCCGTCGTCCGTCGGCACCACCACGGCGGTATCGCAGGCATAGGCGCCCGCCCAGTAGAAGCCTCCCTTGGAGGTATACGTCCATGTGGCCAGCTTGGCCTCGTCGCCCCGCGTGGGATCCTCATCGGTAACGCTGAGGCAGACGTAATTGGCGTCCTTCTCCTCGCCGTTCCAGAACCCGGTGTAGATGTAGCCGTCGTGGTAGACGATGGGGCTGTTGGGCTGGCCCTTCAGCGGATCGCGGTAGATCCACGCGGAGCGGAGCGTCACGGCGTCAAACGCCTGTATGGTGCCGTCGGACAGGCCCACGAAGATCATGCCCTCGGCGTAGGTGGGGGTGTTGATGGCAAAGCTGGAGCTGTGATCCATAGCGCCGGTGGCCAGCACCTGACCGGATACGGCGTCCACCTTGTACAGTGTGGAGCGGGCGTAGGTATACAGGCAGCCATCCACCAGAATGGGACAGCCGCAGGCGTCTGCGCCGTAGCCCTCGCCCAGCTGGGTGGCCCAGCTCAGCATAGCCTGCTCATCCGACGCAGGCACAGGCGCGCTCACCACGCCGTTGTTGCTCCCGTTGGCCCGGAAGGAAGGCCACGCGGCGTCCAGCATCTGTTTTTCACCGGCAACGCGGGTCAGGCGGATGGGTACCACCGTATCGGTATCCGGCGCCGTATAGTCCGCGGAAACGCCGGCGCAGCCATGACAGGTGACGGTGTAGCGGTATGTCACGCCGGGCATCAGGCTCCACACGTTATTATGGGTCGGGGCGATACGCTTGCCGCTGCGGGTGTCCGTCAGGAACACCGTGGCATCGGCGGGGTCGGCGGCAAAGGTCACGTTCACCGGCGCCTGCTTGCGGACGGTGACGGTATAGGCCGTCGGGACAGCGGCGCTGTCCGCCCCGCAGACGCGGATCGTCACCGTCTCGCTGTCCTTGGCAGGGTCCAGCGTTGCCTCCACATCGGCGGAGCCGTCGTATCGGATGCCGTTCACCTCCGCCGTATAGCCGCTGCCCACAAAGGTACCGGCGACGGACAGCGCCGTCAGGCCCTTGGGTACGGTGACAGTATAGGCCGTGGTCTCACTGCGGAACGTGCAGAGCGCACCGGAGGCGTCGCACAGGCGCAGCTCCTCCCCGTCGGCACGGAGGGTCATGGTCTTGAGCTGCGTCCGGCGAACCAGATGCAGCGTATGCTCCTGGTAATACTCCACACCGGCGGCGGTCTTGGAAAGGCGCACGGTCACCGTCTGGCTGTTGTCGCCGGTGGCCACGCACTGTCCCACCATGACGGCGCTGCCGGCGTCGCTGACGGGATACTTGATGACAACGGACGCTGCCCGCCCGGTGGAGGTCTTGTAATAGTTGGCGGCCGCCGTATAGCCGGAGGCCACCGTGGCCTGCATATACAGGCGCTGCTGGTTGTCGGGAATGGTATAGGTCAGGGTGCGCCGGTCGGGCGAGAAGCCCTCCGCGCTGTCGTGCGTCTTTCGGGTGGCGGCGGGGGCGCTGTCATACAGCGCCAGCGCCGTCAGCGCGTCCAACCGCTCCGGCTGCGGCGCGGTCATGGACAGTCCGGCGGACGTGGTAAACACCCGGTCGGCGCGGTACACGCCGCCGACAACGGCGGTGCAGGTATAGGACGCGCCGGGCAGCAGCCGGTACACGCCGTCTGTCGGGGTGATCTCCGCACCGGCGGCGTTGGTCACGCACACCGCCGTATCCGCAGAGGGGGCGGCAATACGCGCCGACACGGCCTCCACTCTTTGCAGGTGCAGGGTGTACACGGTGGTACGGCCACCGGCGGTGACGGATACGGTGTGATCCTGCTTTTCCGCCGTCAGGCGCACCGTGCCGCTGCCTGCCACGGTGTAGCCGCCGTCATAGGGCGCAGCCTCCACCACAACGGTATCGTCGATCACAGGCAGGGTGTAGTCCGTCTGATCCGGTGCAAACTCCATCGGCTGTACAACGCCGTCGACGGTGACCGCGAGGCGGCTGAGGGTGGGTGTGCGTCGCAGGGTGACGGCGTAGGACTGGATCTGGGTGCAGTCCCCCGCGTTATACCGCGCCTCCAGCGCGAAGGTGCGCCCCTCCATGCCAGTGTCGAGTATCCGGAACAGGGATACGCGGGGGTCGTCCCATTCACGGGAGATATGGGAGCAGTCGTTGCCGTTGACATCCACAAAGATCGTGCGCAGGCGTGCGTTGGCCGGGATGTCCGCCCCCCGCTTTGCATACAGGCAGAGCCCGGTTTTCCCCACCATGTCCGGCACGTCGCAGACCAGCGTGCGAGCCGCCGCGTCCTGCGTGCCGGGCAGCGCCGCGCCGCCGTACATGATCTGGATCGCGCCGAACCACTCCCCGTTCGGCAGAACGGCATCCAGCGCCGTATCGCCGGTGACGGTGAGCTTTCCCTCTGTACGGTCGCTGCCGTCAGCGGCGGTAAAGGTATAGTCTCCCGCCACCACCCGCAGCGTGCCGGAGGTGGTGGACGTTACGTTGCCATAGCTGTCCGTCAGTGTCAGCCGTGCGCTGGGCACGGCGGCGTCCCCCCGCGTGATGGCGGCGGTAACGGTGTACTGCGGGCCGTTGAGGATGGCCTCGTACGCCGCGATGCTTGCCTCCAGCGCGGTGCAGGCGGCAGCCCATCCGCTGCTGCGCAGGGCGGCGAGGCCGTCTGCGTAGGCGTCAGCGGCGGGCTTATAGTGCAGAACGTTGTTGGTCATGGCGCGGCAGCGTCCCATCAGGGCCGCCAGCCGGGTCTGGGCATCGTCATACGCGCCGGTATACTCGGAAAAAACGATAGCGGTCTTCACCTCGGACGCCGGAGCGTCCAGCGCGTATGCGCCGCCATCATAGAAGACGGTGTAGTTGCCCGCCTGTCCGTCGATCGCCGTGACAAAGCCGCCGGACAGCTCAAAGGCATAGCCGCTGCCCTGCAGCGCCTGCAAAACCGTCTGTCCCGCCGTATAGGGGATCTCCACCGGCTCGATCAGCGTCCGCTCGGCGGTGGAGGCGGTGAGATAGAACGTGCCGCCGTCCGGCGCGGCATACACCGGCGTCAGGCCGGCCAGCGCCAGCACCAACGCCAGCAGCAGTGAGAGCATACGTTTCTTCATAAAAAGAACCTCCTGTTGAAATGCACGGGGATCGTTCTCTGCGCTTTCACAGGGAAAGCGCACAGAACGATGCCCGTCAAAACGACAGCTTCCGCTGTCTCCCCCGCCGCACAGCGGGGAAGACAGCGGATATGCTGTTTTGCGTTTACTTGGCGACGGCGCTGACGCCAGTCTTGTTGTAGCCGGGACTGAGCTTGCCGTTGGCGTTGACACCGCGGACGGTGT
>OIDF01000084.1_pt1 | contig 98882 bp, 67 predicted proteins | sample 1581411 | NCBI WGS metagenome assembly OIDF01 (sample SAMEA3882515, study PRJEB24775) | human gut metagenome | biome: human-associated habitat; feature: intestine environment; material: feces | place: Netherlands | collected 2009/2010
CCTTCGTAGTTGAATACACCTTCGTCATCCCATCCGTGTTCGTCGTCACCGATCAACTTACGTTTCGGGTCAGTAGACAAAGTAGTCTTACCTGTACCAGACAAACCGAAGAAGATAGCCGAACTAGTTCCTTCCATATTTGTATTAGCAGAGCAGTGCATAGAAGCGATACCACGAAGCGGGTTCATGTAGTTCATGATAGAGAACATACCTTTCTTCATTTCACCACCGTACCAAGTGTTCAGGATAACTTGTTCTTTAGTCTTCAAGTTGAAAACAGTAGCTGTTTCAGAGTTCAAGCCCAGTTCTTTATAGTTGTCAACTTTTGCTTTAGATGCATTGAAACATACAAAATCAGGTTCTCCGTAAGCTTCCAGTTCTTCAGCAGTCGGGCGGATGAACATGTTAGTTACGAAATGAGCCTGCCAAGCTACTTCCATGATGAAACGTACTTTCATACGAGTTGCAGCATTAGCACCGCAGAATGTATCAACAACGAACAAACGCTTGCCGCTCAATTGTTTTACAGCTTTAGACTTCAAGTCAGCCCAAGCTTCTTCAGTACAAGGTTTGTTATCGTTTTTATATTCGTCAGAAGTCCACCATACTGAATTTTCAGAAGCTTCATTCTTAACGAAGAATTTATCTTTAGGAGAACGACCTGTGTAAACACCAGTCATTACGTTTACAGCACCCAGTTCAGTAACCTGTCCTTTTTCGAAACCTTCCAATCCCGGTTTAGTTTCTTCAGCGAAAAGCACATCATAAGAAGGATTGTGGAGAACTTCCTTCACGTCGGTAATACCGTACTTGCTTAAATCTAAATTTGCCATTTTTTAATGATTTAATTTGGTTATTGTATAATGTTATTTTTACTCTTTATTTTCTGAAAGAAGATGTTTTTCAACACCCCCTTGTCTAAGGCGCTACAAAATTAGTGCTTTATTTTAAAAAAAAGAAGTTATTAGAGAAAAATTTCCGTAATAATCAAATATTTATATTTGTGTAACAAAAATGCAATTCGTACTTTACAAATCTAGAAATTATTTGTTTCTTTGCAGGTCAAAGTCAACAATATAACAAAAGCATAGATATGAAAATCATCAATCTCAGTGAAGGCAATTCTCTCCTAAACCAATATGTAGCGGAATTGCGCGATGTACATGTTCAAAATGATCGTATGCGTTTCCGCAGAAATATTGAAAGAATAGGAGAAATCATGGCATACGAGATGAGTAAAGCACTAACCTATTCCGTAAAGCAAGTACAGACACCCTTGGGAACTGCCACGGCCAGCACACACGATGACAAAATAGTGATCGCAACGGTATTCCGTGCCGGACTGCCGCTGCACACCGGTTTTCTGAACATGTTCGACCATGCCGACAACGCTTTCGTTTCCGCATTCCGTTTTTACAAAGATGATGAACACCGTATTGTAGATGTACACATTGAATACATCGCCGCTCCTTCATTGAATGACAGAACCTTGCTTCTCGTTGATCCCATGCTTGCCACCGGTGAAAGCATGGAACTTGCCTGGAAAGCGTTCCTTACCAAAGGCAAACCAGCTAAATTGCAGATGGCCTGTGTCATTGCCAGCCAACAAGGGGTAGCGCATATGGCAGAACTTTTTCCCGGCGATGATGTCACATTATGGTGTGCCGCCATAGACCCTGTCTTGGACGAGCACAAATACATTGTTCCGGGGTTAGGGGATGCCGGTGATTTATCATTCGGCGAGAAACTCTAAAGCTCAAACTATAAGGACAGTTTCAGGTGTGTTCTCTTACACACTAAAATTCTAAATTAAATGGTTAGTAACCGGCAATTATTCACTGCCTATTACTAACCATTTAATTTTTAGAACAACTCTGTAGATCCGGTTCCTACAGGGAAGATGAAAAATATTATTTCACTTCCCAAATATCATTTGTCATCAGTAATTCCTGGAAATTATGATATTTTTTCTTTGCGGCCACTTCTTCAATCTGTGCATTAACGGCGTCATCATAAGTAGGCGCTTCCACATCACGGATCACACCTAATGCAACCGGAAAATCCGGTCCTTCCATCAATGCCAGTTTCAACTGCAAAGTATTATCCATACAATGAGCATCGTGCACTAAAATGTCTTTTTCCGTCACACCATTCTCGCCAATCTTTACCACTTTCAGCCCGAAACCTTCCTGCATCAGCCCGTATTCTTTATCTACCCCAAACAACATCGGTTTACCGTGTTCCAAATAAATGGCATTCTTTGAACGACCTTCTTTCGTATATACTGATTCGTGTGTTCCATCATTAAAAATGACGCAGTTCTGAAGAATTTCACATACAGCCGCACCTTTATGATTGGCAGCAGCTTTCAGAATCTCCACTGTACCAGGACCATCCGTAGCTACCGCACGGGCAAAGAAACGCCCACGCGCACCAAAACATAATTCAGCCGGATGAAACGGATCTTCCACAGTGCCGTAAGGAGATGATTTGCTAACAAATCCACGGGGAGAGGTCGGAGAATACTGTCCTTTGGTCAAACCATATATACGGTTGTTCAACAAAATCATATTCAAGTCGATATTACGACGAACGGCGTGTATAAAATGATTTCCACCAATAGCCAGCCCATCACCATCCCCTGAAATCTGCCAGACAGTAATCTTCGGATTAGCCACCTTGCAGCCTGTAGAAATAGCAGCCGCACGACCGTGCACAGTCTGCATGGCATATGTATTCATGTAATAAGGCAGACGGCTGGAACATCCGATACCCGAAATAACGGCAGTATCATGAGGAGCCACTCCCAATTCAGCCATCGCTTTGTGCAGCGAAGCCAAGAAAAAATGGTCACCGCAACCCGGACACCAGCGAGGTTGTCCCTTTTTGAAATCTTTTGCTGTATATTCGTTCATAGTCTTTACTTTCTTTACGGTTATTATTTATTTAAAATCTCAGTGAAAGCATCAACTAACTCGCTGACTACGAACGGCTGGCCTTTTACCTCATTAAACTGATAAGGAACAAATCCGTCCACTTTCATACGGAGATATCCGGCAAACTGACCAAGATTCTGCTCAGCCACGACTACCTTCTTATATTTCTTCAGCACTTCTGCCGTATTGTGAGGCAGCGGGTTCAAATGAACAAAATGTGCCAAAGCAACCTTCTTGCCCGCATGGTTCATTTCCTCCATTGCTGAATATAAATGACCGTAAGTTCCACCGAAACCTACTATCAGCAAATCTGCATCCTCTACGCAGCCTTGCACCTTAACATCAGGCACTGGAATTTTAGCAACCTTCTCGGCACGCAAACGGCACATCAAATTATGGTTTTCAGGCTCGGTAGAAATAGCACCTGTATCACTGTCTTTTTCCAAGCCTCCCAAAATATGCATATAACCTTCCTGTCCCGGCAATGCCCAATAACGGACACCTGTTTCGGCGTTACGCTTGTAAGGAGTATAATTATCCTTCATTTCCGGAGTAACATAGGGTGGGTTAATAGCCGGATAGTTCGCCAGATCAGGCAACTTCCATGCACCGGAACCATTTGCTACAAAACCATCAGTCAGCAACACCACCGGGGTCATGTGTTCCAAGGCAATCTTACAAGCATCATAAGCAGCATCAAAACAATGAGTTGGAGAAGCTGCGGCAATGACCGGCATAGGAGATTCACCGTTACGGCCAAACAAAGCCTGCAATAAATCTGTTTGCTCAGACTTAGTAGGCAAACCAGTAGAAGGACCGCCGCGCTGTACATTAATAACCACCAATGGTAATTCTGTAATAACAGCCAGATTCATAGCCTCTGATTTCAGACAAACACCCGGTCCCGAAGTAGAAGTAGCTGCCAACGCACCTGCAAACGAGGCACCGATAGCCGTAGCGCAACCTGAAATTTCATCTTCACATTGAACCGTAGTCACTCCCAATGATTTATGTTTAGAAAGTTCATGCAAGATATCTGTTGCCGGAGTAATGGGATAAGATCCCAGGAACAAACGCAGACCTGCTTTCTCGGCAGCAGCAATTAAGCCATAAGCCGTAGCCTTGTTTCCGCTGATATCCATGTACTTTCCAGGTACTTTAGACTTAGTTTCCACCTTATAAGTATGATCCACAGACGCATGCGTATTGTGCCCATAATCATATCCGGCGTGTATCACTTTAATATTCGCTTCAGCTATTTGCGGCTTCTTTGCAAATTTCTCGCGCAAGAAATTTTCAGCAACCGCCAGGTCACGATTAAACAACCAGCAGACCAATCCCAAAGCAAACATATTACGACATTTCAACATTGACTTGTTGTCCATGCCTGTATCTGCCAGACAATCTTTCACCATCTGCGAAATAGGAGCAGCAATTACATCCTGCTTAATACCCATTTCTTCAATCGGATTGTCTGTTTTGAAAGCCGCCTTGTCCAGGTCTGATTTCTGAAAACAATCTGTATCAATAATGATACAAGCTGTGGACTTCGCAAATTTGTATTGTGTTTTCAATGCAGCGGCATTCATTGCGACCAGCACGTCGCATTTGTCACCAGGGGTAAAAACTTTACCCGCACCGATATGCACCTGGAAACCTGACACACCGGTCAACGAACCTTGCGGGGCACGTATATCCGCCGGGTAATCGGGGAATGTACTGATATCATTTCCCACTGTAGCCGAAATATTAGAAAAGATATTTCCGGCCAGCTGCATACCATCGCCTGAGTCGCCTGAGAAACGGACCACCACTTGGTCCAACTCCTTGACTATCATTTCATCTGCCATAACTTATTATTTAGGGTTACAAAATTTCACTGTTTGCAAAGTTCGGAAAGTTCTGTCAAAGGACAAAATATTCCGCTATCAAACTACGTTTGAATATCAAAATGTACAAAATTAAAGGTTTATTTATTTCCAAGCTAAGAAAAAGCAGAGATAATTACCTGTTTAAAAGCATAAATTCCTATCATTATGACAGCATCAAAAACGATTCATTTTTACAATTTATTATTTTTATCCATGTTTTATGAACAACATGAAAGTTTATAGCAGAATAACAACATTATTAGATTATAAAAAACAGACAAAAAACAACAAAACAACAAAGAAAGGATTATTTTCTTCCCACTTAAGACATTTTTCAATCTTTCATATTGCCATTTTAACAAAAAGAAGTACCTTTGTACCCATAAAGGGGCCTTGTAGTTCAACGGATAGAATAGAAGTTTCCTAAACTTTAGATAGGGGTTCGATTCCCCTCGGAGCTACGAAAGGATGTCTGTTATGATACGGACGTCCTTTTTTTGTGTGCGGAACTTCCTGCTGCTGTAGAGGAGTATCCGTAAAATTCTGTAGAAAAGAGAAAGAGGAAACCCCGTCACACCGGGATTTCCTCTTTCTCTTATTTTTATCCTATTTATATAATAGGAATTATTTTGCTTCTTCAACAGCTACTGCCTGTTCTGTATCTTTTTTGTTCTTCATCAGCATGTAAGCGATAGGAGATGCAACGAACAGAGAAGACAGTGTACCGAATACAACACCCAGAATCATGGCGAACGCGAAGCTGCGGATGGAATCACCACCGAGGATGAAGATACACAGCAATACAATCAACGTACTCAGTGAGGTATTGATGGTACGTGCCAGAGTCGTGTTCAGTGAATCGTTGAACAATACTTTCTTGTTGCGTTTCGGATAGAGACCGAAGAACTCGCGTACACGGTCGAAGATTACCACCTTATCGTTGATTGAGTAACCGATAGCCGTCAGGATAGCACCGATAAACGTCTGGTCGATTTCCAAAGAGAACGGCAGGATGCCCCAGAACATGGAGTAGGCGCCCAAAATGATAATCGTGTCGCAGGCCAGTGCACATACGGAACCGATAGAGTAGGCAATGTTGCGGAAACGGAGCAGGATGTACAGACCGATAGCAATCAGTGCCAGTACAACAGACCAGATAGCGGATACCTTGATGTCGTCTGCAATACTCGGACCTACTTTCTGTGAGCTGATGATACTGCCGCCCGTATGGTTCTCACGGTCGATGAAGGTTTCCAGCGTGATATTCTGGGTCAGCAACGGCTTCAGGGTCTCGTACAGGTATGCTTCGATTTCGGAGTCGATGTTGTTACCTTCTTCTTCGATACGGTAGTTGGTACTGATACGTACGGTCTTGCCGTCAGCACCGATAGCGATGACACTGACATTGGCATCGCCGAACTTGCTGGAAATCAATTCGCGTACCTGTTCGGGTTCTACCTTGTTCTCAAACTGTACCTTGAAGTTACGTCCACCGGTGAAGTCGATGCTCTGGCTCAAACCGCGGATGCTGAGGAAGCCGATGCAGACTACAACCGCTACACCTGCCAGCGTCATCCAGAGTTTGTTTCTGCCCATGAAGTCGAAGTGTACATTCGCCATCAGGTTCTTGGAGATTCCCGTAGAGAATGTCAGGTTCAGCAACTTGTCTTTGTTCATGAAGTGCTCGTAGAACAAACGTGTCATGAACACAGCAGTAAAGAATGAAATCAGGATACCGATAATCAGTGTCGTGGCGAAACCGCGGATAGGACCGGTACCGAAGTTGAACAGGATGATACCTGTGATGATAGATGTCAGGTTAGAGTCGAAGATTGCGGAGAAAGCATTGGAGTAACCGTCGGCAAGTGCTTTCTTGACACCTTTACCTGCACGCAACTCTTCTTTGGTACGTTCGTAAATCAATACGTTGGCATCCACAGCCATACCGAGCGACAGTACCATACCGGCAATACCGGACATCGTCAGAGCGGCCTGGAAGGATGAGAGGATACCCAGCGTGAAGAACAAGTTCAATATCAGAGCGCCGTTGGCAACCATACCCGGGATGAAACCGTACATGGAGCACATGTAAATCATCAACAGAATCAATGCCACAACGAATGACATGATACCGGCGTTGATGGATGCCTGTCCCAAAGACGGACCTACGATGTCTTCCTGTACGATGTGGGCAGGAGCCGGCATCTTACCTGATTTCAATACGTTTGCCAAGTCTTTTGCCTGTTCGGGAGTGAAGTGACCGGTGATTTGTGAGTTACCGCCGGTGATTTCCTGATTTACGTTCGGTGCGGAGTATACATAGCCGTCCAGTACAATGGCGATGGCTTTACCTACATTCTGTTTGGTGAGTTGTGCCCAACGGCGTGCACCGTCCGTATTCATAGACATACTTACGGCAGGTTTGCCATAGTGGTCGAATTCGTCTTTGGCGTTTACAACTACGTCACCTTCCAGCGGAGCGCGTCCGTTACGTTCGGTAGACTTGATGGCGTACAATTCGAAAGTCTGTGCTTTCGGGTCGTATTCAAAAGGAGAAACACCCCACTTCAGGCGCAGGTCTTTCGGCATTTCAGCCTGAATTTCCGGCATAGAGAGGTATTTGTTGATATCAGCGGTATCCTTGTAGTTTGCATAACCTACAACAGGGCCTTGACCGCTGGGATTTACCTGAAGAACTGCCAGCAGCGGATGTTCTTTCTTGATTTGCTCAAGGTCGGCAGCCTGTGTTTTGCTTTCACCTTTCAGTGCTGCGGCAAGGCTGTCGGTAGTGCTGGTAGCTTGCGCTACGGCGGGAGCTTCGGCAGCTATGCTGTCTGTTGCTTCTGCTGCGTCTTCTGTGGTAGCCAGGATTGCACGCAATTTGGCATCAGCCGATTGCAGGTACGAAGCAACGTCTTTTGCGTTGTATGTTTCCCAGAATTCCAGGTTGGCAGAACCTTGTAGCAATTTTCTTACACGTTCAGGCTCTTTGATACCCGGAAGTTCCACCATGATACGTCCCATTTTGTCTTCCAGGCTCTGGATGTTGGGCTGAACCACACCGAAGCGGTCGATACGGGTACGGAGTACGTTGAATGAGTTGTCAACGGCTGCCTTTACTTCTTCGCGCAATACTTTTTCAACTTCTGCATCGGAAGATTTCTGGTTTACCTTGTCCTTTAGCTGTTGGGTAGCGAACAGTTGTGAGAGTGAAGCATCCGGAGCGATTCTGTGATACTCTCTGATGAACAACGTGATAACGTCGTCCTGGCTGGTAGTAGCCTGTTTTGCCGCAGTGGCCAGTGCCTGGTTGAATGCTTCGTCAGACTTGTTGTCCGCCAATGCCTTGATGACATCGGGTACCGACACTTCCAGGATGACGTTCATACCACCCTTCAAGTCCAAACCTAAACTGATCTCCATTTCACGACATTGTTTCAGCGTCCAATTGCCGAACCACACTTTCTCGTTTGACAGAGAATCGAGGTAGTCCTGTTCTACTTTCACATCGCCTTTTGCGAACTCTTTAGCCTTATGGGCGTAATGGCGGGTCACAAAAGAGAAGGAGAGATAGAACACACACACCAGTGTGAGCAATATCGCAAAAACCCTTACAAATCCTTTGTTTTGCATGTTACTTTTAGTTTATTATGATTACTTTTTAATTGATTTCTATTGTATATAAGGCTGCAAATATAGCTTTTTTTTCACAATTCTTACTTCATACCGCGATTTTTTAACATCGGCTCTAATTGCGGTTCTGACCCTCTGAAATTCTTGTAGAGTGTCATCGGGTCTTCGCTGTCTCCTTTTTCCAGCACATTGCGGCGGAAAAGGTCGGCAGTTGCCTTGTCGAAAATGCCGTGTTCCTTGAATGCTTCAAAAGCATCGTTGTCCAGCACGTTTGCCCACAGATAGCTGTAATAGCCTGCGGCATAGCCGCCTATGATGTGATTGAAGTAGGTGGTGCGGTAGCGGGGAGCTATTTCGGGGATTAAACCGAGTTGGTCCATAGCTTCTTTTTCATAGGCTACGACATCGAGATCCTTCGTATCCGTCAGGTTGTGCAGGTTCATGTCGAGAATGGCGGCTGCCAGCAGCTCGGTAGTCATGAAACCCTGGTTGAAGGTCTTTTGTTTCAGTATCTTTTCGATGAGGCTGTCGGGGATGACTTCTCCGGTCTGGTAATGTCTGGCGTACATCTTCAATACCTCGGGTTCAGTGGCCCAATGTTCGTTGATTTGTGACGGAAGTTCTACGAAATCGCGCACTACATTCGTGCCGGAGACGCCCAGGTAGTTGCATTTGGTCAGCAGTCCGTGCAGTCCGTGGCCGAATTCATGGAAAAGGGTTTCCACTTCATCCATTGTGAGCAGGGAGGGGGTATCGCCAACGGGTTTGGTGAAGCTGGCTACGTTGCATACCAACGGACGGATGTCGCCTTTCTGTTCGCGGTAGTTGCTCATCCATGCTCCGCCGCTCTTGCCGGGACGCGGGAAGTAGTCTACGTAGAAGATGCCTAATTGCGAGCCGTCTGCATCTTTTACCTCGAAGACTTCTACATCGGGATGATAGACAGGGATATTGTTGAGTTTTGTCAGCGTAATGCCATAGAGTTTGTTGGCAACGGCAAAAGCGCCTTCGCGTACGTTCTCCAATTTGAAGTAGGGTTTGATCTGGTCCTCTTCGAGGTCATATTTTTCTTTGCGGAGCTTCTCGGTATAATACCACCAGTCCCAGGCTTCCAGCTTCTCGCCTTTGCCTTCTTTGTCCATCAGCTTCTGGAGTTCGGCAGCTTCGGCCTTGGCCTTAGGCAGGGCATAATTCCACAGGTTGTTCAGGAACTCCATTACAGTGGTCGAATTCTTAGCCATCGTATTGTCCAGTACGAAGTTGGAATAGCAGTCGAAGCCTAACAGGCGGGCTTTTTCGAGACGCAGACTGACGATGTCGGTAATGATTTTCTTGTTATCGTTCTTGTCGTTGTTGTTGCCGCGGTTGATGTAAGCTTTGTATATTTTCTCGCGCAACGGACGGTTGGCTGAATATTGCAGGAACGGGAGACGGCTGGCGTTGTGCAGCGTAAACAGCCATTTGCCTTCCTGTCCGGCAGCTTTTGCTTCTTCGGCAGCGCTTTGGCGGAACCATTCGGGAAGTCCGGCAAGGTCTTCCTGCTTGTCTACAAAGAGCATGAACTCATTGTTTTCGTTCAGGATATTGTTGCTGAAAGTGATGCCCAGCGTGGAGAGCTGCTTGTTTATCTCGCGCAGGCGGGCTTGCTTTTCGGCAGAAAGATTGGCGCCGGAACGTACGAAGTCTTTGTATGTTTTGTCCAGAAGCCTTTGTTGTTCGGTTGTCAGGTTTAACGAATCCTTTTTCTGGTAAACGGCCTGTACTTTATTGAATAGCGCCTGGTTAAGCGATATATTGTCTCCATGTTCGGACAGTACCGGAGCGAGCTTTATGGAAAGTTCGTTCAGGGCGTCACTGGTCTCGGCATCCGTCATGTTGAAGAAGATGGCGCTTACCCGGTTGAGTATGGGTGAACTGTTGTCAAAAGCAACGATTACATTTTCAAAATCCGGTGCTTCGGTATTGTCGACAATAGCCTGGATATTGGCATTTTGCTCTTCTATTCCCTGAAGGAATGCCGGTTCGTAGTGTTCCAGCCTGATTTTGTCGAAAGGCGGAACACCGTTCGGGGTTTGAAACTCGGTGAGGAACGGATTGCTTTCCGTTTGGTTGGCACAGGAGTACATCATACAACTTGCAGCTAAAATTAGAATACTTCTTTTAAACATAAAGTCAGAGTATTAGATAATGAGTAGTTTATTGATAATTTCATCTTGGCAGGGAACGTCATTGCCGTTTGGCTATGTAGCACCATATCGGATAGTGATCGGACTCTCTTATGGAACGGTCTACCGTACAGTTGTACGACCGCAGGTTCTTGCTGATTAATATGTTGTCTATCCTAAAATAGAATTTGTTCTGGTTGTAGGAGATTCCCAGTCCGCGTCCCGACTGGGTGAAAGCATCATCCAGATTTTGCGCTATGACGCGGTGGGCGTATGAAATGGGAGTGTCGTTGAAATCTCCGCAGACGATGACGGACGGATGCCGGGAAGATGCTATCTCCCGTGCAATGGTGTCTGCCTGCGGGGCGCGGATGGCGGATGCTTCCGCCAGTTTATGCAGCAACAGCCGTGCGCCGCTTTTCACTTTTTCCGTTTCGGGAGCTTTCAATATTTCTTCGTAAATGTCTTTATCGGCCTTTGTCAGTTTGTTGGACTCCAAATGGTTGTTGATAAGGGTAATCGTATCTTCATTCAGTTTGAGTTCATACAGTACGGAGCCGTTGTAACTGCTTGCATAGTCCAGAACACGTGCGGATAGAATGGGAAATCTGGAGTAACATGCTATCCTGTTGGTATAGCCGCTGCCGCTGCCTACGACGTTGATACGGCGGTAGGGATAATCTTTCAACTCCCGTTCAATGTCTTTCTGCGTGAGGTGGCGGGGAGATTCGTCGGAGGCATATTCCTGCAGGCATAGGATGTCGGCATTGCTCTCTTTCAGATAGGTGAGTATCGGATTCTTCCCGTCTTTTTTGTAAGCGCCGTCAAAACCCATAATGTTGTAAGACAGGAGCTTTATGCTGCCTTCGGGAAGCTCGGTGGTGTGAAAATTAAGGGGCAGATAGGTCCGTAGCTGCGAGTAGCATAACAGAAGGCCGGTTAAAGGTAGCAAAGCTGTCTTGTATCGTTGTATAACCAGCCAGAAAATCAGAAAGCCGCCGTTGATAAGTGCAAAGACCGGAAAAGTCAGTCCGAGACAGGATTGTACCGGATGCGTTGCCGGTTGGATGTAAGGACTGTATGCCACCAACAGCAAAAGACCCGTGAATAAAGCATTGACCGCTACAATCAGCAGGGCGACAAAATTACCGAAATGCTTCATACATACATTATCGTTTACTTGCATCGAACAAGCTCTTCTTTTCTTCCGTTGTGAGACTTTCATATCCGGACTTCTTCAATTTGTCGAGGATACGGTCTATTTCATCGGATTGAGCTTTTTTTCGGGCGTTATAGTTATAATCTTTCTGTCTTTCGGTTCCATAATGGACCTTCATCTTGGGCTTGCGGGGCTTGAAGCTGAACAAGGCAGTGACAGCGTCCAGAGACTTGTTAATCCATGCAGTGATATCCGCGCCTTTGCTAAGGCTGGCTGCAAACCACAGACCTGCCAACGCTCCGCCTAAATGGGCGATATGTCCGCCGGCATTGCTGGATGTGATGAATAACAGGTCTGTTACGATAACAATCAATGCCAGATACTTCAGGCGTACGGTTCCAAAAAGGAAAAGACGTATCGGGTAGTCAGGTTCCCGATAGGCGGTAGCCGCTACGATAGCGAGTACGGATGCCGATGCTCCCAGCATGAAAGAGTATTCCGTCATCGGACGGAAATAAGGGAAGATGTTGTAGGCGGTCATATAAAGCAGTCCGCCGCAGATTCCGCCTAAGATGTATACTCCCCGTAAGTGTCTGGCAGAGAAAAAGTTCAGGAATAAGGCACCGAACCAATACAGCCAAAGCATATTGAAAAGAATATGCAGGACTCCTGCGTGCATAAACATATACGTCAGGACAGACCAGGGCTGGATGATGAAGCGGGGCAGTGAAGCGGGCAGTTCCAGCCATTCGAACACTCCGCCGAGGCTCCGGTTGAAGAGCTGCAATATGACTCCTGTCAGTGTAGTGAAGATAAATACTCCTACATTGATATAAATCAGTTGGATGTAGATGTTTCCTCTACGGAACGATTCCTTTAAATCAGTTATAATAGTAGCCATTTCCTCTGTCCTTTTTTCTCCAGTACATTATTAGAATGAATCCGAATATCATACCGCCCAAATGTGCAAAGTGCGCCACATTGTCGCCCGGATTGTTGGCAAGTCCCGAGAATAATTCTATCAAGGCATATCCGATAACGAAATACTTGGCTTTGATGGGAAACGGTAGCGGAAAGACGAACATCGGTTGGTTGGGAAACAGCATGCCGAATCCCAGCAAGATGGCATATACGGCCCCGGAGGCTCCGACGGTAGTCATCATGTTGAGATATTCTTCCATGGGGATGATGGAATACCCGGTATTGACACTGTCGTATGCGGAAAGCACCGTTTCGTAATGGATGTATTGTACAAGCTCCTGGATAAGCCCTGCACCGATGCCGCATGCGAGGTAGTAGAACAGGAAGCGTTTCGGCCCCCAGACCTGCTCGAGTATACGGCCGAACATCCAAACGGCAAACATGTTGAAGAACAGATGGGTAAATCCGCCGTGCATGAACATATAAGTAATCAACTGTGCTGCATTGAAATCTCCGGCAAGGAAAAAGTGCAGTCCCAGGTAGTTGTTTAAATCAATGCCGTAACTCTGTGCCACAATTGTGCCGAGAAACATCAGTACATTGATGATTAAAAGGTTTTTGGTTACTGTCGGTATAGTATTCATAATCTGTTTTTTTCGCTTTATTTGGCAAAAATACGAATAAATTCTGTTCTATAACAGAAAAAGGAACTCCTATTCTTTCTTTTTCTCTGTTTTCCGCCCTTTTTTTAATGTTTTTATTTGATATTCAGAATTTTTGCTCTATTTTTGTAGGAAGTAGCATTGGAATTTTTCTTTTGTGTAACAATTAATTAATTAATCATTCGTATTATGAATAAGTCAGAACTTATTAGCGCAATGGCAGCGGAAGGCGGTTTGTCAAAGGCCGATTCAAAAAGAGCATTGGATGCATTTATTGCATCGGTAACAAAAGCATTAAAGGCAGGTGATAAAGTCGCATTGGTTGGCTTTGGCACTTTTTCTGTAATGGAGAGAGCCGGACGCATTGGCATCAATCCGGCAACAAAGAAACCTATTCAGATTGAGGCGAAAAAAGTCGCTAAGTTCAAACCGGGTTCGGAATTGACTATCGAATAAAATCAATCATAAATAAAACTTGAGAAAAGGAGGCGCATACAACGTCTCCTTTTTTATGGAATTAAAAATAGTTCGTATCTTTGTACGCAGAAAATACATTTGAATCATGAATATAGAACAGAAATTGGTAGCGTCCGTAATGAGCGGACTGAAAGCGCTGTACGGTCAGGATGTTCCGGCTGCACAGATACAGTTGCAGAAAACCAAGAAAGAATTTGAGGGACACCTTACCCTGGTCGTTTTCCCTTTTCTCCGTATGTCTAAAAAAGGACCGGAGCAGACCGCACAGGAGATTGGCGAATATCTGCAGGCAAACGAGCCGTCGGTATCGGCATTCAATGTTATCAAGGGCTTTTTGAACCTGACAATCGCTTCTTCGGCATGGATTGAGTTGCTGAATGGAATTCATGCGGATGCAAAGTACGGCATTGTTGCTGCAACCGATAACTCTCCGCTGGTGATGATTGAGTATTCTTCGCCCAATACGAATAAGCCGCTCCATTTGGGACATGTCCGTAATAATCTGTTGGGCAATGCGTTGGCGAATATCATCTCGGCCAATGGCAACAGGGTGGTTAAGACAAATATAGTGAACGACCGCGGTATTCATATCTGTAAGTCAATGTTGGCTTGGCAGAAGTACGGTAACGGTGAAACTCCCGAATCGTCCGGCAAGAAAGGCGACCATTTGATAGGTGACTATTATGTGGCTTTCGACAAGCATTATAAGGCTGAGGTAAAAGAGCTGATGGCGAAGTTCCAGAGTGAAGGCATGAGCGAAGAAGAGGCCAAGGCAAAAGCCGAAGCGGAATCTCCCTTGATGAAAGAAGCGCGTGAGATGTTGGTGAAGTGGGAAGCCGGCGACCCTGAGGTCCGTACTCTGTGGAAGAAGATGAATGATTGGGTATATGCAGGCTTCGATGAGACCTACCGTATGATGGGCGTTACGTTCGACAAGATTTACTACGAGTCGGAAACTTATCTGGAGGGCAAGGAGAAGGTTATGGAAGGTTTGGAGAAAGGCTTCTTCTACCGCAAAGAAGACGGTTCCGTATGGGCCGACCTGACCGGAGAGGGGCTTGACCACAAATTGCTTCTCCGTGCCGACGGCACTTCTGTTTATATGACCCAGGATATAGGTACGGCCAAATTGCGCTTTGCCGATTTCCCCATTGACAAGATGGTCTATGTGGTAGGCAACGAGCAGAACTACCATTTCCAGGTGCTTTCCATTCTGCTTGATAAGCTGGGCTTCGAATGGGGCAAAGGGTTGGTTCACTTCTCCTACGGTATGGTGGAACTGCCCGAAGGTAAGATGAAGAGCCGTGAGGGTACGGTTGTGGATGCCGATGACTTAATGGCTGAAATGATTAATACCGCTAAGGAAACTTCCGGCGAATTGGGCAAGCTGGATGGTCTGACCCAAGAGGAGGCTGATAATATTGCACGCATTGTCGGTTTAGGCGCATTGAAATATTTCATATTGAAGGTGGATGCCCGCAAGAATATGACGTTCAATCCGAAGGAATCCATCGATTTCAATGGTAATACAGGACCTTTCATCCAGTATACGTATGCCCGTATCCAGTCGGTTCTCCGTAAAGCGAAAGAAGCCGGTATTTCCGTTCCTGCACAACTTCCGGCCGGTATTGAATTGAGCGAGAAAGAGGAAGGCCTGATACAGATGGTTGCAGACTTTGCCGCTATTGTGAAACAGGCGGGTGAGGATTATAGCCCTTCTTTGATTGCTAACTATACTTACGACCTCGTGAAGGAATACAACCAGTTCTATCATGACTTCAGCATATTGCGTGAGGAGAATGAGGCTGTGAAGATATTCCGTCTTGCCTTGTCCGAGAATGTAGCCAAGGTGGTACGTTTGGGAATGGGATTGCTTGGCATTGAGGTTCCCGACAGAATGTAATCGAGATATTTTATCATATGAAAAAGCCCTCTTTGCAATTTGCGGAGAGGGCTTTCTTTTTTTATGGCTTCTTTACTTTTTCTTCTTGGCGTATTTGCCGCGTTTGGCTTTCGGTGCATCGGGGTCGCTCTGCAGTTTGATGATTTCCCTGCATGCATCCAGGTTTAAATCCTGCGGGATAATGTCCTTCGGGATTTTGTAGTTGCTGCCTTTATAAGAAATATACGGTCCGTAACGGCCGTTCAATATTTCCAGCTCCGGTTCTTCTTCAAATTTCTTGATATGTTTCTGGGCTTCGGCATCTTTCTTTTCCCGGATGAGCTGAATAGCTTCTGCCAATGTTATTTCCAGCGGATCTATTGTCTTCGGAAGCGAGGTATACATTCCGTTGTTGTGTACATAAGGTCCGTAGCGACCGGTTCCTATGGTTACTGTCTTGCCTTCATATTCGCCCAAGGTGCGGGGAAGCTTGAACAGTTCCAAAGCTTCTTCCAGTGTTATTGTCTCAATGGACATATCTTTCTTGAGTTGGGCAAAGCGTGGCTTTTCGTTGTCTCCGGCAGTACCGATTTGTACAACGGGACCGAAACGGCCGATTTTTACGGATACCTGTTTGCCGCTGCCCGGTTCTTCGCCTAAGATACGTTCGCCGGCCTTGTGGGCATTCTTGGTGGCAAGCGTGTTTTCCACGGACGGGTGGAAATCTTTATAGAAATCCTTCAGGATGGCGGTCCACTTCTTTTCTCCTTCGGCTATCTCATCGAACTGCTTTTCAACGCTGGCAGTAAAGTTATAGTCGAGGATGTTGGGGAAATATTCCATCAGGAAATCATTGACTACCGTACCTGTATCGGTAGGCATCAATTTGGCTTTTTCGGCTCCTGTAATTTCTGTTTGCGTAACGTCCGTAATCTTGCTGTCCTGCAATGAAAGTATGTTGTAAGAGCGCTCTTCCCCGCTCTTTTCGCCTTTCTCCACATAGCCGCGTTGCTGTATGGTTGAAATGGTAGGGGCGTATGTGGAAGGACGGCCGATACCCAGTTCTTCCAATTTGCGTACAAGGCTGGCTTCGGTGTAACGGGGCGGATGTTGCGTGAAGCGTTCCGTAGCAATAATGCTCTGGTGATGCAAGACCTGTCCTTTTTTCAAAGGGGGCAGCAGGCGGGTTTCATCCTCCTGCTCCGTGTCTTCGTCGATGGACTCGCGATACACGTGGAGGAAACCGTCGAATTTTACAACCTCTCCGGTTGCATTGAACGTATCCGCTTCGTTGCTGATGCCGATGCTTACGGTCGTTTTCTCAACTTCCGCATCTGCCATTTGAGAGGCTATCGTGCGCTTCCATATCAGGTCGTACAGTTTTCTTTCCTGCGGAGTACCTTCTATCTTGGCATTTTCCATATACGTAGGGCGAATGGCTTCGTGAGCCTCTTGAGCGCCTTTGGTTTTAGTGGCGAAATGACGCGGATATACATAGCGCTCTCCCATCATGTCGGCAATGACCGCTTTGCTGCTGTTGACCGCCAGTTCGGACAGGTTGACGGAGTCGGTACGCATATAGGTTATCTTTCCCGATTCGTACAACCGCTGGGCTACCATCATGGTCTGTGCTACTGTAAATCCTAATTTGCGGGCAGCTTCCTGCTGCAAGGTAGATGTAGTGAAAGGAGCGGCAGGGCTTTTTTTCAGCGGCCGGGTGGAAATGTCATGGATGGTGAAAGAGGCTGACCGGCAGCTTTCCAGAAATTTTTGAGCTTCGGCTTTGGTCTTGATACGGCGCGACAGCTCGGCTTTCATTTCAACCGGTTTGCCGTCGGCATCGGGCACGAGGAATACGGCGGTCACCCGATACGATGCTTCCGATTGGAAAGCCTGTATCTCGCGCTCGCGTTCTACGATAAGGCGGACTGCTACCGATTGCACACGCCCGGCAGAGAGTGCGGGTTTCACTTTTTTCCACAATACGGGTGAAAGTTCAAAACCTACGATACGGTCCAGAATACGGCGTGCCTGTTGGGCATCTACCAGATTGATGTCGATATTGCGCGGTTGCTCGATGGCTTTCAGAATGGCGCTTTGGGTGATTTCGTGGAAAACGATACGCTTGGTATGCTCCGGTTGCAGTTTCAGCACTTCGTATAAATGCCATGCAATCGCTTCTCCCTCGCGGTCCTCATCGGATGCCAACCATACGGTTTCCGCTTCCTTGGCTTCGGCTTTCAACTCTTCTACAACCTTTTTCTTATCTCCAGGAATTTCATAATGCGGTTTGAAATCTTTATCAATATCAATACTGAACTCTTTTTTCTTCAAATCGCGTATATGACCGTAACTGGAAAGGACTTTATAGTCTTTCCCGAGGAATTTCTCGATAGTCTTAGCTTTTGCCGGAGACTCGACAATGACAAGGTTTTTCTGCATAAATTTCTGTTTTATAGTGACTCCAGCCACTAATTTGCCCGCAAAAGTAGGAAAAAACAAACTTTCCACCTTATAATATAAGGAGAATTTAGCAAAAATGACCTATTTTGTTGGTTATATCTTTGATTTTGGCTATTAGAATTTAAAACTTACACCTCCGGTAAAGTTGATGCCTTCGGTGGGGTATCCCCAATAATATTGATAATCCTGGTTTAATAAATTGTTTATACGGGCGTAAACGGATATGCCTTTAAAGAATTCGTAGCTGCCGCCGGCATAGAGGTTGTTGACCGCATCGACTTTGTTTCCTTCCACCTTCTCGCGCGAAATATGCCTGTAGCCGAGGTTAAGCAGTAAAGCGGATACGGGATGCACGTCTATGTGCAAATCAGCTTCAAAGGCCGGTTTATAAACGAGGGCATAGGCGCCGGCATTGGACTGGCTGTCGTCCTTTGCATCCCAATTGCGGTAAACTCCGGTAGCGGAGAATGAAAATACGTTCTTATAGCCGTAGCGTATCTCGGCGCCGGCGTAGATGTTGCTTGTGTTCCATTGGCCGATGGAAAGCATCGGACTGTACTCATTGGCAGCGGATTCGAAATCTGCCGGTTGGAAAAACAAATCATCCTTTAAGTTCTGATATCCGCCGTACAGATTCAGCCATAAGCCGATTGCCGGACTGGCTTTGAAGCCGATGGCGGCATTTATTTGTTCGTAAGTGGCATCCGGTTGTGAAGAAACCTGTCCGTACGGGCAGAATGTTTCTAAACGGCGGAAGTCATTTTGCAGTCTCCCGCCTTTGGCCTGTGCATAGAGGATATAACTGTCCGAGAAGTTGTATTCCACTGCTACATCGGGGGCTGCCCGGAATTTCTTTCCGAAACCGAAGGCCATGTCCACCAGGGCGCCGATACGTATTTTCCAATCATCGTTTTCCAAGCGGTAATGCGGGTTCAGACCGAGAGAGGTGTAGTTCTCAAAATGATTGTTCTTGTACAGCACATTGTCCATTGCAAAGCCGATGCCTACGGTCTGTTCGTCTGATATGCCGCCTGTGACCAGTGCTTTGGTGCGGACGATGTATTCCCGGCTGTTCAAGAAACCGGAATCGTATTGACGTTCGTAAAGCATCAGGTTTGTTTCGGCATTGAACCGGAGGGGCAGTTCCGTATCCGTGGATTTCACTCCGAAATGAATGTCACCGGAAATGAACTTCTGTTTTCTGACGGCTGCATCGGGCAGGAAATTGAAGTTGCTCAATCCGAAGTTGCCCGCAACGTTCAGGTCTGCTTTCCTGAAGCGGTGCACATAATCCATATTGGCATGAGTGCGATAGTAGTAGGAATTCCATTTGCCGTCATTGTCGGGTAAATCGAGTTTGCCTTCCATGCCGTTCATCCGGAAATTCAGGTTGAGGCGGTCGCGGCCGGACAATGTGAACAGATAGCCGGCGCGTGTGTCCAGATTGCCGTAGTTGCCATAACCCAAACGGATATATCCGGGATGTGTTTTGGCTTGCGTCTCCTTGCCGGTATATGCCTGCATGACAGTTGCAGGTATGGTGTTGGCAGGCACGAGAGTTACATCGTATTCCACCGCCTTTTTATTGGCAGTCGGCGCTTCCACTTGGGGGAGCACGTTTATTTTGGACGCATCCGGAATATCGGGGGTATATTCCTGTTCTACAACAACCGTACGGTTTACGGTGGAGTCTTTGGCCTGTTGCTGGGCATGGACGCTTAAAGGTAGGGTTATCAGCGTTATTCCGCTGAGGATATATTGTATTTTTCTCATATTCATTGCATTCTTTTATTTCAGCTTTTCCAGTCTTTCTTGAATCATACGTTCGATATCATCATCGGCATGATAGTTTTGTTGCAAGCTCAGCAGATATTGGCGTGCATCCAGTTTCTTATCCATAGCGACATATACATCGGACAGAAGGATAAAACTGCGTGCCAGCCAGTAGGCGTGCGGGGTGCTCTGGTCGATGAAGTTCAGTATTTCCTTTTCGGCTGCGGCATACTCACCGGCATTGTACATCAACTGTGCCGACAGATATTTGGCTTCCGCACCGTATAATGTGCGGGTGTCTTTTGCCAGAAGCTTGAGGTCGTCTGCCGCCTTTTTCACCGCTTTCTGGTTCAGATAGGCTTTGGCGCGGTAGTATAAGGCTTCATTTTGCAGTTCGGGAGTCAGTTTGGCTTCGGCCAGTAAAGCGGTTGCGGCCTGAATCACTTCTATGTCATCCTTCAAGAGCACACCGCATCGCAATACGCCGGTGACGCCCAGCTGCCGGCGTTCGGCGGTTGTGGCGCGGGCTTGCAGTTGCTTGTAGTCTGCCAGAGCCTGTTTGTACTCCTTGCGGTTGAACAGGATTTCTCCGTGCATCAGCAAGGCCTCTTCCGAATACGGGCTGTCCGGATACTCCAACAGTTTGCCGGTATGCTCCAATACACCGGTTTCATCTTTCTGCTCTTTTCCGATGAGGCTCAGATAGTAATGCGCGTTCAGGCTGAAAGCTCCGTTCGGATAGCTTTGCAGGTAACGGGTGAAGCTTTCCCTTGCAGGGATGATTTCCCCTTTCATATACACCTTTTCCGCGGCAATATAGGTCAGCGAATCCTGCTCATTGGGTTCAAAGCGGATAGCACCCGGCATTTGGGCGGCAAGCGCAGCAAACTCATCCACGCGGTTGGCTTCCACATAAATGGATTTCAAATCGCGCATGGCAAGACGTGCTTCTTCGCTGCCCGGATATTGGGTGATAACGTATTTATAGGCTTCGATGGCGCGGTTGTAATCATCATTCTGATAGTACAGCAGTCCGATTTCGGCGGCAGCCTTACGACTGACGGGGCTTTCGGGATATTTGTTCAGCAGTTCCCGGAAGGTTGCGATGGCCTGACTGTTATTGCGGCCCTGCACATACGAACGGCCTTTTTCGTAAAGTGCACTGACGGCATAGGGCGAATTCGGATATTTGTCGGCCAGCCGGTTCAGCAGCGTAATCTTTCCATCGTAGTCTTTTTGCAGACCCGACACCAGAGCCAGTTGATAGTAGGAGTAGTCACCGGCGGGCGTACCCAGATTTTCTGCCCGGGTATAGTACTGTTTGGCTTCGTCGAAGCGGCGGATGTGCATGTAGCAGTCGCCGACACGGTTGTACGCATCGGCAAGAACGGTTGCGTCTCCGGCCTTTCTCAGTTGGATGAATTTCAGGAAACGGTCTTGCGCCGTTGCATAATCTTTCTTATGGAAAGCTATGTATGCCAGGTTGTAGTAGGCAAGGGCATACATTTCCGTATTCTTCTGCGGGGTAAGGGACAGATAATCGTTAAAATTACGGGCGGCTTCCTGCATGCGGTTCAGCCGGTAATAGGATTCACCCCGCCAATAAAGGGCATCGGCCTTTGTTTGCAGGTTATACCCGCCTAAGGCAATGCTTTGGTTGAAGCAGCCGATTGCCTGCTCAAACTGTGTATTGGCAAAGGATTGGGTACCCAACTGGAACAGAATCTTCTGCTTGGCTTCCAAAATGGCCCTGCCGGGATGCGTAATGCGTTCAATGGACTTGAGTGCGGCGTCGTAGCTGCGCGTGTTCATATACACCTCTACCAGGTAGCTGCTTACTTTATCGGCGTATGCGGAGTTGGGAAACTCATTCAGGAAGTTCTCGAATACCGTAACCGACTCGCCGAAAGCAGAGTAGGATGTTTCGTGAATGCAGAGAGCGTTATTGTAGGATGCCTGTTCCTTTATTTTCAAATCGGCATCGGATGCAGCGGCCTGTTCAAATGCCATACGCGCCTTGTTCTTGTCGGCAAGCTGCAAGTAAGCCAATCCCATGTGCAGATATGCGTTTTGTGTAAGCGCATCTTTGTTTGCGGTCACCTCGCCCAGGGTAACCGGAACTTGCGAGTAGACACCCGTCCGGTAGTAGGACATTCCCAGCATATAAAGCGCATCTCTTCTTGGGGCAGGCTCCGCGTTGTCTTTCAGATAGCTGCCGAAAGCTTTTATTGCTTCATGGTACTTGCCGAAATGATAATCGGCTGTACCTTGTATGCGGTACATCTCTCCCGTATATTTCTGGTTGGGGTAAGCCGAGAGATAGTTTTGCGCAACAATTTCCGCTTTGTCATAATTCTTTTTAATCAGATATATTTCCGCGATGTAATAAGGTACGAGCGCCTCGTATTTTGCATTGTCCTGCAGGCTGAGGAAGCCGCTGAGGGCATCGTCGTACCGTTGTTGTGAGTAGCGGATATATGCAAGGTAGTACGTACAGTCTGCTGTATATCTGGAACCGGTGCTGCGCAATGTCTCGAACCAGATGGCGGCTTCTTTCACATTTCCGGTTTTCAGGTAGCAGGTTGCCAGGCGGTAGGTCATGTCATCCCGTTCTTCATTGCTCAGGAGGTCGAGCCGGGATGAATTGAACATGGCGAGTGCATCGTCATATTTTCCCTCGAAGAAATAGGCGGACGCTATGAGGGCGCAGATACGGTTGGCGTGGGGAGTGTCGGGATACGTATCGAGATACTCCCGCAACAACTCTATGCTATTGGGGTTTCTCAGTTCATATTCGGCGCATACCAGCATGTATTCGGCTTCTTCTTTGTTGCCGGCAGCGGATACCGGGGCGCCTTCCGCATCGGTTTGTTTTATAAAAGCCTGTAGGGGAGGCATGGCTGCGGCAAATGCCTTTTGCCGGAACAGACTTTCTCCTTCCTCATACAGCCGTTGCGGCGAAGTGATTTTCCCGCCCGTCTGTGCCGTGGCGAGCAAAGGTGCGCAGCAAAGCGCGGTGCATACTATGCGATAAATTTTATGTTTCATCTTCGGTGGTTATAGAATAGGGCTTTTTTACAAAAATACGGGTTTTGGTTTGAATATGTTCCACTTGTTTGACTTTTTTAGGATATACCTGCCAGGAACATTTGCAGGCCTTTACGGATGGAACCCAGCCCGAAATCTTCCGGGTGGATGTCTTTCAGCGGAAGGAAGAAGACTTCCGCCGCATCGTCCATTGCTTCGAAATGCAGGGTATCGGCTACCGTACAGCGGAAAAACAGGTCCAGCGTATGCACGGGAAATCCCGAATAGATATAGATGTTCGGTAATGAAAACAGGTATTCGGCTTGTGTCACTGTCATTCCCGTTTCTTCTTTCACTTCGCGCGCAACGCCTTCTTCACCGGTTTCCGCCATGTCTATGAAGCCGCCCGGTAAATCGAGTGTCCCTTTGGCCGGTTCTTTGGCGCGGCGGCACACCAGTAACTCGTTCCGTTCGTTCAATATCAGGGCGACGGTAGCGGCGGAGGAGTTGAAATAGTAGACAAAACCGCAATCCTTGCATTGTTTTGATTTTTCATTATGAATTTCGAAATGCTCCGAACCGCATTTCGGACAATATCTGAATTGAGAAAGAGGATGTTCCATATTTTAAAGCTTTACTGGTTGCAGTAGGCAAAGATAGTAAAATCTATTCATATAAAAAGGCCGCACCGTATGATACTCTGTTCATACGATGCAGCCTCAGTTATAGACAGGTTGTTTTTTAAGTCAGCCTGCAGGTTTTATCCCAGCGGATTTTCTTCCTCTCCGCCATTGCCACTGCCGCCGTTACTGCCGCCACCTGTAGCAATCTCCTCGCCGTTGGTCGAGATACGCGTTATTCCGGCGCTCTTTACCATATCTTTCAGCCTTTTTCCCGGAGTGAGGATCAGTTTCTGTCGGTAGATGCTGTCGGCGGTTACATCTTTTGCCTCGCTCTGGCTTTTGCAGTTCAGTCCCGGGCGGATAGTGCCGAAATCTCCTAATTTCACGGTCGCTCCGAGACTGACGTAAGTGCTGAGCGCATCAATCAGTCCGTCCATAACCATTTTTACAACGCCGCGCGGAGCCATACCCTCCTTCGTAACCTGGTCGCACAATCTGTCGTAGCTGATTTCTCCAATGGAGAACGAAGCGGCTACATACTTTTCCGACTTACTTTCATCGAAACCGAAAACTCTCTTTTTAACTACATAACGGAATGCCATAATCTTTTTTGTTTTAGATGGTTGTTACTTCAAAATCATATATCTTTGTGATCACAGTGCGAAGTTACAACATGCCGGAACGGACGGGTGCTTTAAAAGCGCTTTCGGTACTTTCCCAGTGCTCGGAAAATCCTATAAACGGCTATTTAATATTTTGGTTTACAGCTGATTGAAACTTTTTTAAAATATTTTGGAAATATCGTAAAAGAATCGCTTCATGGAGAATTTTGCCGCTATAGATTTTGAAACGGCCAATGAACAGCGCACCAGTGTATGCAGTGTCGGTGTAGTCATTGTGCGGAATGGAGAAATTGCAGACAGCTATTACAGTCTGATTCGTCCCGAACCGGAGTATTATACTTATTGGAATACCCGTGTGCACGGTCTGACCCTGGCGGATACGTCCCGGTCGCCTGTCTTCCCGGCCGTATGGCAGGAAATAGCACCACGCATCGAGGGACTGACGTTAGTGGCGCATAATAAAGCGTTCGATGAGAGTTGCCTGAAAGCGGTATTCCGTATGTACGGCATGGATTATCCCGATTATGATTTCCGTTGTACTTTGCAGGCATCACGCCGTGCCATTAAGGGACTGCCCGATTATCAGCTGCATACGGTAGCGGCATGGTGCGGTTACCGGTTAGAGCAACATCACCATGCGCTGGCCGATGCAGAAGCCTGTGCCTGGATAGCCAGGCAGATTATTTAGAATATCCGTTTAGCGCAGAAATTCGTAATGACCGGCAGTGCCTTCAAAAGAAAGGATGCCGTCGTCCGAACGTACTTCCATGGCAGGGATATATACCTTCCCGTCTTTCTTTATTTGCCATGTTCCCGGAATGAGGTCGGTGATGACAAATTTCATGGCAGCGTTTCCGTCTACTTTCATATCGACTTTGCCGGACAGAGGCCGGCTGTCTCTGCTGAAGGTAACGACCCGGTCGGCTATCTGTACGCCTACCACTTTCTCCGCATCAATGCGTTTCACGTCGTGCATCCGTTTGCAGGTGTTGTCTGCAACCTGCATTACGTTCAGGAAGCAGTCTTCGGTGGCAGGTGCGGCAGGCGACACTTCCACACGCCATGCTCCCCGTTCGTTGGCATCATCGGGGCGGTTGGGCAGTGCGTCGTTCGGGTAGTTGGTTCCGAATACCCAGAATTCTTTTCCTTTGCCGCCCACCTTTTCTATCTGTGCATTTCCGGCTTCGGGCAATAATACATGGTTCTGCAACATTCCGGTATCGCCGTTTTTGGTGCGCCGGACAATGAAACGGTTGCCTTCTATCGTGGGTTCTTCAATGCTGTGCAGCAGCCAGAATTTCTTGAATGTGGGGTCGGAAGACACAACTTTGTCAAATACGATAAGTGCGGCGGGCACTTCGGCAGCGTGCAGGTTCAGGAAGACGAAGGAGCGTTTCGCCTCTTTTACTTTATCCGTGTAGGCTTGCGTGATGTCGCCTTTCAGATAGGAGTAGTCGGGTTTGCAGGCATCAGGCCCGAATCCGTGCGCCAGGACTTTGCCGGTTGTGTAGTCTTTGCTTAGCAATTGCTCGAACGAGCGGCAGGTTTCCCAGCGGTCGCCGGGCATGCGTTGTCCGCCGTCATTGGTTGCAAATTCGGTCTTGCCGCCTCCGCCATAGTTCCAGCAGGCGAATTTTTCATCGGGATTATATACCAGCAGCGAATTATGCGCGATGGTACGTTTGAAGAAATTCTTGTTGTGCGGGCTGTTGTATCCGCCGGAACTTCCCTGATAGGCTCCCGCGTCGATGGCAAGGGGGCCTTTGTAATAGAGCTGGAAAGAGCCGCCGTCCAAGTGCTGGTGGTTGCCGACAAACTGTTCGTTTATCTTCATTTCGGCAATCACGCTGTTTTCGTCCCATGCCGTGCGGGCTATCATCCAGCCGAAAGGACTTCCCGAATAGCGTGTCAGCGGCAGGTCATCGGGAGCTTTGGCCTTCAAATCCAAGTCTCTCCACAGAATGTCGAAGATGAGGCAGTGGCGTTCGATGTTGGGTTTGCGTTCGTACTCGTATGCCAGATAGCTGTCTTTGTAGAAGCTGGAAGCCAGCATGGCAGGCAGTGAGTAGGACGGCATGTTTTTTCTGATGGGATTCGTATCGCCGGCCGGCATCACCTGCCCGTCGGGACGGCGGCGGTAGAGGAAGTCGTACAGGACAAACTGCTGCGCCGGGTTGTATATGGCTCCTGCGCCCATGCGTTGCAGAATCCAGAGCGAGAAGAGGTCGTTGCTGAAACGTACATTTACGTAGCTCGTTCCCTGATGGTAGTTATGCCCGGAGTAGATGTAGTTTCGCACAGGCAGATAATCCTTGAACATCATCTTTATTACATGGTTGTACATGTCCGGATATTCATCGTAGATGGCAATGCCGGCAGAAAGCATGTCCCGCAGTATCATCCATTCGCTGGAATGCCCGGCAATCGGTTCGTTGTTGCGTGGGGGATAGCCGCATTCCATTGTTTTGGCTATGCGGATGAAAGATTCTATGTAAGCTTTCTTTTCGGATTCTTTCATCTGGTCGTAGCACCAGTCATATACCATTGCACCGCAGGTGAGCATCACACCGCTGGCACGCGACAAATCACCTTTTGTTCCGTAATTGACGTTCTGAAGCGTGTCCAGCATGGCGGTAATGGCGCTTCTGGCCTGTTTCTTGTCGCCATACACCAGATAGTCGAGTGCCTGCACCTGTACGCGGCTGGTCACGCCACGCATTTCAAAGTAGTAGCGGAATCCTCTGTCCTTGACTTTTGCTTCTTCTTCGGGAGTACGGTCTTTGCCCAATTTGTTCAGGGTAGCCAGAACTTCCTTGACATGCGGGTGTTCCATGCGTTTCTTTAAATCGGGCAAATCGGCGGAGCGTACATAAAGCCGGGGGTGTACTTGCGGCGGAATGGGTACTGTGACGCCTTCCATATTCTCCCAGGTAACCTCTGGCCTGCTTTGTTGCGCATTACTTTTCAGACAGAAAACACAGAGGAAAAAACTCGTGATAAATAGGATACTTTTTTTCATGTTTTTTTGTTTGGTATATTAATAAGTAGTTGTTCGTCCATCCGTTCCGGTGGGGATAACCGTGTTTAACCCATTGTAAATGTAAGGCAAAAATTATTATCTGTCTTGCCTTTTGACGGACAAAATATACCTATTCCTGCATTTTTGAACATAAATGATATATGCTGGGACATTATTAATATCATGCAGTGCAAATACAGATTCAGTCAGACTGAAGATAATCGAAAATAAGGGTGAATACCGTACCTTTGTCATGGTGTGAATAAACGGAAATTGCACCTTTGTGAAGTTTGATTATTCTCTCTACCAATGCCATTCCAATACCGTTTCCTTGTGAGAAATCCCGGTTCCTGCCTCTGTAAAAAGGTTCGAACAGATGCTCCATATCTTCTTCGGGAATGCCGATGCCGGTATCGGAGAAACGGATAAGTACCTTATGTTTGGAAAACGAAATCTGTACCGTTGAACTTTGGTCAGATGAGAACTTGCAATTATTTTCGATAAGGTTTACAAATGCTGTCCGAAGCAGATAGTCGTTACCACGAATAGTGACCATTCCGTCATCTTCGGTATCGTCTTCAAACCTTAAGTCAACATTATAGCCGCTGTGGGCTTTCATCACCATGGCACTGGCATCCAATAGCACTTCGTCAAGACGTATTGCCGACATGCTTATTTGTTCTGTATTGTAGCTTGCCTTTGCCAAATCCATTAGTCCGTTGGATAGTTTCTCAATATTACGGGCATCGGAAAGCGCATTTTCAACCACTTTTTTATAATCTTCGCTTGAGCGCTCTTTGTAAAGAGAAAGTTCGAGTTCGGCAATCAGTGCAGCCATTGGAGTCCGCAGTTCGTGCGAAACATTACTGATAAACATCTTTTGGGCTTCAAATGATTCTTCAAGGCGGTCCAACGTTTTGTTGAACGTTCGGGCAAGTTCTCCTATTTCGTCTTTGTGGTCTTCTACTTCCACACGCTTGCTGAGATTGGAAGCGGTGATGGCTTCAACTTGTTTTACAATTTCCGATACTGGTTTTAGTACGCTGCGTGCCATGAAATAGCCGATGACAAACAACAACCCGAATGAAACCGCCCATACCGCAAGCAGGCGTGTATTTAGAATATGGAGCATATCGTAGCCTGCTTGTGGAAAGAGCAATTCTTCGAGCACAAAGAAGACGGCGATTACAAGTAATGCCGTAACAAACAGATATCGGAGCGTTAGTTTAGTACGGATTTTCATAGCTGAATATGAATCCCATTCCCGGTTTGGTATGGATTAGTTTGGTGTTGAAATTTTTGTCTATCTTTTTTCGCAAATAGTTTATATAAACATCGATGAAGTTTGTTCCGGTATCAAAATGGGTGTCCCATACCTTTTCGGCTATTTCGGTACGGGTTAGAATTCTTTCCGGGTTTTGGACAAAAAAGAGGAGTAAGTTGTATTCTTTCGGTGTAAGTATAATGGACTGTCCGTTTCGCGAAACGGACTTTGTCCTGAGATATACCTTGAGGTCTGCATACTCTATGCACTCTACTGTGGGTATTTGGCAGCGCTTCAGTAGGATTGATATGCGTGCATTCAGTTCTCGGAAGTCAAAAGGTTTGACCATATAGTCATCCGCTCCCGAATCGAATCCTTCGAGTTTGTCGTCTGTCGTACCGAGTGCGGTAAGTATCAGTATAGGCACAGTTTCGTTTTGCCGTCGGATATCGCGGCATAAATCAAACCCACTGCCGTCGGGCAGCATTATGTCTGAAATGATGATATCCTGTTTTTCGTAGGCAAACATTCTCAACCCTTCCGATACATTGGTTGCCGTGCCAACCGTGTGTCCGGACTCTTCCAAACCGCGTTTGAGCAATTCGGCCATACGGTTTTCATCTTCTATAACAAGTATTTTAGCCATATGTTGCAAAGGTAGATGATTTTTTTGTAAGAACTGGGTCTCTAATGATTTTCTAATTGATTTATAAGTGTTTTCTAATGATGTAAGACTATGCTTATGGCTATTTTTGCCCGCAAAAAACAATGTTTATGATACGTTTGCTGCTCATAGTTTTTTTCTCTTTTATTGGTGTATCTGTACCGGCTCGGCAAATTAGATTGTCTTCCGACCAGATAGAGGCTATGTTTCTGAAACAGAACTTGGCACTTATTGCCGAACGGATGAATGTTTCGATAGCCGATGCTGCCATTGCCGAAGCAACAGTTTGGGACAATCCGGAATTATCCGTCGGTGATATCAACTTTTGGAAGAGGCGGGGGACTGATGAGTACGGAGGCGCGGTTGCCAGTCCCAAGCAGTTTTCGCTCGAGCTCTCTCAGATGGTTTCGCTTTCGGCGCGCAGGATAAAGTTGGCGGAAGTTGAAAAAATAGATAAGGAGATAACCGTAAGGCAGTTTGAAGAGCTGTTGCGAAGTCTGAAAATGGAACTTCATATCTCGATAGCCGAGCTTGTATATCTACAAAATCTGCTTAAGGTTATCGATAGTCGGCAGACTCTTCTCGAAAAGGTTGTTGCCGGATATCGGGCGCAGTATCAAACAGGGAATGTAACCGGAAATGAACTGTTGAGGCTGCAAACGGCGCTGTTTGCAGTAAACGGAGAAATGAACGAGGTACGGACCGAGTATAATACACATCAAAAGAACATAAAGAATTTGCTTGCTTTGGAACCTTCGGTCGTGGTGATCGTTGCCGAAGAGCAGGTTGACTTTCCATCTCCTCTTACATTGGATCCTGCCATGCTTATGGAAACGGCTTTGGCATCCCGTCCCGATTTGGCTGCGGCAGTACTGCGGGCTGAATATCACCGTAAAGATATCGTTTATCAAAAGGCATTGGCGATACCCGACATTAGCTTGGGAATAAAGTATGACCGTGCCGGAGGCGTGTGGGATAACTTCTTCGGTGTGGGAATAGGAGTGCAATTACCGGTTTTCAATCGTAATAAAGGAGCTATAAGGAGTGCACGGTTCAGACTTAGGCAGAATGAAATTTTGGTGTTGCAGGAACGGAATAATATACGGAATGAAATTATTGAATGCCTGGAAAATTACAAAGCCGTTTACTCTTTTCTTGAGGAGAACGGTGTGAATCGTTCCATACAAAGCGAGATGGACAAGATGCCGGATGTGTATACAAAGAATCTGTTGATGAAAAATATATCGATGGTTGAGTATATGGATTTCATGGATAGCTATCATGCTTCGAAAGAGGTGTTGTTGCGGAGCCGGAAAGAGCTGAGGCTTCAATTTGAACGCTTACAATTTGCAATAGGACAAACTATAAAATAACGAATGATGAAGAGAATAATTTATCTTTTACTACCGTTGCTGGCAAGCTGCGGAGAGAACAGCCGGAGCAGTCTGCCGACCCGGGAAACCGTTTCGGACGTTTTTTTGCAGGAAGTGCTGACAGCAAAAGCCGAGTTGAAGCGGTTGCAGAAGGAGTTTACCCTTGCCGGAAAAGTAGTTGTTGATTCCGACCGTACGATAAGCTATTCACCTTTAGTAAGCGGTGTAGTCGTGAAAAGCTACTTTTCACTTGGCGATTATGCAGAAAAAGGTAAAAGGATGGTAGATATACGTTCGGTCGAATTGAGTTCTTTGCAATCGGAACTTGCCGTGGCCCGACAGAATCTTAAAGGTGTGGAGTCCTTGCACGAGAGCGGGATGGCAACCGATAAAGAGCTTGTCGAAGCTCGTTCGACAGTCGGGAAGTTGCAGTCAGATTTTGTTCTTTATGGCGAAAATCAGGATAACGGCGTCTTTTCCGTAAAAGCCCCGATGAGCGGCTATGTAATCGGGAAATACTGCAATCCGGGAACCTCTTTCCCGGAAAGTGGCGGACCGCTGTTTTCGATGGCCGATTTATCGACAGTGTGGGTTGTAGCGAATGTCTATGCCGGAAATTTGCAATTTGTACACGAGGGGCAATGCGTTGAAATTACATCCGTGGCCTATCCAGCAGAGGTTTTCAAGGGTAAGATAGATTTCCTCTCACAGGTTTTCGACTCCGAAGACAAAGCATTGAAGGTGCGAATCACATTGCCTAACCCGGCATTGAAGCTTAAACCGGAAATGCCTGTGGTGGTAAAATTGTTCAATGATTCGAATTTGGAACTGGTAGCGATTCCGAGCAGTGCAGTGATTTTCGACAATAACGGTTACTATGTAGTTGTTGGCGATAAGACTTTCGGGATTCGGAAGATTACCCCTTTCGCCCGGCATAATGACTTTACCTATATTACCGAAGGAATTAAGGCGGGTGAAGAGGTCGTTATAAAGAACCAACTGCTGATGTATAACGAAATAAAAGGGAAGTAACGATGCATAAGTTCATAGAAAACATCATAGGATTTTCCCTTAAGAATCATGTGTTTATCCTTTTTATGACGGGAGTTCTGTTTGTGGCGGGAATTGCCTGCTACCAGAATACTCCCATCGAGGCTTATCCCGATGTGACCAATACGCGGGCGAAAATCATTGCCCAATGGCCCGGACGCAGTGCCGAAGAGGTAGAGAAGTTCGTTACGCTTCCCATAATGCAACAGCTTAATACCATTCCTCGGAAAACGGATGTGCGCTCCACATCCTTATTCGGGCTGGCGGTTGTCAATGTACTATTTGAGGACGGTGTAGATGATTTTTATGCTCAGCAGTATGCTTCGAACCGTATACAGGAGTTGAGCCTGCCGGATGGCGTGGAACTTTCGATTGAACCGCCGAGTGGAGCTACCGGGGAAATCTTCAGGTACATACTTAAGAGTGACCTGCCCATCCGCGAGGTTTCGGCCGTTAACGACTGGGTAGTGCAACGGGAACTTTTGGCTGTGCCGGGCATTGCAACGATTGCTACTTTCGGCGGCGAGGAGAAAATGTACGAAATTCGTGTAAATCCGGTGGAACTTGCCAATTACGATATTTCTCCTCTTGATGTTTATGAGGCTGTAGGGAGAAGCAATATCAATGTGGGCGGCGATGTAATACAGAAGGGGGCGCAAGCCTATGTGGTCCGTGGTTTGGGACTATTGGAAAGCGTTGAGGATATTGAAAACCTATTGATTACCACCAAAGGCAGTTCTCCGATTCGGGTTAAAGAAGTTGCCACGGTATCCGTATCTGCAAAACCGCGTCAAGGGCAGGTTGGGCTCAATTACGATGACGATGTGGTACAAGGCATCGTGATAATGCTCCGTGGTGAGAACCCGAGCGAAGTCATCGCGCGTCTTAAGGATAAAATCACAGAACTTAACGACAGAATTTTGCCTGAGGATATAAAGATAGTGCCCTTTATGGACAGAACTCGGCTTGTCGATGCTACTGTGCACACTGTAATCGGAAATATGCTGGAGGGAGTTCTGCTTGTGTCATTTATCGTGTTCTTGTTTCTGTTCAACTGGCGTACCACGGTTATTGTGGCTTCGGTCATCCCTCTGTCGTTTCTTTTTGCAATTACGATGCTTCGGATACAAGGGCTGCCTGCCAATCTGATTTCGATGGGGGCTTTGGATTTCGGGCTGTTGCTGGAGGGTACGTTGGTGATAACAGAGGTGGTTTTCGTTGCGCTCCTGCAAAAATCGCAGGAGAGGGGAAAGTATTTCGGCCGTTATGCCAAAAGCGGGCTTATAAAGAAGAGTGCCGGTTCGGTTGCTTCTCATATTTTCTTTGCCCAGATTATTCTGGTGGTGGCGCTGTTTCCTATTTTCTCGTTTCAGAAAGTGGAAGGAAAGATGTTTTCTCCGCTGGCTTTTACGCTTGGGTATGCTCTTCTCGGCTCTTTGCTATTGTCGCTTACTTATGTCCCTGTTATGTGCAAGGTGTTGTTCTCAAGACCGATAAGAGAGAGGAACAACAAGGCTGCAAAGGCATTGGAGGGATGGCTCATTTCGTTTTATTACTTCACTAAGCGTCATAGGAAAGCAACCGTTGCCGCATTCGTACTTTTATTCGGTATCTCCCTGTTTCGGTTTATGTTTTGGGGCACGGAATTTATTCCGAGTATGAACGAGGGAGCGGTTTATGTTCGCGCCACTTTGCCTAACAGTGTCAATCTCGAAGAGAGCGTGCGGCTAACCAAAGAGATGAAAGCCAAACTGCAAAGTTTTGAGGAAGTGGATTTTATTCTTACACAGACAGGGCGTCCCAATGATGGAACAGATGCAACAGGCTTTTTCAACATTGAGTTTCATGCCGAGCTCAAACCCGAATCCGAGTGGAAGCGCAAGATGTCCAAAGAGAAGCTGATTGAGCAGATGCAAGATTCTTTGGCTGTTTATCCGGGAATTATTTTTGCTTTTTCGCAGCCTATTCAGGACAATGTAGAAGAGTATGTTGCCGGAGTAAAAAGTGCGTTGGTCATTAAAATCTTCGGTAATGATCTGTATACATTGGAGGCTGCTGCCGATAGTGTTGCCGGAGTCATTAAAGGTGTTCGAGGGGTGGAGGATGTAAATGTATTCCGCTCAATCGGTCTGCCGGAATTGCAGATTAAACCCCTTGAGTCGAAAATGGCCCAATATGCCGTGTCTATGGCAGATGCCCAGGCGGTTATCGAAATGGCTATCGGTGGGAAAGCTGCAACTGTGTTTTACGAAAATGAGCGTACCTTTGACGTGATGCTCCGTTTTGAACAGCAGTTCCGCAACGATGAGCAGAAAATAGGTGATATTCTTATTCCGACAATGGATGGCAAGCAGGTTCCCCTCAAGGAAATTGCGGACATTAAGTTTGTGACGGGACCTGCGTTTATTTATCGTGAAGGAAGCAGCCGGTATGTGGGGATAGGTTTTTCCATTCGGGACAGGGACCTCGGGTCGACCATAGATGAGGCGCAAGCCAAAGTTGAAAGGTTGGTGCATTTGCCTGAAGGCAGCAAGATACAATGGGCAGGCGAATTTGAAAGCCAGCAGCGAGCCACCAAACGTCTTGCGGTAGTTGTTCCGGCCGTTTTGCTTTTGATTCTCTTTTTATTGTATATGAACTTCGGCACAGTCAAAGATACGCTGATTGCCGCAAGCACTATGCCCTATGCTTTTATCGGGGGATTTATTTCGCTTTGGGTGGCAGGCATTCCGTTCGGTATTTCGGCGGGTATTGGGTTTATCATCTTGTTTGGAATAGTGTCTATCAATTCTATTTTGCTCACGGCACTGATGAAATCGCTTTTGCAGCAAAGCCGCAATATAGGTTTTGCAATAGATGAGGCCGTACGCATCCGTCTTCGTGCTGTGCTGATGATTTCATTAATGGGTTCTGCCGGATTGCTTCCTGCCGCTCTCTCCACAGGAATGGGTTCGGAAGTGCAAAAGCCGTTGGCAGTGATGATTGTAGGCGGCATCCTGATATGTTTTGTGCTTTCGTTTACTGTTTTGCCTCAGGTTTTTTACTTTGCGTACAGTAAAAGTAAGATAAACGGCAACAGGTGATTTTTAGGTATCAGGCAGAAGAATTGCAGGATTTATTCGTTTCTTGTGGATTTATCATTATCTTTGACTGCGAATGCTAATGCGTTAAACAGCCGTTGCCCTTTCGTCAGACAACTGTGTAACGAAAGGGCAACATCTGTTTAACGCAAGGGTGACATCTGTCTGACGGATTACGGTTGGCGGTGCGGTATCTTGCTATTTATGAACGTATTGGCTGATAGTGCCAATCTAATACCTTATTACATATGAGTGCTTACTATGATTTGTATCAGACTCCCGACCCTTTGGGCGAGAACCGTAACGAGACCCGTCTGCATGCCCGTATCCTGCCACGGGGAACAATCTCCGCCGATAAATTCCGTGAGTTGGTGGCTAAGGCCACCGGTTTCAGTCCCGCTATTCTCGACGGAACTTTGCAGGCTGTTACGGACGAACTATACAGTTGGCTGTCCGAGGGTTGGACGGTGGAAGTGGGCGAGTTGGGCTATTTCTCCGTATCGCTGAAATGCGACCGTCAGGTTACCGACAAGAAAGAAATCCGTTCGCCGTCGGTACATTTTCAGAATGTGAACCTGCGTCTCGGGAGCAAATTCCGTAACCGTTTCAATACGATGGAGCTGGAACGCAAAGCGTCACCGTACGTATCCCGTTCCTTGATGGGCGAGGAGGAGAGGAAAGAAAAACTATTGCTGCATTTGGATAAATACGGATGCATCACACGGGCGGATTATGAATCGATAACGGGTTTGGTGAAACATCGGGCGGTGTCCGACCTGAACCGATACCTTGCGGAGGGGATGATACGTAAGTATGGTAGCGGTAAAACGGTGGTCTATTTGAAACCTTGATATCGGGAGAGAGACTTTTTTATAGGTGATTTGTCCCTACCTTTGGGCATGAAAACCAAATTTATGGAAAATACGCTTAAAGCCTGGCTTTTATCTTTTCTTCATTTATTCTTTCCCCGGCAGTGTGTTGTGTGCGGCACACCTCTGCAGGAAGGGGAGGAGGCTATTTGTCTGAGATGCAATATGGATTTGCCCCGTACGGATTATCATCTTTGTGCGGATAATCCGGTGGAACGTATGTTCTGGGGAAAAATTCCTTTGGAACGCGCTACCTCTTACTTCTTTTATCATAAGGGCAGTGATTTCCGCCGGATACTGCATCAATTGAAATATGGCGGCCGTAAGGATTTGGGAGAGACAATGGGGCGTTTTATGGCAGCGGAATTGACTGTTTCGGAGTTCTTTTGCGATGTGGATGTCATAGTTCCCGTTCCTTTGCATCCCCGCAAGCAGCGGATGCGCGGATATAACCAGAGCGAATGTGTGGCCAAAGGGGTTGCGGCGGTTACGGGTATTCCTTTGGATGCTGCTTCCGTAGTGCGCAAGAAACATACGGAAACGCAGACAAGCAAATCTGCCTATGAACGGTGGAAGAATGTGAACGGCATCTTTCATCTTCGCTATCCCGAACGTTTTGTCGGAAAGCATATCTTGTTGGTGGACGACGTACTGACTACCGGAGCTACCATTACTACGTGTGCCGATGTGTTTCGGGACGTAGAAGGTGTACGTATCAGCGTGCTGACGCTTGCTGTTGCGAATTTTTGATAAATTCCGGTATTTCGGAAGAACGGGAAGCTTCCGGATATGTATTAAAGTTTGTAATCTGTGTACTTTTTTAACAGAATAGTCGTTTGAACTAATTTGTTCTTTAGGCATTTATATGGCTCACTTTTAAAGTAGAAACTATATGAATAAAACAAATTTGTCAGCCTATATGGCTATGACTGTCTCTCAGTTGAAAGAAGAACAGCGCATGGGTACGGCGCATGTGTATCAAAGTACGTTGAATCGTATCAAGGATTTTATGGAGCAGGACTCCATCAGTTTTGAAGAGGTCACCCCAGTGTGGTTGAAAGCATTTCAAGAGTATCTGCTGGAGCGTCAGCTTCATTGGAATACAATTTCCACGTATATGAGGATGTTGCGTGCCACTTATTTCCGTGCCGTAGACGATGGGCTGGCTCCTTATCAGCCCAGGCTGTTCAAGGGAGTATATACGGGAACAAAGGTAACTGTGAAACGTGCTGTGGATGAAGATGTGTTCCGGCAGCTCAATGCACCTGTGGCGGATGAGAGCCTGGAGTTTACGCGCTTGCTTTTTTTATTACTTTTTATGCTTCGTGGAATGCCGTTTGTAGATATTGCTTATCTGCGGCATTGTGATTTGCATGGCAACGTGATAGTGTACCGTCGTAAAAAGACGGGTGCATGGCTTACTGTACGCGTAGAAGCTGAGGCAATGAAGATTATACGCAATCTCAGAAATACCGATAAGACTTCTCCCTATTTATTCCCTCTCATTCATCATCCGGGAAAGGATGAGTACCGGCAATATCAGAATGCTCTGCGTAGTTTCAATTATCATTTAAAGAAATTAGGAGAATGTATAAAAGGCGTTGCAGGACTGACAAGTTATACCGCAAGGCATAGTTGGGCTACCATTGCCAATTATCGGAATTATCAACAAGAACTTATTAGTAATGCAATGGGACATTCCTCTGTTAAAGTGACAGAAACTTACTTTAGAAGGCACTCGGATGATAAAATATGGGATATGAATAAGGAAATATTATCTTATATATTTGATAAACAATGATTTGTATTTGCCTGAATAAAAAACATTAAGTCTATTAATGTTTTGATAATACTACAAATGTTATCCGTTACTTTGTAGGTAACGGAGAGTTATATATTGCAACAAATATCAACAAAAGATTTGTATTAAACAAGAAAAGAAAAGATTTTTTTCCAAAAAATAAGTAAAGCCGTCCTTTGATATGCTTACAAGACGGACTGACTTGAATGACAGTGTTTTCCTTTGGTGGAAAATGCATAATACTTTCATGTCTGTATTATATTAAATTAACACAGAAAATCTGCTCGTATTTTTTCGCTCTCTCCAATAATCCGCAACAGTTAATTATGTTGATGCAAGATGTCTCTTGCAGTGTGTTTGTTCCTGTTTTCCCGTTACCTACAAAGTAACGGAAATGTTAACCTGATAAAATATATAGACAGATAAGTTATATCTTAATAAAAATGGAGAGCATGAAAAAGAGCCTTTGCATTATTTTCCTGTTTATCGGCATTTCTTTGTCAGCACAGGACATTTCGTTGAAGACGAATCTTCTGTATGACATCAGTACTACTTTCAACCTTGGTGCCGAATTCCGGCTGGCTCCGAAATGGACGCTGGATGTTTCCGCGAACTATAATCCTTTTACATTTTCAGACAGTAAGAAGTGGAAACACTGGATGGCACAGCCCGAAGCACGGTATTGGCTGTGTGAGGCGTTTAACGGACACTTCTTTGGTTTGCACCTGCTTGGAGGGCAATTTAACGTGGGCAACGTGAAATTCCCTCTGGGCATTTATCCTACTACCAAGGACTATCGGTATGAGGGATATTATTACGGCGCCGGCTTGTCCTACGGCTATCAGTGGATATTGGGCAACCGCTGGAGCCTGGAAGCGAGCATCGGTGTAGGTTACGTGCAGAACCATTACGATAAGTATGACTGTCCCAAATGCGGTGAGTGGAAAGAGAAGAATGACAAAGGGTACTTCAGCGTCACCAAAGCCGCGGTATCATTGATATATGTTATTAAATAAAGGAGGAAGTACATTATGAGAAAAGAATGGATATATGGCAAACTGATATGCAGTGCGTTGTTCTTGCTTGGAACGTGTCTTCCTGCTTCCGCGCAGACGGGACATCTTTCAGGCGTACGCGTAGTCAATGATGAAATAAAGAAGAACGGCCGTGAGGTTCATGTGAACTTTGTACTTGATATAGAGGAGATGCATGTGAAGCGTCAGGAGAGTGTACGTCTTTATCCGGTGGTGGTGGCGAAAGAGGGTGGTAAGAGTCTGGAGCTTCCTTCTGTGGTGTTGGACGGTCGTGTCCGCGATAAAGTACACCGCCGTGAGAAGGCGCTGACCGGGTCTGCAAAGACCGACGGCGCTTATATAGCGTTGCGTCGTAAAAACGGAGAGGCGCAGCAGGTGGAATATGCAGTGACTCTGCCCTATGAGCCTTGGATGGCTCAGAGCCGCCTGGTGCTGCGTGAACAGGTGACGGGATGTCTGGAGTGTGCACAGTCCGGCATGGAGGAAACGCCGGTAAAAAACACGTTCCTGCAATTGTTCCGGCCGCAGTACGCTACAGCCTTCGTGCAGCCCGGGAAAGAGACTGTGAAGGTGCGCAACGAGGTGCGTGTGGCACGTTTGCAGTTCCGTCAGGACAGTTACAACATAGACCCGAAGTTCAAGAACAATGAATCGGAACTTGCCACGGTAAGCAGCTCTGTCGAGGTGGTAAAGACAAATCCCGATTTGACCATAACCGGAATTTATATTACCGGATATGCTTCTCCGGAGGGTACGGTGGAGTATAACCTGAAGCTGTCGAAGAATCGTGCGGAAGCATTGGCTGCGTACGCTCAGAAAGATACGGAAGTGGATGCTTCGCTGTGGCATGTGACCGGTGTGGGTGAGGACTGGGAAGGTTTGCGCAAGGAAGTGGAGAAACATCCGCAGTTACTGAAGATTGACGACGTGCTGAGGATTATCGATGAGTGTGACGGCGATAAGGACCTTTGTGAACAACGTATCCGCGATCTTGTGCCTCCTGAAATTTACCAGCGTTTGCTGAATGAAATGTATGGTCCGTTACGCCGTAATGAGTACCGCATAGAATATAATGTGAGAAACTTTAATCTGGAAGAGGCAAAGAACCTGTTGAAAACCCGTCCCGACCTGCTGAGCGTCGAGGAAATCTATATGGTGGCAGATTCGTATGGGAAGGGCAGTGCGGAATATGATGAGGCTATGCTGACTGCTGTCCGCACATATCCGGCCAATGCCGCTGCTGTGGTGAATGGTGCTTATGTGAAGATGGAGCAGGGTGACGTGAAAGGTGCGATAGACCTGCTGGAGGGTTGTGAGGTGAAGGATGATGCTTCGGTTCTGAATGCGCTGGGTGTTGCCTGTGCCAGGGACAAACAATATGACAAGGCGAAAGAAATACTGGAGCGTGCCTTGAAGGCGGGAAGCATGGAGGCGCAAAAAAATCTGGAGCAGTTGGCGGGAGTGGTAGCTGATTTATAGTATACCACAGGATACATGTTTGTAGCAACATTTAACAGAATACACAAATAGAACGAGTTATTAATACTATTTTATTTAATTAATCTATCAACTTATGAAGTTAAACAAGTATTTTATGCTGGGATTGGCAGGATTGGCTTTCGCAGCATGTAGCAACGAAGATGAAGGTAATGATATCTTGACGAAAGGTACCAAACAGATTTCCGTGACGATTTCTGCCGGAAGCTATGGACAGACAAAAGCCGGAAGCGGGTGGACAGAGGATGCTGATAAAGCTATTAATCCTCAGAATATCAAACTTTACCTGTTGAAAAGAGATGGTAGTATTGTTGAGGTAAAAGATGCACAGGTCGGTAGTGACAATGTTTATCACAATGTAAGTCCTGAAGTTACTAAAATTGCGGCTGTTGCCAATTTTAACGAAGAACAACAGCTCCCTGCTCAAGGAAACTGGGATAATGATATTTTGAAAGCAACTTTGAATATGAACAAATATGGAGCTGCATCCACAGCACCTTTAGCAAGCAAAGTAGCTGATTTGGTTCCTAATGGTACTGATGCAGCAGATGGCAATACGATGTATACGGCAACAGTTGAACTGGCGACCATGCTTTCCCGTATTGAGTTGAGCGGTAATCTTACATGTACCAACTTGGGTAATAGTGCATATAGCAAGTTAGCATTGACCCACATCGGTCTTAATGGAGTACATCAACAGTTTACATTGGGTGGAGAACCGGTTGGTGATGAATTATATGATAAGACCAACCAAGGAGGATACCCGGTAAGTGTACCTGCATGTTTTTATGATGAAACACCCGGTCCTGAAATCACTACTACTGCTGAAACGGCTTTATTGGCTGGTTATGGCTATAATGTACTGGGTCAGCCTAAAGAAATGCTTCTTAAGTTCGATACGGAATTCAAGAGCCCTGTAGCCGAAGGATTTATCGTTTATGATCCTGCCTACTTAAAGATTACAGGTCTGAAAACAGCAGAAGGTGGTAAAGTAACCATGGAAGCCGGTAAAATCTATCAGATTACAGACCTGGAATTTACAGAAGAAGACTTGACCGATTTGGATCCGGGAGAACCTACTATCTGTGTTACCGCTACTGTAACTGTAAAGGACTGGGAAATTGTACCGGTAGAACCTGAATATGGCAAATAATCTCTACTAATTTTTTCAATCGGAGGGATTGTATCAAAACAAGGCACTGAGACAGGAACTGTTCCCGGTTTTGATACATCCCTTCCATCTCTCTCTTTCAACTAATTCTAAGAAACATACATAAAATATGAAATACACCAAATACATACTATCCTTGATGTTTTTAGCTTCGCTCAACGGGTGCATCAAAGAAGATATGAGTGACTGTCCGGGCAACTGCCTGCTGGAGTTCAGTTATGTAGGCGACGGTACAACCCAAATCTTTCAAGATAAGATTCATAAAGTGGACATGTATGTTTTTGATAGTGACGGTGCGTTGCTGTCTTCTCATCCGATAAGCGAAGCTGATATAAAAACAAGAGCCACAGAGTTGAAGCTGCCTATAGGAAACTACCGGATTGTGACAGTGGGCAACACCTATCATACGGAGGTCAGCAACGGGCAAAGTCTGGCAACTGCCCAATTCTGTGATAAAAACTGTATAAGTGGCGAACGGATTGTCGGAAATGACTCTCTGTATTATGCTTACAAAGAAATCAGCATCCCCGGTGATGCACAACAGATAAAAGAACAGATGGATTTTGCCAGTTCGCACTACAAAGTCCATGTGGAAGTAGTAGGAACGGGACCTGTAGAATCCGCTACCCGCACTCCGGTATGGCCGTTGCTGAGCATGAGCGGATTGTCTTCTATGACCGGTTTCGACAATAAGGCATGCGGCAATATTGTTACCTATTACCCTGAAACTGAAAATAATGCGGAAAAGCATACCATGCTGGCACGTTTTAATATAATGAGGCATACTAATCATGAAAATGTGAATTTAGACCTCACTGACGCTAATGGAGTGAACCTTGCTCATGTAAATCTGGCCGATTTCCTGGCTGCCAACCCTGTAGTAGACCTGACCAGACATGAAGCGCTGATACCTATCCGCATTGAGTTTAAGTCTATAGGTGCGGTGGTCACAGTTCCCGACTGGTACATAGTAGACGTGAAACCGGAATTTTAAAAAGAGAAAACGATGAAGACATTAAATACAATATATCTATGGCTGATGTTGGCTGCATGTGTGCTGGCACTTGCGGGATGTGTCGAGGAAAAAGTATCCGGTACGGGAGAAGGCGGGAATATCAGTGTGAAAATGAATGTGAATGCCCGTAGCGGTTCCGACATACAGGCTGAAATGGAGAATGTCGTAAAGAGCTTGCGCGTATATGCTTTTATCGGACAGAAACAAATTGGGTATTATCGTGGAACTACCGGTTTAAATCCGGATGCAGGAGGTAAAATCTCTTTTTGGATGGATTTGGAATTACCGCCTTATTCTGCACTTGTACAGGATGTATGGTTCTACCTGGTGGCGAATGAGGATGCAATGCTGAGACCATCTGCAACTCTTCGGGAGGATATGACACGCGATGAATTGGAAAAGTTTTATTTTGGAGAAATCAAAGCTCGTGGTTATGGTGCGGTTCCGATGGCGGTCAAGCAGTCTCAGAAAATAGACCCGAATGATCTGAAAGAAAGTACGGCAGGCGGTTCGCATAACGGACATCTGATGTGGAATGGAACAGTGGAATTTGAACTGGAACGGGTTGTAGGTAAGCTGGGCATGTATTTTGCCGCTAAGGAAGCTGGCATGAACTTAAGTATCGAATGCATTGATTTTTTGGGAGTGCTTCAATATAATTATCTGTTCCATCCGGAAGATGCAGTGTGGAGAGAAGTTCCTTCTTTGGACAGTCCATTTGAATTACTGACCACCTCTTCTCCGGTGACAAAGGTAATGACAGATGCTGATTATGAGTTGCTTGATAAAACAGATCCGGAAAGTATAAAGAAGGGATTTAATGACTTTTTTTCCGTTCCGGTTTATATGTTTGAAAACTATTATGGTTCCGGTAATCCGAATAGTTGGGGAACGGCAGATACGGAACATAAAGGTTTTGTGGTCAGGGTTACTTACAGTATTAACGGGAATCAATCGGTGAAAGATATTTATTTGCCGCAAGTGAAGCGCAACAAATATTGTGTGGTGCTTAACCGTATCGGTCCGGACGATGTGATAACGGTGGATTATATGGTGGCCGACTGGGACGATGCCGATGCGTGGAATGACTTGATTTTTGAATATCCTACATATAGCAATCCGGTATTGCCGCTTGACGGCGATAAACCGAATACTCCTCCCGTGGTTTGCTACACAGGCGATGAGGGTTCGTCCACAGAGGAAGATGGAGCTTTTTCTGTTCTGTTTGAGATGACTGCACCGGAAAATCAAGAATGGGCTCCCACTCTGCTTACTGGTGTCGGAAATTTTGTCTGTAAGGTTTATCAAAATGGAAAGTTGGTAGATGCTCCTTATCGAGCTTCTCCCAATCCGTTTACAATCAAGGTGATTGCACGGAATCCCGATGCTGTAGGGCAGACTGTTAATTTTGGTATTACTTATTCTCCTATCTGGGATTCGGGAAGTCCCAGTCTGTTAATGATTAATGGAACACAAGGTGACATTGCATGGCCGGGAAGTGGCGACAGAGCAGATGTGATTACAATTAGACAAGTATCAGAAATTCAAAAATGATGAACAGATGAAACGGATATTCTACCATATGGCTTGTTGGTTGGCAGTGTTAGGTTGCGCTGCCTGTAGCAATGAAACGGATTTTGTAAAAACGGAAGCGGACAATAATAGTATTGTGCTTGACATTTCGTCTGCAACAACGCCGGTGACCCGTGCAGGCGCAACGGGTGCGGAAGTGACGGTAAGTTATGTTGATGTATTGATATTTGATGATACGGATAACAAAAGCTTGGCACATTATGAACGGGTGCAGGTGGTAGCCGACAGTCAGAAGAGCGGTAAAATTACATTGGCAAAAGCACAGCGGAATGATTTTACAGTTAATGAATCATATTGGGTATATCTGATAGCCAATAGTACATTGGGAGAAGACAAATTTCAAGAGGTAGCCGATTTGGGAAAATTACGCGGGTTGATGGAAGAACAGCGTAATATACACATGACCGGCGCCGGTACTGACCCTGAAATACCGATGATTTTTCTTATGGACGGCATAGCCTACCCCGCTGGAACAGACGAACCGGAAACGCCTGGAAAAGTAGTGCTTTACAATGGCAATCTTTCGGATAAAACGGAATTGGTCGTTACATTGCGACGCGCTGCTGCCAAAATTGTTGTGAAGATAAAGAAAGGGGAAGATGTTACCTTTGATAATTCATCGGGAGCCTATAGAGCGGGTTATTATCTGCGAAACATGTCTTACAGCACAACCCTTATTCCAAACCCGAATGCGAATGATAATGTAAAATTGCGGACGCCCGATCCTACTGCGGGTAAATATTTTGCATGGACGGAAAATGAAATAACTGTTACGGCTTATGCTTACAATCATAATTGGAAGGATAAGCCTTTGGAAAGAGAAACGCGTCTGGTGGTGAATATTCCGCTCTATTATAAGAAAGAACCGGATTTGCGCGGAGCTAATTATTATCAGATTCCTATCAGCAAAGAGAAGGTTCTGGAACGGAATACTTATTACGAAGTAACGGTAGAGGTAAATGCGCCGGGTGCAACAGAAATTTTAAAACCCGAAGAACTCGAACCTGTCAATTATACCGTGCAAGCATGGGACGAGACAATAATTAATGTTGGAGGAGAAACCGACCGGCCGAAATATTTAACGGTAAATGAGGAAGAAATGGAAATGTATAATATCTCGGATGATAACACAACGCTGGAATTTGCTTCTTCATCGGAGGTCTCGGTTAAGGTGACGCGGGTTTATTACATTGATAAATTTGGGCAAACACAGGCTACAACCAGTGAAAGGGAGATTGCCAGGATGGGTATTAATGTAGTACCGGATAAAGGATTGAACGGAAATATCAATATACACAGCCCGTTGCCTACCAACAATACGATACGGTACATAGAATTGGAAATAACCAATGAGGATGGAGTAGAGGCTCGTAAAGTAACGGTTGCCCAATATCCGTTGGAGTATATTACGAATATTCAAGGGTGGTATTCCTCTCGGGAAGATTTCGGCTCAACGTGGGAGAATCCCAGAGGAACTCCTAAACGAGTATCTGCCGATACTTATAATCGTTGGAATGACGAGTGGACCTATTCTGCTACAGAATATGGACAGAGTGTTTTTTTTACATCAAAAGTTGCCGAGCAAATTACTTCGGGTAACAATAAAGGGAAGTCTTCTATCTCATATTATTATTTTCGGAGAAATTCTTCTTCTGAATTTACACAAAAAGAGATATGGGCTGCTGGTAACGCAAGGATGTACCATGTTCGGATTACAGCTTCTTCTGGTGATTATACAATCGGTAAGCCTCGCATTACTGCTGACGGTATTACTGATCCCGGCAGGGATAATGAGAAGCTGGTATCACCTTCATTTATGATTGCATCTCAGTTAGGAGCGGTTTATGATGTCAATAGCGTTGAAATGGCTGCAAGTCATTGTAAACAGTATGTAGAGGTTTATAAAGATGAAAAAGGAAAGAGTGTTGCACTGAGTGATTGGCGCCTTCCTACCAGGGCTGAACTGGAAATTATTATAGATTTCCAATACAGAGATAATGCTGCAATGGATGAGGTACTTGCGGGAAAAGAATATTATAGTGCCAGTGGAGTAGTTAATAATCCGGATGGTAGCAATACATCTGGGGGAGTTGCTATCCGCTGCATCCGTGATGCCTTTGATACCCAGAAATAGAGAAGAATAAAAAAACAGAAAGATATGGCAAAAGCAATAAAGCATACAGTACTTGTTGTGTTGGGACTGTTGGTCTCATTCACCGCCTGCCAGACGGATGAGTGGACTGCTTTTCAAGAAAAAGAAGCTCCCGAAGGTTATGTTAATATACATTTCGAAACGGAAATACCGGCTATGCCGGTGGTGACCACCCGCTCTGTAGACCCGGATGGTAAAGGGGTAAATAGTATGCAGCTGTTTTGTTTCGACAGCTACGGATTATTTATAACAACTACGCCGGCAACAATCACTTCCCACGGAGAAGAGTCTGGAGAATTTACAGCAACCATACCTGCCAATACATGCCGTATTCATTTTATTGCCAATCAGAATATGACTGATTTCCAGGAAGATGAATTCAGAAATAAATCGGAGGCAGATGTGATAGCTCTGTTGGAAGGTTCGTCCGGTATGATGATTTATTGGGCTCGTTTTGCATGCGATGCTAACAACGAAGAACCGATTGACCAACAATTGGCTAAAAATCCTAATATAATAATGATTCGTAACCAGGCTAAAATTACAATAGACAATCCGACAGGAAACGGTTATCTGGTAGTTACCGGTTTTACAGCCTATAATACGAATGCTTTTGGTACTGTAGCTCCTTATCATCCTACGAAAGGGTGGGTATGGTCTTCGAATGCAGACGTTGAGCCTTTTGTTACATTGCCTGCCAATGATGCCAAGTTGAGCGATATTCAGGATGTACAGGATATCAGCCAAAATCCGGAATTATATGTGTTCGAATGCGAAAACAGTTCGGAAGACCCGGTCAGTGTCATCATCCGCGGACATCTGCCCGGTGAGAGCGAAGAACTTTATTATCGGGTGATGCTGATTAAAGCGAATGGCGAGCAGGAACTGATACGAAGGAATCATCATTATATGTTTCATATTGCAGGAGCGCTTTCTTATGGACAACCTACTTTTGAGGCAGCGCTTACAGCAGCAGCCACAAACAATGTGTGGCTTTCCATATCGGACGAAGTTGAGTCGGTGGAAGATAACAACTATATATTGGCCGTGGACCAAACGAGTGTCGTGTATAATGATGAAAGAGCGGGTAAGACTGCCGAACTGAAATATACACTGTCGGGCAAGAACGGCACTGTAATTACTGAAGCAGACAAGCCAGTTGTAACATGGCTTGACGGAAATACCGTGGCAGCCAATACGATAACGGACGCATTTACCATAAACAGTAATGGGATGGGTGAAGGAAAGATTACCATTAATCTCCTGCCAATGAATAACAACCAGAAACTGGAAGGTACATTGTTGGTGAAAAAAGACCGCCTGCAACGTAAAATTAAGGTGATTATGGTGAAGAAGCAGAATTTTACACCAGCATGGGCATCTACGGAAATTTATGGCAATATGGATGATGGCGGTGCGCACGCTACTATAATGTTTACTATTCCGGAAGATTGTCCGACAGAGCTCTTTCCGCTCAGGGTACTGCTTGCAGTAGAGGCTCTGGATGTGCGCCATGAATCGGGTATGGTATTGCCGCTAGTGCGTGAAGGCGAAGAAGGTTATGGAACGGAGATGCCGGAATGGAAATATAAATATGTGTACACTGTGACGGAACCTGGTGTACAGCGTGTTTATTTCAGGAATATTCTGAATGAGGAGGATGGGGCAACCAAGGATATCAGTATCGAAGCCGAACACTTCAACACCATGCATCGTGTCTTTACTTTTGCAGGCTCTTCACAAAAGTCGATAACAGTAGTGGGACTGGGAGAATATAATGGAGCAGAAGGTGGAGGAGACTTTGCGGATGATGAGAAAATCCTTTACCGTTTGGTGCCGCAGAAGAAAGGAGCTTTAGTACAGTTTGATATGCTGTTGAAAGATGGTGTAACGGCTATAAATGCAGGTGATAGGGATGAGTTTTTACTTTATTCCCAATATTTGGATCATATAAAGGACGGAGAAGAGCCTGATGGAGTAACTTTTGATTGTACTTTTTATGAAGTAGATAAGAGTGAATGGGGCTCAGGAGGACGTGTATATATGTTTAAGCCGATTGATGCCGGAAATCCAGAAGAAACAGGACGTTATTCCATTTACATGAAGACTAATGTTGCACGGAGTGCGGAAGTAGTACGTATGGCATCCAACCAGCATGGTTCTCCTTCAGGGTTACCGTCGAATAATGAAGCCGAGTATACGGGAAATACCTATCGCTCCGTTACTTTTGAGCTTGCCAATTACCATCCTTTCCGCTTTGCCGCACGGGTGGATGATATAGGTACTGATGCTTCGGGCAATGCGGAGGAGGAGGAGGAAACACCGCTGACATGGACTTATGAACCTGAACAGGAAGTGGATATTAGCTTTGATGTAACCAGTTTTACCGGTTCAGATGGAAAGTCTGTCGATCCGTTTGGAGAAGAGTTTGAAATCTATATTGATGCGCCTATGCTGGAAATAGATGATGCACGCCTGAAGGAATTCAACTTAGATAAAAACAAGCTGAAAGCCGATCCGAGCACAGAAGGACGCTTTATTTATACGGTAGAGGCTAATCGGGAGGATGAAAGACGGTATGGAGTAGGTGAAGCCTTGCAAAAGGACGATGCCGCTGGTGCAGGAAGTCAAGAGGGAGAACGGAAAAAGCTTCCTTTCAAAACCAAATCAGCGGTAAGTGCCGGGGATATTGTCGTCAGTTCGAATAATAGGCAGGTGGTATTCTTTGAAAAGACATTTAAAGTAACCAATGAATCCATTACCGGAACCATCCGCTATACTGCTAACGGGGAGACTAAACCTGTGCCTAAGGGAGCTTTTGTATCTTTTGAACGTGAGGTGAACGGCAGCCGTATTGGTGTCATGACCATTCGGGAGGATGGCCGGTATGAGTTACGTTTGCGCAAGGAATATAATTTCGATTGGTATATAGACAATGTGGAACTGCATTATACGGTAAATGGAGAAGTTTATCATACTATGACCAAATTAAATGAGTTATTCAATAACAGAGATTTGGTTTTGACAGCAGCAACAACTGAATAACAGTAAGTATGCTGAGCCTTACAGTATTTATCAGATGGATAGAACTTATTCCGGTTGGAAAAGAAAATATATAGAATCTCTTATCATATACAATGGCTGTCTGTGACAGATGGCCTTGTTGTTTGTTTTGTTTGTATATCCCATTCTTGTAACCTGGTGAGGTAAGGAATGGGATATTTTTACGTTGGTCCATTTTTTGGGGGGGGCTCCTCTGGAGGAAATGGGATATCCAACAAAAAAAGGTCCGCCGTAATGACGAACCTTTTTCGCTCTTCCTCTTGGACTTGAACCAAGGACCCTCTGATTAACAGTCAGATGCTCTAACCGACTGAGCTAAGGAAGAATGTTGTTTTTTCTCAAATGCGCTGCAAAAGTAATAGGATATTTTGAAATATGCAATATCTTTGCAAAAAAAATATCAGAAATGGATAAAATAATTGGATTGGGAAACGCATTGGTCGATGTGTTAGCAACCCTTGACAGTGATGAAATCTTAACTAAAATGGACTTGCCCAAGGGCAGTATGACGCTTATAGATGAAGATAAGTTACTGAAAATCAATGAAGAATTTAGCCGTATGAAAACTCATTTGGCTACCGGTGGCTCTGCCGGAAATGCAATCCGTGGCATGGCGCAGCTTGGAGCGGGAACCGGGTTCATCGGAAAGATAAATAATGATTCTTATGGTAACTTTTTTCGGGAAAGTCTGCTGAAGCATGGAACGGAAGCTGATTTATTAGTTTCAGATACATTGCCTTCGGGAGTGGCGTCTACTTTTATATCTCCGGACGGAGAGCGCACGTTCGGCACATATTTGGGAGCAGCGTCTACGTTGAAAGCGGAAGAACTGTCGCTGGAGATGTTCAAGGGATATACTTATCTGTTTATAGAGGGTTATCTGGTACAGGAGCACGATATGATTCTCCGGGCTATTGAGTTGGCCAAAGAAGCCGGTTTGCAGGTTTGTCTGGATATGGCAAGTTATAACATCGTGGCGGGCGACCATGAGTTCTTCTCTTTGCTGGTAAATAAATATGTGGATATTGTTTTTGCCAATGAGGAAGAGGCGAAAGCGTTTACCGGTAAAGAACCTGAGGAAGCGTTGGATATTATCGCTAAAATGTGTAGTATTGCCATTGTAAAGGTGGGAGCGCGCGGCTCGCTGATTCGTAAGGGAACGGAAGAAGTACGTATTGAGGCTGTGCCGGTGGCGAAAGTGGTTGATACTACCGGTGCCGGAGATTTTTTTGCGGCAGGTTTTCTATATGGACTGACTTGCGGATATTCTTTGGAGAAGTGCGGAAAAATAGGTGCTATCCTGTCGGGTGAGGTGATACAGGTGATTGGAACGGAACTGCCGGATTCAAAGTGGGAGAAGATAAAGGAAGATATAATAATGATAAATTAGAATATATGAAATATTTAAAGATACGTTGGATAGCTGTCCTATTGGTAGCAGTAGGTACAAGTTTCTTTTTCGGGTTTAAGAGTGGAGACAACCGTAGTTTTCAGGTGGCAAAGAATTTGGATATATTCAATTCTATAGTAAAGGAATTGGATATGTTTTATGTGGATACGATAGACCCGAACAAGACTATCCGTACCGGCATCGAATCCATGCTGTATTCACTTGACCCCTATACGCAATATTTTCCGGAAGACGACCAAAGCGAACTGGAACAGATGTTGAAGAATACGTATGGCGGTATCGGCTCTATCATAACCTGGAATACCAAACTGAAGCGTTCCATGATAGCCGAACCTTACGAACATATGCCGGCGGCTACCGTAGGCCTGAAGGCAGGCGATATTCTTATGGAAATCGACGGCAAGGACCTTGCAGGAAAGAATAATCAGGAGGTTAGCGAGATGCTTCGCGGGCAGGTAGGCACGAGCTTCAAACTGAAGGTGCAACGTCCCGGAACGGAACAGCCGTTGGAATTCGATATCGTTCGTCGTTCTATCCAGTTGCCTTTTATTCCTTATTATGCAATGTTGGATAACAACATCGGTTATATCAACCTGAGCACTTTCTCCGGTAATCCTTCCAAAGAGTTCAAGCAGGCTTTTCTTGATTTGAAAAAGCAGGGAATAACTTCTTTGGTTATCGACCTGCGTAATAACGGCGGCGGTTTGCTGGACGAAGCCGTGGAAATAGCCAACTTCTTCCTGCCGCGCGGCAAAACACTGGTGACAACGAAAGGAAAGACCAAACAGGCAAGCAATACGTACAAGACGTTGCGTGAGCCGCTGGATTTGGAAATTCCGCTGGCTGTGCTGGTGAATAGTGCAACAGCTTCTGCATCGGAAATCCTGGCAGGTGCATTGCAGGATTATGACCGTGCAGTAGTGGTGGGTAACCGTACATTTGGGAAAGGGCTTGTGCAGACCACCCGTCCGCTGCCTTATGGAGGCACAATGAAACTGACAACTTCCAAATACTATATTCCGAGTGGCCGTTGCGTGCAGGCTATCGACTACAAACACCGCAATGAGGACGGCAGCGTAGGACGTATTCCGGATAGCTTGACTACCGTATTCCATACTGCTGTCGGACGTGAGGTACGTGACGGTGGCGGAGTTACTCCCGATATTACCGTCAAGCAGGATAAGTTGCCTAATATCCTGTTCTACTTGGTGAATGACAACTTGATATTTAATTACGCTACGGAGTATTGTTTGAAGCACCCCACGATTCCGGCTCCTAAAGATTTTAAGATAACGGATGCCGACTATGCCGACTTTAAGGCGATGGCACAGAAAGCAGATTTCAAGTACGACCAGCAGACTGAGAAGATTTTGAAGAACTTGAAAGAAATGGCGGAGTTTGAAGGATACCTGACGGATGCGTCCGACGAATTCAAGGCTTTGGAGAAAAAGCTATCTCATAACCTGGAGCGTGACCTCGACCACTTCTCAAAGGATATAAAGGAGATGATTGCAGTGGAAATTATCAAACGTTATTACTATCAGCGTGGAAGTATCATCCAACAATTGAAAGATGATAAGGACCTGAAAGAGGCTGTCGGGATATTGACTGCTCCGGAAAAATATAAAGAAATGCTCAGTGTCCCGCCGGTTAAGCCGGATGAAGGCAAAAAGGAAAAATAAAAAAACATCATCATAATCTTTATTTAAACCGAAATAGTCCGCTATTTCGGTTTTTTAGTTTCTATCTCGTTTTTGTCCCGTTGTGCGTATGTGTGTAATCCTCTATTTTTGTAAAAATAGAATGAAATAAGCGTTAAGGGGAGTTCCCTTTAGTGCTCCTGCGCTTTCCTAAAATTACTGGTATGCTGAACGAAGGAGCCATAAGCAAAACACAGACAAATTATGATGAAAAAACTGTTTTGGTTGGTGCTGTCAACCGTGATTTTGACAGGACAAAGTATTTTTGCTCAAGAAGCTGATTCCGAAGTCCAATCTTCTCAAAGAGAGGATTCTTTACTGCAAGTGGTAAATGAACTCTCCGACAGAGTACAGAAAACCGAAGATGCAGCACGAAATGAGAGAATATGGAAAAAAAGAGCCAAGTATTTTAATATCGGTTATATTACAAACCAAACGTTGACGGATAAAGTAGATGCCGAAGCGGAATGGAAAAGTGATTTCGGTGTTTCTCTGACTTTCGGAAAAACGTATTACCTGCATAAGAAGCCGTTGCTGAATATGATTAAGTTCGGTATTGACGCAACATGGTTTGAACTTTCGTATGCCAAGTATTCCGAACCGGACGTCTTTGCGGAAGGTGGTTCGTACACACGTGCTTATAATGATTATAGCAGTGGTTATGAAGACTATTACGAGGAAGATTTTGATTTGGGTATTCATCAGATAGATGCGTCTATGCACGTAGGTCCCTCCGTCACAGTCAATCCGGTAGGCGATTTGAAAGTGGCTGCCTATTTCCATTATGTGCCTACTTATTCTATGGTGGTCATCGATGACAGCTTCGGACACGGATATGTTTCCAATTTTGCGTTTGGTGCTTCTGTTGCCTATAAAGCAATTTCGGTCGGTATAGAACATCGTTGGGCGAAGAAAGCTACTTATAACGGACTTTCTTTTGATGAGGAAGGTATGGATTATGATGCTCCGGACTTTGAGGATGTAATTGAAAGTGACAAGTGGAAGATGAAGTCAAAATCCTTCCGTGTATTTTTGAGTTTCAGATATTAGGATTCATCACAAAAAAAGCACAGGGTCTCACAGCTTTGGGGAATCCGGTAAGCATTACCCGCATTCGGAACAAAAGAAAACTCTGTGAGGCTCTGCGCTTTTTTTGTGGTGAAGAATAAGAAACCTACCGCTCGGTATAATCTCCGTTCTTTCTGATAAGTTCAATCAGCTTTTCTACGGCTTCCTCTTCGGGGATATTCTTTTCGATACACTCCTTTTTCTTATACAGGCTGATTTTGCCCCGTCCTGCACCTACATATCCGTAATCGGCATCGGCCATTTCACCGGGACCGTTGACTATGCAACCCATGATTCCGATTTTGAGTCCTTTCAGGTGTGATGTAGCTTGCTTGATGCGGGCAATGGTGCTTTCGAGGTCGTAGAGCGTACGGCCGCACCCCGGACAGGATATGTATTCGGTTTTGCTGGTACGGATGCGTCCTGCCTGCAGGATACCGAAAGCCGTGGTGTCTACAACCTTGTCGTCTATCGCCTTATCGCCTTCCTTGCCGGCTTGGTTGAAAAGGAAAATACCGTCGCAGAGCCCGTCGATGATGAGTGCTCCCATATCAGCAGCCGATTTGATTTGCAGATTTTCAGTTTCAGTCTCAGCGTAATGCTGGAAGAAGACAAGTGGATTCTTTAATCCTTCATTCATCAGTTGGTGCGCCAAAGCACGGTATTCACCCAGTCTGTTGGGATGGTTGCTTTGTGCGACAAGTACCACTTCCGGGTGGTATTTCAGTCCGGCAATTACTTCGTCGTTCAATCCCATATAGGTGATAAACAGAAATTTCAGTGATGCGTTGCATCCGCTGATAAACGGCAGCTGTTCGCCTTTAAATGCAGGCCATGTGTTGGCTTGTCCTTCCCAAAGGTCGGCATCGATAATGTATTGTATGCCTTCGGTGGGAGATTCGGGCAGTTGACGGCCCACGTATACATAGTCGGGCATAAACTGCGGATTGAAATCCATATTGCCGTCCAAGCGTGCGGCAACGACAACGGGAAGGTTTTCTCCGCCTATATTGCGCACGGCTGTCGTGGCTCTGCGTTCAGGAGACAAGTACTGGAATTCGGGAGCTACAGCACCCGGTATGTAAGGGTGGTTACGGCGTTGTACAATATAGTCCGTCAATTTCCGGGCAACAGGAATTTCTGCTTCGGGAGCTTCACTTAAAGATACGCGGATGGTATCACCCAACCCGTCTGCCAGCAAAGCACCTATGCCTAAGGCCGATTTGATACGTCCGTCCTCACCGTCACCGGCTTCCGTCACACCGAGGTGCAAGGGGAAGTGCATCCCTTCTTTCTCCATGATGTGGGCAAGCAAACGTACGGTTTTCACCATGATTACCGTATTGGATGCTTTGATGGAAATGACTACGTCCATGAATTGCTCCGCAACGCAGATTCTCAGAAACTCCATGCACGATTCTACCATGCCTTCGGGAGTGTCTCCGTAGCGCGACATGATACGGTCGGATAACGAGCCGTGGTTCACACCGATACGGATAGCCGTGTGATTGGCCTTGCAGATATTCAGAAACGGAACGAAACGGTCGCGTATCTTCCGGAGTTCCTGTGCATATTCTTCATCGGTATACTCCAGATGCTTGAAAGTACGTGCGGAGTCTACGTAGTTGCCCGGGTTGATACGGACTTTTTCCGCATACTGCGCTGCCACATCTGCTACTTTCGGGTTGAAATGCACATCGGCCACCAATGGGATCATGTAGCCGTCCTGACGTAAGGCTGCGTTGATATTCATCAGGTTTTCTGCTTCTTTGACACCTTGAGTGGTAAGACGTACGTATTCTCCACCGGCATCCACAATACGTTTGGCCTGTGCTACACACGCATCGGTATCTTGCGTGGAAGTGTTGGTCATACTTTGTATGCGGATAGGATTGGAGCCGCCCATAGGGGTGGCTCCGATATTCACTTCTGATGTTTCCCGTCGGGAATAATTGAATATATCCACGTTATTAGTGATTAATGGTCAGTGATTATCAATCACTTCTTTCAGTTTGTTTTATACTCGTATTTAACTTCTTTCAGGTCTTCGTTTGCTTTCACGATTTTCTTTTTCAGACCTTCTTTATAAGCAGTAAAGGCTTCTGCCAGTTCCTTGTCGCTCAATGCAAGCATTTGTACGGCAAGAATAGCTGCGTTCATTGCTCCGTTGATGGCTACGGTGGCCACAGGGATGCCCGGAGGCATCTGAATGATGGAATAAAGCGCATCCACTCCATCGAGTACGGAGCCTTTTATGGGCACGCCGATTACAGGCAGTGTGGTATTGGCTGCAATAACGCCGGGCAGGGCTGCTGCCATGCCGGCTGCCGCGATAATAACTTTAATTCCGCGTTTACGTGCCCCTTTGGCAAATTCTTCTACTGCTTCCGGAGTACGGTGGGCGGAGAGGGCGTTCATTTCGAACGGTACATGCAAATCGTTGAGCAACTGTGCGGCCTTTTCCATGACAGGAAGGTCGGAAGTACTGCCCATGATGATACTAACAATTGGAGACATATTATTTAAATTAGTGGTTAGTGATTAGCGTTTAGTGATTAGTGTTTAGTGATTAGGGATTGATGAGAAAAGATTTTAAAACAAATTATTACTGCTAATCATTACTCCTAATTACTAAACACTAATCACTAAACGCTAATTATTAATCAGTGCTTTGTATGCTTCTGCATCCAGCAGTCTGCCGAAATCTGCATCGGCAGCGGGTTTGATTTTGATGAGCCAGCCTTCGCCATACGGATCTTTGTTAACCAGTTCGGGCTGCTCTTCCAATGCTTCGTTTTGTTCCAGCACTTCTCCGGCAACGGGCAGGAATAGGTCGGAAATGGTTTTTACTACTTCGATGGTGCCGAATACTTCATCGGCTGCCAATGTTTCGCCTACGGTTTGGATGTCGACAAATACGATATCTCCCAATTGTTCTTGGGCGTAATCGGTAATTCCTACATAAGCTACATCTCCTTCGAGACGAATCCATTCATGTTCTTTCGTGTACTTTACATCATTAGGAAAATTCATAATCGTTAGTTTTAAGAGTTAATATTTGATATTTAAAATAAGAATATGCTGAATAGACGGAATAACAGTTTGCTGAGCGGATGAAGTACCAGCAAGGTACAAATCAGTCCTACAGCAAATCCGCCCATTACCTCACCGAGCGTATGGTGTTGCAGGATAATCCGTGCCGTGCCCAATACGCCTGCTACGAGAATGAATATACACAGCCAGCCCACCGGATTGTATCCGAACAGGGCACTGAAAGCAACCAGCCCACCTATTATGGCACCGGCTCCCGCCATGTGTTCGCTGAGCTTCCATTTCAGGTTGACAATGACACAGATAATCATCACGATAAGAGAGGCAAAGATAATTCCTGTCATATACCAGGGAATGTTCAGCCGGTGCATCATGAGCAGGCAGAACACATAGGAAGTGATGGTCAGGATGAAAGGCACATATCTCCGTTTCCGTTCCGTTAAATCCTCAGGAGTGAATCCGTTGATTTTGCGAAAGAGGAAAATGGTCAGTGTGGGCATAAGGATTGTAAAACAATATACCACGCCTAATACAATCAACTTGTATTGCAGGGGCATGATTCGCAGGTATGAGAATACGAACAGAATCAGAAATGCCATGAAAGGTATGGAGAATGGTGTAAATATCATCGAAATTACCCTGGCTGTCCTGATAAGGTTTTTATCTGCTATAATATGTTGTTCTATTGCCATTTTTTTATTTTTGCATTATCACTCTACCGTTTGGATTGCCTTGTGCCGTTTCTATTTTCTCAGCCTTGCTACCGGAATGTTTAATTGCTGGCGGTATTTGGCTACGGTGCGGCGGGCAATGGGGTATCCTTTCTCTTTCAATATCTCGGTCAGCTCGTCATCGGTATAGGGTTTCTTCCTGTCCTCGTTGTCGATGCATTCCTTGAGTATTTTCCGTATCTCCCGGACTGACATTTCTTCGCCGTCTTCCGTAACATATCCATCGTTAAAGAAGAACTTCAGCGGGTAGATGCCGTAGTTGGTCTGTACATATTTGCTGTTGCTGACGCGGGAGATGGTTGAGATGTCGAGTCCTGTGCGCTCGGCAACGTCTTTCAATATCATGGGGCGAAGCAATGACTCGTCACCGTCGAGAAAGAAAGGACGTTGCAGGTCGATGATGGCCTGCATGGTAGTCATCAGGGTATTCTGCCGTTGCTTGACGGCATCGATAAATCCCTGAGCTGCATCCATTTTCTGTTTCAGGAACATCATGGCCTCTTTGGATTCCTTGGACTGGTTTGCCTTGTTCTTGGTGTGTTCCTCTACCATTTCGGTGAAATCGCGGCTCATGCGCAGTTCGGGAACATTCCGGTTATTGAGCGACAGGTTGATAGTGCCGTCGTCATAGGTATCCACAATAAAATCGGGTACGATTTGTTGCAGGTTCTTGCCGATAGCTTCACCCAAAGACGCTCCCGGACGCGGGTTCAGTTTGCAGATTTCTTTTATGGCTTGCTGGAAAGCTTCTTCTTCCAGTCCGAGTTTCTGTTGTATTTTGTCCCAATGCTTACGGGTGAAATCTTCGTAGCATTCGGAAATGATTGCTTCTTCAATATAAAGAATCGGATTGGGAGTGAAGTGCTGCTGTTCTATCTTGCGCCGTATCTGGATGAGAAGGCATTCCTGCAAGTTGCGGGCTCCCAATCCGGCAGGGTCGAAATCCTGAATGATTCTCAATGCTTCTTCCAGTTCTCCGGTAGTGGCTTCGATGCCGGCATAAATGGCAAGCTCATCGCTGATGCTGTCCAGTGATTTGCGCAGCAGCCCGTCGTCGTCCAATGAGCCGATGAGATATTCGGCCAGTTCACGCTGGTGTTCGGTAAGGTTGCGCTCACCCAGTTGTTCTTTCAGGGTTTCATAGAAGGAAGTCGTATCGGAGAAAGGTATCTCTTCGGCTTGTTCTCCCTTGCTGTGGTTGTTTTCCTGTAATTTATAGTCGGGTATGTCATCCTCGTTGAGATAGTCGCTCAGAGAATCGTAATCGGTATCTCCACCATCTTCTGCATTGGAGTCTGCATCGGGGGTATTGGAATATTCATCGCCGGATGTATCATCTTTTCCCTCTTCCAGTGCCGGATTTTCCAGAAGTTCGGCACGTACGCGGTCTTCCAGCTCTATTGCCGGAAGTTCCAACAGCTTTACTACCAGAATCTGTTGTGGTGACAGCGTCTGTATCTGCTGCTGCGCTTGGGTTTGTATCTGTCGGGAGCCTTGTGCCATAATTTACATTATTTGTCCGCTGCAAAGATAAGTTTTATCTTCGCACTTTTTGCAAAAATAGTGAATAGTTCGGGAACGAAAAATCTTCTTCTGTTATATTTAACAAGAAAGCTGCGGTTCGGTTGTTTTTTCTTGTTGGGTTGTAAGTCAGTATTTCCTGATTTTCCTTATCCTTTCAAATATTCTCTTTATCTTTGTGGTATAACAACTAAAACTATGAACATTATGTTTGCTAAAGAAACGTATATACAGCGTCGGGCCCTGTTGAAGAAAAATATAGGCTCAGGAGTGTTGCTGTTTTTGGGTAATGACGAACAAGGACTGCATTATGAGGACAATACTTTCCGTTATCGTCAGGATTCTACCTTCTTGTATTATTTCGGTTTGTCGTTTGCCGGTTTGTCGGCGATTATCGATATTGATGAGGACAAGGAGATTATATTTGGCGATGAACTTACGATTGACCATATCGTATGGATGGGAACGCAGCCTACCCTGAAAGAGAAAAGCGGGCGTGTGGGCATAACGGAAGTAATGCCTTCTGCCGAAATCATGAACTATCTGCATAAAGCAGTGCGCAAGGGACAGACAGTGCATTACCTGCCTCCCTACAGGGCGGAGCATAAATTGAAACTGATGGAATGGTTGGGCATTCCGCCTGCACGCCAGGAAGGTTCTGTTCCATTTATCCGTGCAATTGTGGCACAACGCAGTTATAAGTCTGCCGAAGAAGTAGAAGAGATAGAAAAGGCATGTAATGTGACGGCTGATATGCACATTACGGCTATGAAAGTACTTCGTCCGGGTATGTACGAATACGAAGTCGTAGCAGAAATGAACCGGGTGGCCGAATCCAATAATTGCGAGCTTTCTTTTGCAACGATTGCCACTGTCAACGGACAGACTTTGCACAATCATTATCATGGCAATAAGGTGAAGCCGGGAGATTTATTCCTGATTGATGCCGGTGCGGAAGTAGAGTCGGGTTATGCGGGCGATATGTCCTCTACCGTTCCTGCCGATAAAACGTTTACCCCTCGTCAGCGGGCTGTTTATGAAATTCAGAATGCAATGCATCTGGAGGCTGTCAAAGCGCTTTGTCCGGGTATTCCTTATATGGATGTTTACGACCTTTCCGCCCGCGTAATGGTAGAGGGAATGAAAGAACTCGGTTTGATGAAAGGCAATGCCGAAGATGCTGTACGCGAAGGCGCACATGCCTTGTTCTATCCTCATGGTTTGGGACATATGATGGGGCTGGATGTGCATGATATGGAAAACCTCGGCGAGCTTTGGGTCGGTTACAACGGTCAGCCTAAGAGTACGCAGTTCGGTCGTAAGAGCCAGCGTCTTGCCATTCCTTTGGAACCGGGTTTTGTACATACCGTTGAGCCGGGCATTTACTTTATCCCCGAACTGATAGACCTTTGGAAAGGAGAGAAGAAGTTTAAAGACTTCATCAATTATGATAAAGTGGAAGAATACCGCAACTTCGGAGGTATCCGCAATGAAGAAGACTATCTGATAACGGAAACCGGTGCACGCCGTTTAGGCAAAAAGATTCCGCTGACACCGGAAGAAGTGGAAGCGTTGAGATAGTTAAAGATAACTGAGAGTTGAAAATTACCGTGTAGCACAATGGCGGCACTCATTTTCAACTCTCAATTTTTTTTGATTCTCAATTCTCATTGTTTTAAGCGTGTAGCTCCAATACAAACCGTGTGCCTTTCGCATAGCTACTGTCCAATGTAAGGCTGCCATCCATTTTAGCGGCAATCAGAGCACAGATGGGTAATCCCAGACCATCGCCCTGCGTCAGGTCTTTTACTTCGGTGAAAGGCTTGAATATGTTTTCGCGCTGTTCTTCGGCGATGCCGCAGCCTGTATCGCTTATGATGAACTGATGTGTATGAGCGCCGCGTTTTTTGAAGTCCAGCCCTATTTTTCCGCCGGCGGGGGTGTATTCGGCCGCGTTTTCAAGCAAATGCAGTAAGATGCGTTCCAGGTGTTCCGGATTAATCTTTATGTTCAGTTTGGGAGCATTGACAATGAGGGATACATCTTCCTGTACTTTGCCGCGTATTTTGTTCATAACGTTTTCACAGAAAGCCGAAATATTCTCTTCTTGCATTTCATACGGTTCTGATAGGCTGTTTTCCAGTTCGGACAGCTCTTGTATGTGAGCAGAGAAAGTACGCAATGCCTGTACGCCGGGCAGCTTCGGGTCGAGAGTGGCCAGTGTAGGCTCCATTTGGGCGGAGATATTTTGGATGAATTCGGTCTTCAGTTCATTGTGTTCGTTGGCAATGCCGATTGCTTTCTTTTGTTTGCGTGTCAGTAGGATGAAGCGTAGTAATATGATGGCTCCTGCCACTAATGCTGCCGCTAAAACGGCTGCCAGGACGCAAAGACCGGTGATGATATGCTGTTTGGAGGAAAGAGAGTCGTCTTTTTCCTGAATGATAGTCAGACTTTCATTATATTTCTTTTTCAATGCATTCAATTCTTTCTGTGCAGTGAGTGCTTTAACAGAATCTGTCCAGGTAATGTATTTGTCGTAAGTACGCGCCATTAATTCTGTATCGTTTGCCCGAAGGGCAATGTTTATGAGATTTTGATAGCATTCATCCGCTTTGGCGTAGTTCTTTTGTTGCTTATACTGTCCTATCAGTTTCTTGAAAGCTGTATCTCCCTGTGAATTCATGCCGAAAGTGTAGTAATAGCTAGCTTGGGTATACAGAAAGTCATTGCTTAGAGAGTCATTTTGGGCAGCTTTGGCTGTTTCTTCCAGTCTGTTTAACTGTTCTTTGGCACGGGTGGGGTTTTTGAGGCTGATGTACATTTGCAGACGTTCTTTGTTGATGCGGAAACGTAAATCAGGAAAGTCCTTTTTGAGTTTTTGTTCGCCGGCTCTCATCAGCAGTTCGGCATTGCGCAGCAGTTCGAATGCTTCTTTATAATAATTCTCCCGGTGATAGAGGGCGCTGGCATTTACACCGCATTTTACAGCCTGGGCATAGTTTTCTTGCGTGGCGAAGGCATTGTAAGCCTGTAAAAAGAGATAGCGTGCCTTGATGTATTCTTTCTTTGCCAGATTTTCCTGTGCCTGTTTCATCAGTTCATCAGCGCGGTTTTGTGCAAATGTTTGGGTACACAGGCAAAGGAGAACCGCAAGAAGTATGGGAATGCTTTTTTTCATTATAACCGGATTTGTTTTGTTTGCCTACAAAGTTAAAGTTTTCTTAGTCTGTTGTATGCGGATGTTTGTAATTCCCTGTCAGAATTAACAGAATGTTTGGTATGGCAGGAATTTTTGTCCGGACCGAAGCTGTTTGCCGGTTCCGGACAAAGAGATTGTTTGGGTGCCGGGTTAGTATTTGAAACTACTGCCGCCTAAGAACTCCCTGAGTAGGGATGTCGGCGGAATTTCCTTATCCTGTACCGGAGTGAAGTATTTGATGAACTTCATAAGCCGGTAGGCCTCGGCGTATTCCGGACAGTTGCGCGGTACGCTGGTAAGGATAGGTTCTGCATGGCAACGCAGTACGGCAAATTCAAACAAGAGGGCGGAATTGAACATGACATCGGCATTTTCCTGATAGGGGAATATCCATTTGTCTTCACCGGCACGTACGCTGGGCCAGCGCGAAATGGTTTCTTGTGCTGAATATCCCCGATAGTTGAAGTCGCGGATGATGCGGCGCAACAGGCGGTTGTCCGTAGTAGGAATCCAGTTGTGATCGTCCAGTGAGATGGTGGTCAGTGCAGATACATAAATTTTGTATTTGTTTTCGGCAGGAATCTGCGGAGTGAGCTCCGGATTCAGGGCATGGATTCCTTCCAATATAAGAATGGTGTGCTCGTCAATGCGCAGTTTGTCTCCCTTGTATTCTTTTTTGCCCAATGTGAAGTTGAATCGGGGAAGTTCCACTTCTTCTCCCCGTAGCAAAGCTTGCAATTGATTGTTGAACAGCTCAAGGTCGAGGGCGTAGAGAGATTCGTAGTCATAATTGCCGTTTTCGTCCAGCGGGGTGTCTTCCCTGTCTACAAAATAATTGTCCAGAGAAATGGGGTAGGGGCGCAGGCCGTTGGTCATCAGTTGCACCGAAAGCCGTTTGCTGAAGGTCGTTTTTCCGGACGAAGAAGGGCCGGAGATCAATACGAGCTTTACGCGGTCGCCGTTTTCTCCCCGGTGATAGATTTCATCGGCAATCTGAGCAATCTTTTTCTCCTGAAGGGCTTCTGCTACGTTAATGAGGTCGGTTGCATGTCCGGCTTCGCATGCCAGATTGAAGTCGCCTACATTGCTTAACCCCATGATGTAGTTCCAATGCAGATGTTCCTTGAATACATCAAGCATCTTTTCCTGTTTTACCACTTCTTCCAGTACGGTCGGGTTTTCTTTGTTGGGGATACGCAGCAGCAGACCGTCATAATATTTTACGATGTCGAACAGCTTGATAAAACCTGTGCTGGGCAACAGGTTGCCATAATAGTAATCTACCGTATCTCCCAATGTATAATAATAGGTGTATATGGAGCCGGAGGTTTCCAGCAGCTTTACCTTATCGTTCATTCCCCGTTCGCTGAATACCCGTACGGCTTCGGTGGTATGGCATTCGGTACGGCGGAAAGGGATGTCCTCGGCTATGATTTCCTGCATCCGCTTCTTGATTGCCGACACGTCTTCCAGCTCAATAGGACGTCCGATGCGGAGATTGCAGAAATAGCCCTTGGATACGGGATGCTCTACAAACAGCTTTCCTTCCGGGAACAATTCGCTTACAGCCTTATATAGGATAAAACAAAGTGAGCGGACATACGTACGCATGCCGGAGGAATCCCGTACATCCAGAAATTCCACATCTTTATTATTATATACCCGGAAATTCAGACCTTCGGAACGGTTATTTACTTTGGCGCTGACCACTTGATAGGGGAAATTAAGATTAAAACCGTAATAAATATCCAAAAGTGAGCTCCCTATAGGGAATTCTTTATAAATATTATTATTTTTGCAACAAATTTGTAACATATGTTTCATGGTGTCTTTTTTTGAGATTATTAATACGCTAAATATAGGACATTATAACAAATGGTACAATGAAACACTTTAACTAATTAAAGATGGAATATTCTTTTTATGATTTTTTAAAGCTGCTTGGCTCATTGGCATTGTTCCTCTACGGAATGAAAATTATGAGTGAGGGACTTCAAAAATTCGCCGGCGACCGCTTGCGGAAGATTTTAACCGCTATGACGACCAACCGGGTGACCGGCGTTCTGACAGGTGTGCTTATAACAGCGCTTATCCAGTCCTCTTCTGCAACTACGGTTATGGTAGTGAGTTTTGTCAACGCCGGGTTGCTGACCCTGTCACAATCTATAGGTGTTATTATGGGGGCCAATATCGGTACTACTGTTACTGCCTGGATTATTTCAGCATTAGGTTTTAAAGTCGACATAGCTGCTTTTGCCCTTCCTCTCTTAGCCTTTGGCATTCCTCTCCTCTTCTCTCAAAAAAGTAATCGCAAATCCATCGGTGAATTTATTTTCGGTTTCTCTTTCCTGTTTATGGGGCTTTCTTATTTGAAGAACAATGCACCCGATTTGAGCCAGAATCCGGAAATGCTGGCTTTTGTGCAGGATTATACCGATATGGGGTATATATCCGTACTGCTTTTTGTGCTTATAGGAACAGTACTGACCATGATTGTGCAGGCCTCTGCTGCAACGATGGCGATTACGCTTATCATGTGTGCGAATGGCTGGATTAGCTTCGAACTGGGAGCGGCACTTGTTCTGGGTGAGAATATAGGAACAACCATAACTGCCAATCTTGCGGCGCTTACCGGTAATACGCAGGCCAGGAGGGCTGCATTGGCGCATCTGGTATTCAATGTGTTCGGTGTTATATGGGTGTTATGCCTGTTTGTTCCTTTTACGCAGGGAGTATCATGGTTTGTGGAAAATATAATGGGAACCAAAGATCCTGCCGTTGCCGTTTCCTTTAAGCTGTCGGCTTTCCATACTTGTTTCAATATCTGCAATGTGTTGATATTGATATGGTTCGTGAAGTTTATAGAGCGTACGGTCTGCGCCATTATTCCGCAGAAGGAACAGGACGAGGAATACCGTCTGCGCTTTATTACGGGCGGTATGCTTTCTACGGCGGAGCTTTCCATTCTGCAGGCAAGCAAGGAGATTCATTTGTTTGCCGAACGTACGCATCGTATGTTTGGTATGGTACGCGATCTGTTGCATACCGAGAAGGATGACGATTTCAATAAGCTGTTCAGTCGGATAGAAAAGTACGAAAATATTAGCGACAGCATGGAACTGGAGATTGCCAATTATCTGAATCAGGTGTCGGAAGGACGGTTAAGTTCTGAAAGTAAGCTGCAAATCCGGGCCATGTTGCGCGAGGTGACGGAGATAGAAAGTATCGGTGACAGTTGTTATAATCTGGCACGTACCATCAATCGCAAGCGTCAGACCAATCAGGAGTTCACAGAAAAGCAATATGAGCATATCCATTTCATGATGAAGCTGACCGATGATGCTCTCGGGCAGATGATTGTGGTGGTGGAACGTTCGGATCATCAAGGCATTGATGTGAACAAGTCGTTTAATATCGAGAATGAAATCAACAATTACCGCAACCAGTTGAAGAATCAGAATATCCTTGATGTCAATAACAAGGAGTATGATTACCAGATGGGAGTCTACTATATGGATATCATTGCCGAATGTGAAAAGTTGGGCGATTACGTTGTCAATGTAGTAGAAGCCAGCAGCGATATAAAAGAAAAGAAAGCGTCTTAGGACGCTTTCTCAAATTCATCTTTGCCTACTCCGCACAGGGGGCAAACCCAATCGGCAGGGAGGTCCTCAAAGGATGTTCCCGGTTCTATTCCGTTTTCCGGATCTCCTAATTCCGGGTCATAAACATATTCGCAAATAGTGCAGATGTACTTTTCCATAATTGTCTTGTATTTAAATTTCTTCTTTAAGAACAATTGGATTTCCCTTTTTGTTTTCCGTTTGGGCAGAAAAAGATGTTTTTGTTAGTAGGCTCTTGAAGTAAGTTTCTATGGAAGTGGCTGGCAGATGTTCATAGAAAGGAAAAAGACCGGATTTGTAAAACCTATAAAAAGATTTAATAACATTCTCTATACAAATTATTGTTGTATTTTTGCAATTCAATTTAAACCTAACGAATTGCATGACTGCAACAAAGGATGATTTGTATCACGTCGGACTTACTGACGATGAAGTACGGAAGAGCCGTACCGAACATGGTGTAAACCTGTTGACGCCTCCGAAGCGCCCGTCTTTGTGGAAACTTTATCTGGAAAAGTTTGAAGACCCCGTAGTAAGAGTATTGCTGGTGGCCGCTTTCTTCTCTTTGATTATTTCCATAGTGGAGAACGAATATGCCGAAACAATCGGTATCATAGCTGCTATTTTACTGGCTACGGGCATTGGCTTCTTTTTTGAATACGACGCCAATAAAAAGTTTGATTTACTGAATGCAGTGAACGAGGAAACTTTGGTAAAGGTGATTCGTAACGGACATGTACAGGAGGTTCCCCGTAAGGATGTGGTGGTAGGAGATATTGTTATATTGGAAACCGGTGAGGAAATTCCCGCAGACGGTGAATTGCTGGAAGCCGTTTCTTTACAGATAAATGAATCTAATCTTACGGGTGAGCCTGTTGTGACCAAAACTACTGTAGAAGCGGATTTTGATGAAGAAGCCACTTATGCTTCCAATCGTGTGATGCGCGGTACAACAGTGGTCGACGGACACGGAGTTATGCGTGTAGAGTTTGTGGGTGACGCCACGGAGATCGGAAAAGTTGCCCGCCAGAGTACCGAGCAAACGACCGAGCCTACTCCGTTGAATATCCAGCTTACAAAACTTGCCAACCTCATAGGGAAAATCGGCTTTTCGGTAGCCGGTCTTGCATTCGCTATCTTCTTTATAAAGGATGTTGTCCTGGTTTATGATTTTGCCTCATTCCATACTTTTGAACAATGGCTGCCTGCTTTGAAAGCTACTTTGCAGTACTTTATGATGGCAGTAACCTTGATTGTCGTTGCCGTTCCCGAAGGCTTGCCCATGAGTGTGACACTCAGTCTGGCACTGAATATGCGCCGCATGCTTTCCACCAATAATCTGGTGCGGAAGATGCACGCCTGCGAAACAATGGGTGCGATTACCGTTATCTGTACGGACAAGACGGGTACGCTGACACAAAACCTGATGCAGGTGTATGAACCGAATTTCTACGGATTGAAGGGCGGAAAGGAAATAGGAGAAGATGATTTGAGTAAATTGGTAATGGAAGGTATCAGTGCCAATTCTACAGCTTTTCTGGAGGAAACGACTCCGGAAGAGAAGCCCAAAGGCGTGGGTAATCCTACGGAAGTAGCTTTATTGTTGTGGCTTAATAGCCAGCAGCGTAATTATCTGGAGTTGAGAGAGGGCGTGAAGGTGCTTGACCAGTTGACTTTCTCTACCGAACGGAAGTTTATGGTAACATTGGTACACTCTCCTCTGATTGGGAAGAAAATACTTTATGTAAAGGGTGCTCCCGAAATTGTATTGGGCAAATGTAAGGATGTGCTTCTGGATGGCAAGCGGGTGGATGCGGTAGAATATCGTTCTACGGTAGAGGCTCAGTTGCTGAACTATCAGAACATGGCGATGCGTACGCTTGGTTTTGCCTATAAGATAGTAGACGATACGGAACCGGCCGACTGTGTGGCATTGGTTGCAGAAAACGATTTGTCTTTCCTCGGCGTTGTGGCCATCAGTGACCCTATACGTCCGGATGTGCCTGCGGCAGTTGCAAAATGTCAGTCAGCAGGTATCGGCGTAAAGATAGTAACGGGAGATACGCCGGGTACGGCAACCGAAATTGCGCGGCAGATAGGTTTATGGCAACCGGAAGATACGGAACGTAACCGTATCACGGGTGCTGCCTTTGCCGAACTGACGGACGAAGAGGCGCTCGACCGGGTGCTGGACTTGAAGATTATGTCGCGTGCCCGTCCTACCGATAAGCAACGTCTTGTTCAGCTACTGCAACAGAAAGGCGCGGTGGTAGCCGTGACGGGTGACGGAACCAATGATGCTCCGGCCTTGAACCATGCACAGGTGGGGTTGTCTATGGGAACGGGAACATCTGTGGCGAAAGAAGCAAGTGACATCACGCTGTTGGACGACTCTTTCAACAGTATCGGTACGGCCGTGATGTGGGGGCGTTCATTGTATAAGAATATCCAGCGCTTCATCGTATTCCAGTTGACGATTAACTTCGTGGCACTGTTCATTGTGCTGTTGGGTTCGCTGGTGGGTACTGAATTGCCGTTGACCGTAACGCAGATGCTGTGGGTGAATCTGATTATGGATACCTTTGCCGCTTTGGCCTTGGCGTCTATCCCGCCCAGTGAGAGTGTTATGAAAGAGAAACCCCGCAAAAGTACGGATTTCATTATAACCAAATCCATGCGGAATTATATACTTGGCATGGGAGTGGTTTTCCTGGCATTGCTTATGGGCATGTTGTTCCGGTTTAACAATGAAGAAGGCGGTATGACGGTACAACGCCTTACAATCTTCTTCACTTTCTTCGTTATGCTGCAATTCTGGAATCTGTTCAATGCGAGAGTGTTTGGAACATCGGACTCCGCTTTTAAGGGAATATCCAAATCCTACGGCATGGAGTTGGTGGTACTTGCCATTCTGGGCGGTCAGTTTGTCATCGTACAGTTCGGTGGGGCTGTATTCCGTACGGAGCCGCTTGATTTTACGACATGGATGATAATCATTGCTTCTACTTCTTTGGTATTATGGGTGGGCGAAGGTATTCGCCTTGTCCGACGTCTAATGCAAAAATGAGATAATGAAAAGAAAAGGAATTAAAAACCTTATAGTAGACTTTGGCGGTGTGCTGATTGATTTAGACCGCCAACGTTGTTTGGAGAACTTTAGAGAATTGGGGTTGCCGGATGTAGAACACACCCTCGACCTATATCACCAGCAGGATTTTTTCCAGCAATATGAGAAAGGCCTTATTTCCAGTGCCGATTTTCGGAATGTGATACGGGAAAAGATAGGAAAAGACGTTGACGATGCCCGGATTGATGCTGCATGGAACAGTTTTTTGGTGAGCATACCGACCTATAAACTGGATTTATTGCTGGCCCTGCGTAAGGACTATGTGGTATATCTGTTGAGCAATACCAACGAAATCCATTGGAAGTGGTCCTGCGAACATGCTTTTCCCTATAAGACATTCCGCGTAGAAGATTATTTCGAACATATTTTTCTTTCTTATGAAATGAAGATGGCGAAGCCCGATGAAGAAATCTTCCGCAAAGTGCTGGATGATGCGGGTCTGGATCCGAAAGAAACTTTCTTTATCGACGATTCGGAAGCCAATTGTATGACTGCCCGGTCATTAGGTATTTCCACTTATGTTCCGAAAGCCGGTGAAGACTGGAGCCATTTATTTAAATGAACCAAACCGCATGAGGTGAATATGCAATTATGTACCGGAACATCTGGTAATGAACTCCTGCCCAATGTAGCCACTATCGGCTTTTTTGACGGAGTGCATCGGGGACATCGGTTCCTGATAGAACAGGTGTGTAAAGTTGCGGCTGAACGTGGGCTTGCTTCATCGGTAATTACTTTTCCGGTTCATCCCCGCAAAGTGATGCAACCCGATTTTCGTCCTGAGCTGCTTACCACTTGCGATGAGAAAGTGTCTCTGCTTGCCGGTACCGGGATAGATTATTGCATCATGCTCGACTTTACACTTGATTTGGCGTGCCTGTCGGCCAAACAATTTATGGCTATATTAAAGCAAGATTACCGGGTGCAGGTTTTAATGATAGGTTACGACCACCGTTTCGGACATAATCGGAGTGAAGGATTTGAGGATTATGTGCGTTATGGACAGGAGTTGGGAATAGAAGTGCTATTGGCGCAGGCTTATTACACCGATGCAATGACGGTCAGTTCTTCAGCTATCCGCCGCCTTTTGCTGAAAGGAAACGTTTCGGAGGCGGCAAACTGTTTGGGTTATCAATTTTTTTTGGACGGTACGGTTGTGAACGGTTACCGCGTTGGGCGTAAGATAGGTTTTCCAACTGCTAATCTGCGCATTGGCGATTGTGAAAAACTGGTTCCGGCTGACGGGGTATATGCCGTTTATGTTTTCCTTGGCGGGGAAAAGCATGCGGGGATGTTGAGTATCGGCTACCGCCCGACATTGAATAATGGCATAGACCGTAGCATTGAGGTGCATATTTTTAATTTTGATGCTGACATTTACAATCAACCCATGCGGTTGTCCTTCGTTTGTCGCACTCGTCCGGAACTGAAGTTCGATTCCATAGACGAACTGATAGCGCAGCTCCATAAGGACGAGGCTGAAATCACTGCGATTCTTTCATAACACTGCTTTTCAGGTTTTCATTATTGAACTCTTTCTTGTATATTTATTGAAAAACATATCTTTTTTATTGTTTTTCGATAAAAACAAGCTGTTTCTCTTTGTCTTTTCAGAAAAAGCTCTTTTATTTGCATATCGAAAAACGATAAATTCTTATTGAGAAACAGAATAGGTAGATAAGAATAAGTGCTGATTATAAAAAGTCTACGGTTATGAAGAGAGCATTTATGAGTATTACATTGTTGGTACTGTCACTTTCTATGGTGATGATGTTGTTAATGGGAGTTGCTGCTGCGGCTTGACGGGTTTGCAGGAAAATGTGTATCTTTACACGCTCTTAAAAAAGAAGGAACGATGAAAACAGCAATAAAACTGGTTTTGATTTATTTTGTAATGCAGATTTTGGCTGCATTGTTGGTGATGCCTTTTGCCATGCTTTATTCGTATGCAGTCAGTGGTACAATAGATGCTGCAAGCGTTATAGCTTTGGCTCCGAGTATGTTGCTGGGATTTGTCGGTATGGGTGGCTATTTGTGGAAGAAAGGCTATTTGAAAGATGACGGGCGGATATGGTCTCCGGTGTCGGTTGCTTATTTGGGATGGAGTATCATTATAGGCCTTTCTACTATTTTCCTGATAGACTTTGTGATGTCCAGATTGTCTTTCCTGCCTGATTGGATGGGAGCTACATTCGATGTGTTGCAATCGGGTTGGCTGGGCATTATCTGTATCTCGGTGTTAGGGCCTGTCTTGGAAGAGATGTTGTTTCGGGGGGCGATTACAAAAGTATTGCTGCAAAGGTACAGTCCGGTGAAGGCTATTATCCTTTCCGCTCTTGTTTTCGGAATTTTCCATATTAACCCGGCACAGGTGGCAGGTGCTATATTATCGGGAGGCTTGTTTGCCTGGCTCTATTATAAAACGGGCAGTCTGATTCCTGGAATTTTAATACATATTCTGAACAACAGCCTGTCGGTATTCCTCAGTTTGCATTATCCCGATGTGAAATATACATCCGATTTGCTTGGAGAACCGGCCTATTGGAGCTGTCTGGCGGTAGCGGCAGTGTTGTTTGCCGTCTCTTGTAAAGTAATGAATTCTTATCGGTTACCGGCAACTGATACAACTTTTAAAATATGAAAAGACGACTGAATATTCTTTGTGTGATTGTAGTGCTCGTGTTGAGCTATTCGGTTTTTGAGACCGGCTACTATTTTATCGTAGGGGTGAAAGCCGGTGTGGAAGCCGGGATTGACGGCAATGCTTCCGAGGCAAGCCAGAAAAAACTGATGAACATGAAGTACATCAGCCTGCTGCCGGAGCACCTTTCCGATTTGGGCGATAACGGTCTTTTCCAAGATTCCGTTTATAATGAAAGGAGTGGTGAATATGTACCGGTCTCTTTCAACTCGATGATGGTCAGTGTCGATACGGAATCCACAACTTTGGAGCAGGCTGCTTTTACTTTGTTGAATTTTCTCCATATAGTTATATGTGTCTGGAGTATTGTGCTGTTTGTCCGCTTGGTCATTTCTATCAACAAGTCCGATATCTTCAACTGGAAGAACGTCCACCGCTTGCGCCTGTTAGGGGCGGCATTGATTATCAGTTTCTGTACGGCGCTTCTTCCGGCATATCTTACTTTTAGGAGTGTAGGCAATGTTTTTTCCGTTCATGGTTACGAGTTGCATCTTTCGGATACGGTGAATACAACCACTTTGGTATTAGGAATTTCCACATTGATTGTGGCCGAGGTATTCGCAATAGGATTGAAGATGAAAGAAGAACAGGACTTGACTATTTAACCGAATATTGGGAAAAAGAAAATGATTATAGTAAACCTTGACATTATGATGGCCCGAAGAAAAATATCTTTGGGGGAGTTGGCGGAGAAGATTGACATTACGCCGGCGAATCTTTCTATTCTGAAGACCGGTAAGGCAAAGGCTGTCCGTTTCTCCACATTGGAAGCTATTTGCAAGGTATTGGATTGCCAGCCGGGAGATATACTGGAGTATGTGGAGGGAGAAGAAAAGTAAACCGATGGTATATATATGAGAGTGTGTCAAAATACATTTGATGATTTCTTTTAGGCACGGATTTCGCAGATTTCACGGAAAAAGAACAAAGAAAATCTGTGTTTTCCGTGTAATCCGTGCCTAAAAAGAAATAAATAGCAAGCGAATGTTAGTTTTGACACACCCTCGAAATAGCAACAGTCTGCTTAATCATTAGCGCTTTTTGCCTTGAATGCCAGCGCATACATCCGCATCTGTTTCACCATCGAGAGCAATCCGTTACTGCGTGTGGGAGAAAGATGCTCCTTTAATCCTATCTTGTCTATAAAGTAGAGGTCCGCATTCAGAATCTCGTCCGGGGTATGTCCGGACAGCACTTTGATAAGCAGCGAGATAATGCCTTTTACAATTAAAGCATCGCTTTCGGCTTGGAAAACGATTCGGCCGTTTTCCTTGTCCGCCTGCAGCCATACACGGCTTTGACAGCCTTCAATCAGATTCTGTTCTGTTTTATATTTGTCATCAAGCGGTTCCTGTTCATTTCCTAAATCAATGAGGAGCTGATAGCGGTCCATCCAGTCGTCGAAATCATTGAACTCGGCGATTACTTCATCTTGTACTTCGTTGATACTCATAATAATTTTATCTTTAGTATTTATTTTTCATTGTAGATAACTTCCATGACCGTCTGGCCTACCGCCTTCAGAGTGTTGCGGTCGATGCCGTCCATATCATCTTTCAGGGTATGCCAGTTTTCGTAGAATCCGGTTTTCTCGCTGTATTGAATGATATCGATGGTAGGGATGCGTGCGTTCCGGAACACAAAAAGGTGGTCGTCGGTTACGATATTCCCTTTTTCTTTTACGAAATAACGTCCGTAGCCCAGGTTATTGGCCGCATTCCATACTTTCCGGTTGATGCCTTTGGCAAACTCTTCGGAGTATCCTTCGTAGAAGAAAGTGGCGTCTTTGGCGCCTACCATATCAAGAAGGATGCCAAAACGCGCATTGTATCCTTGGACATGGGGATTCTGTGCCCAGTACTGCGAACCGAGCGCCCAATACTCTTCCTTATGGTTGCCTGTATAGGATTGGTGAGGGCCGTAGTCTTCGGCATCTACCAGTACGATGTCGATGCCCAGCTCGGGTAGCTGTTTGTGCAGTTGGCGGGCTATTTCGAGCAATACGCCTACCCCGCTCGCACCGTCGTTGGCGCCGAGAATGGGTGTGTGATGGTTTTTCTCGTCAGAGTCGGCATCTGCCCATGGACGGCTGTCCCAATGCGAGAGTAGCACGATGCGTTTCTTCGTTTCGGGCTTGTAGCTGCCGATGATGTTGCGGGCTTTTAGGAGGGTGCCGTCATAGGCGGTTAAATCCACTTGCTGGTTGTATACCGTGGCGCCGAATTGTTCCAGCTTCTTTGCAAGATATTCTCCACAGGCTTTGTGTGCCGCAGTATTGGGTACGCGGGGACCGAAGTCTACTTGCTCCTTGACATACCGGTAAGCGCTGTCTGCATCGAATTGGGGTACGCTGACCGTGCTCTTGGGTTGTTTTCCCTCACTGTCGGTATTGCCTTTGCTTTTATTGCTGCACGCTACCATCGCTATGAGCAACAGCAGTGACAGTGGGATAATTGTATAATTCCGTTTCATTCTTTGTGGGTGTTAAATGTTAGTTTCACTTCTTTTTTTCCAACTTCCAGCGTGACCTGCGCACCGTTAATCATCGGTACGTTCATCGTAACGTGTCCCACCGGAAATCCGAAGCATATGGGATAATCGTATTCTTTTACCAAATCGGCCAATGCGCCGTACAGTTCTTTGCCTAAAGACATGTTCTCTTCGTATTCGGTAAACTGTCCGATAATCAGTCCGGACAGCTTTTCGAGTACGCCGCCCAGTTTCAGATTGTACATCATACGCTCCACGGCATGGGGACGCTCGCCTATGTCTTCGATGAAGAGTACCGTACCTTCTGCCGGAATGTCATAAGGCGTGCCGCGCAGCCCGTAAAGCACCGCCAGGTTTCCGCCCCGAAGGATGCCCGTTCCCTCGCCTTTGCGATTGAGCTTGTGTGCCGGGCAGGTATAGCTGAACGAGGTTTCTTCCTGCAGTTTATTGCCGAAGAGGATGTCTTTCAATGCCTGACAGCAAAAATCATCTTCCGGCTCCACGGTGAGATGCCGTGCCATGGGAGCGTGCAGCGAAGCGAAGCCGTTTTGCTGAAACACGTTGTGCAGGGCGGTTATGTCGCTGAAGCCGATAAGCCATTTGGGATGCTGGCGAAACCGGGTGAAGTCGAGCTGCCCCACCAGATGCACAGCACCGTATCCGCCGCGACTGCAAAGGATAACTTTGGCTTTCTCGTCGTCCATGGCTTCCTGCAGGTCTTTCAACCGTTGCTGTATGCTTCCGGCGTAAGTGCCGTGCGCACTGCCTGCATGCTTGGCGATGATCACCTCCAGTCCCCATGACTTCAGCCGTTTTTTGGCTCCTTTCAGGAAGGACTTGTCAATCTTGCTGGAGGGGGAGAGGATTATCGCCCGGTCGCCCTCGTGCACGTATGGCGGAAAAATAAGGCTGTTCATATTGTATATCTCTCTGTATTTGTGACAAAAGTACATAATTCACCACAGAGGGCACAGTGTTTCACGGAGTTTTTTTTATTTCTTTAAGGGGTATTGCGGCAAATCACGGCATGTTCAGTCTTGCGACATGGCATGTTTTTTTATCAAAAAGAACAAAAAGACAAAGCGGAATATGTTCTTTTGTTCTTCTGTCTGAAAAATGTGATGAAGAAATATGTTTTTTGTCCCGAAAACTCCGTGAAACTCTGTGCTCTCCGTACTGAACCTGTCAAAATGATATAAAACATAGAAATAAAATGAAGTATACCGTTCTTTTTCTCGACATTTTTTTAGATATTTGCTAAAAATCTAACGTTATGGAACCTATTCGGAACTTTGATCAATTAACTTCTCATCTCAAGACCTTAAATAAAAGGAAACGCATTGCCGTAGTCTGTGCCAATGACCCCAATACTGAATATGCCATAGCCCGTGCTTTGGACGAAGGCATTGCCGAATTTCTGATGATCGGCGATTCGGCCATTTTGGAGAAATATCCTACTTTAAAGAAATATCCCGAATATGTGCAGATGTTGCATATTGAAGACAAGGATGAAGCGGCGCGCGAAGCGGTGCGCATCGTGCGTGAGGGCGGTGCGGATATTCTGATGAAGGGTATTATCAATACGGATAATCTGCTTCATGCCATTCTCGACAAGGAAAAAGGACTGCTGCCCAAAGGAAAGATTCTGACACATCTGGCTGTCATGCAGATTCCCACCTATGATAAGCTGCTGTTCTTTTCGGATGCCGCAGTCATTCCCCGGCCCACTTTGCAGCAGCGCATAGAGATGATTTGGTATGCCATCCATACCTGCCACCATTTCGGTATCGAACAGCCGCGTATCGCACTTATCCATTGTACGGAAAAGGTGAGCGCCAAGTTCCCTCATTCGTTGGATTATGTCAATATTGTGGAACTTGCCGAGGCAGGCGAGTTCGGAAACGTCATCATCGACGGCCCGTTGGATGTAAAGACTTCCTGCGAAAAGACGAGCGGCGACATCAAAGGCATTGTATCTCCCATCAACGGCGAGGCCGATGTCTTGATTTTCCCGAATATCGAATCGGGCAATGCTTTCTATAAGGCTGTCTCCCTTTTCTCTCATGCCGATATGGCGGGGTTGCTTCAAGGACCTATATGCCCTGTTGTGCTACCTTCGCGCAGCGATTCCGGCTTGTCCAAGTATTACAGCATTGCTATGGCATGCCTCACCAGTTGCGGCTCGGAAACTGCGAATGATATTTCGCAACTATCAAATTGTAAATCGTAAATAATAAATACATCGATGAAGTTACTCGTCATCAACCCCGGTTCCACTTCGACAAAAATTGCCGTATACGAGAACGAAGTACCCTGCTTGGTACGAAGCATCCGTCACACGGTAGACGAACTGTCTTCCTTTTCTCATATCATCGACCAGTTTGAATTTCGCAAGAATTTGGTACTGAAAGAATTGGAAGCCAATAATATACCTTTTGAGTTTGACGCCATAGTGGGGCGCGGCGGACTGCTGAAGCCCATACCGGGCGGCGTATATGAGGTGAATGACGCCATGCTGGATGATATTCTTCATGCCATGCGCACCCATGCCTGCAATTTGGGATGCCTCATAGCTTCCGAACTGGCCGCGCTGCTTCCGGGCTGCCGTGCATTCATTGCCGACCCCGGTGTTGTGGATGAGCTGGACGAGATAGCCCGCATCACCGGTTCTCCCCTTATGCCCCGCATCACTATCTGGCATGCGCTGAACCAGCGCGCCATTGCCCGTCGCTATGCCGCCGAGCATCATACGCGCTACGAAGAGCTGGATTTGATTGTCTGCCACTTGGGTGGCGGCATATCCGTCGGCGTCCATCATCATGGCAAGGCTGTCGACGTAAATAATGCGCTCGACGGTGAAGGCCCGTTCTCGCCGGAACGTGCCGGTACGCTTCCTGCCGGGCAGTTGATAGATCTTTGCTGTTCCGGTCGCTACACAAAAGACGAACTTAAAAAGCGTATCTCCGGCCGTGCCGGGCTGACAGCCCATTTGGGCACGACCGATGTGCCTGCCATTGTCCGCCGGATAGAGGAAGGGGACAAGCATGCCGGATTGGTGTTGGATGCCATGATTTACCAGATAGCCAAAAGCATCGGTGCGGCTTCCGTTGTGTTGTACGGTAAGATAGATGCCATTCTGCTGACGGGCGGCATGGCACATTCCGATTATATCATTTCCCGTCTGAAGGAGCGCATTTCGTTCCTTGCACCGGTTCATGTTTATCCGGGTGAGGATGAAATGGAAGCATTGGCGCTGAATGCGCTTGGAGCATTGAGGGGGGAGCTTCCGATACAGGAATATAAATAAGTATCATAGCGCTTATAATCAATAAGATATATGTACCAGGTTTGTACTGCCCTTTGGTATGTCTTGTACCAAGCAGTGGTACTTGCCGTACCAACCTAAGGTACATGGAGTACCAACCTTTGGTAGCTGCCGTACCACTTGTTGGTACACGCCGTACCAGCCGCTGGTACACCCCAAAACCTGCGGACTTATCCGAATAACTCCCGGTCTTTAGGCAGACAACTCCTTGCAGCTGTCCGAGCGCTGTTATAAGACAGTTTGTTTATGCCTTATGGAAAAAGGAGAACCGCTTCGGTCTCTTATATATGAAAAGAAGGAGCAAAGCCCCCCGACTTTGCTCCTTGCAACCTTTTCCCGTAATAACTAATACGGAGAAAACATCACTAATCAAAAAATATGCCTTTGTATTTTTTAGAAGTTATTTCGTCCGGTATCCCACCAAAGACGTGTGCCGCCGTTGTCTGCACCACCCAGCTTGCTGACTAAAGCGTCATACAATGCCTTGTTGTCCGTCTTGTAATCTTGGTTGAAGAATACACGGCGAATCATATCGTCGGTACTGATGGTATTGCCGCTGTTGTTCACCGCAACCTTGATGAGCCGCGGATAACCGGTACGGCGTTGTTCCGCCCATGCTTCACAACCTTCCGGATAGAGGGCCAGCCACTTCTGGGTGATGATTCTCTCCAGTTTTTCTTCCTTATCGGCTGTATTGTCCCATTTCGGAGTGATCGTTGAAGGTGCATCCGCATTGAACTTAGCATCGAATACATCTACGTAGGCAGCCGGTCTATCGTCACTTTCCAGATAATCGCTGACGCCATTGGCATCCCATTGTGCAAAGGATACGGTAACACCTTGTTTATAACAGTTTTCCACATCATCGCCGGTGTTATATCGTAAGGCTGCTTCTGCGCGCAGGAACCATACCTCGGCCGCACTCATAACAATGATTTTACTGGAGGTCGTAATGGTAGTCTGCGAGTGTGTGGAGTAGCGGTTGTCGGCTACGCCAGTGCCTTGACGGACACCTTTGTATTCATCTTCAATGCTGCTCAGTTGTTTTACTCCGGCAACTTCTCTGTTAATGTTGCCGTCTTTGTCTCTGCCGTCTTGTGCCGGGTTGAAGTAGGATTTAAGGCGAGGATCGTTGTAGCCTTTCAGGAAAGACTCCAAGCTTGCGTTCATATACACTTCGCTCCAGCCGGCAACACCACCCAGCGGATTGCGGATGCCGTATTCGCCTACCGTTTCGTTGGCTGTTTCCAGTACGCCGCCGTTGGCAGCATCCAAAGCTGCTTTGGCTTGTTTCTCGGCAAGTTCGGGAGCTACGTTAGATACGCGCATGGCCAGACGCAAGCGGAGAGAGTTGGCGAATTTCAGCCATTGTGCGGGAGTGCGTTTGCCTTCCGGCATCATGAAGTCGGCGCTTTCAAAGGATACGCCGCCTTTATAATCTTTCAGTATGTTCACGGCTGTTTCCAGGTCTTCAAAGAAACGTTTGTAGACTTCTTCCTGTGACTGCGGCTTCTGGTCGGCTGTTCCGAATCCGTCGTAAAGGATAGGGCCGTAATAGTCGCTCACACGATGAAGGGTAGCTACTTTCAGAATCTTGGTAATGGCGTGGTAAAGAGGCCATTCCTTTTCTGTATTCAGCGCTTCCGCATCGGCGATGGAAGGCATGACGTATCCGTAGGTGTATACCCACATGGCGCTTGTCCAGCCGTTGTTCAGATTATAGGTGGAGTTGTTGGCATTGAACGAACCGTTCATGTCGTGGAAGTATCCGCAGAACATGTCCGCCACTAAGTTCTGTATAACCTGGTATTGCCAGTCCGTACCGTCCACTCCGGTCTGGTAGATGATACCCTTTTGAATGGTGGCGAAAGGTACGAGGTTGGTCTGGTTATCGTATTTCTGCAATTCTTCTGTATAAGCTCCGTCGGTACTGTTGAAGTCGGCAAAGTTGTCGGTACAGGATGAAAAACTCAGGAGACCGCCGAGGAGCAATGCGGTTGTATATTTTATCTTATTCATATCGTTCGGGTATTTAGAAAGTAAATTTAATGTTGAATCCTATGTTTCTTGTTGAAGGCATGCCGAAGGTGTCCAATCCCTGGTTGTCATTGCCTACCGACATTGTGGCATCCGGATCGAACGGTGCATCTTTGTAGATGAAGAACAGGTTGCGTGCCACCAGCGACAAGTCTATTCCTTTGATGAATCCGGTCTTTTCAAGCATTTGCTGCGGGAAGGAGTAACCCAAGGATACTTCGCGCAAGCGGATGTTTGTTCCGTCATAGCGGTAGAATTCCGTTGTTCCGTTGCCGCGGTCGCCTACCATTTGATAGAATTTCTGTACATCATTAATCTTTTGTCCTTCCAGCATATAGTAGCCTGCGTCGCGGGCATCACCGGTTGCCTTGCTCACACCGGCATAGTCCAGTCCGGCTTGTGTCAGCGAAATTACGTCGCCGCCTACGCGTGCGTCAATCAGGAAGTAAAGCGAGAAACCTTTGTATGTCACGGTATTGCTCCAGCCCAGTGTCCAGTCGGGATTGAAGTTGCCTATCTTGGCGGCTTTGTCGGTTGTAACCTGAGGCAGACCGGCTTTGGCGTTGGGGTTACCGTCTTTGTCTGTTGCCGGTTCCAGCAGGATTTTACCGTTTGCATCGCGTACAAATACGTTGCCGTAGATGTCGCCCAGCGAACCGCCTTCTACAACCATCATTTTATAGGGCATGCTTACATTGCCCGAAGCGTATTGGAAGTTGGGTGTGCCGCCCAAGGATACAATCTTGTTCTTGTTGGTAGCAAAGTTGAACTGGGTTTTCCAGCGGAAATTATCGTTCATCAGCGGCGTAGCGCCTAAGGTGATTTCAACACCCGTATTGCGTATCTTACCTGCGTTTATCCAACGGTAAGGACGTTGTTCGGCGGTAGTGTTTACGCGGATCAGTTGGTTTTTGGTATCCGTGCGGTAGAATGTGAAGTCGAAATCCAGACGGCTGTTGAAGAACTTCCACTCAGTACCTACTTCGATGGAGTTGCTGATTTCCGGTTTCAAATCTTCTGCAAAGTAGTAGTCGATGGGTTTCACTACGCCGCCTGCCGTGATGGTCTGCGCCGGGCTGGTGATGCCGATGGGAAGGTCGTTGCCGACTTGTGCCCAGGAAGCACGAACCTTGCCGAAGCTTATCCATTCGGGCAGGTTGAGAGTTTTGTTGAGAATCCATGAGAGACCTACCGACGGATAGAAAAAGCCGGAGTCTTCGCTTTTGGTGTTGGCAAGTGTGGAAGACCAGTCGTTGCGTGCGGTTACATCCAGGTAGATACTCTCTTTCCAACCGAGCTGTGCGGTTGCGAACACAGACTGGATGGTACGTCTTTGGTTGGCTGTTTCATCTATGTATGAAGTGCCTGCACCGCTGAGATTCATATTGGGAACTGTGAACACATTAGCTTTGTACAAGCCGGATTTACCGGAGTCGAGACTTAAGGAGTTGACTTTGGTGGTATTGATACTGCTGCCTATGGCTGCATTCAAGCTCCAGTCGTTCCATGTTTTGTTGAACATGGCCATAAAATCACCGTAAACCATGAAGTCCTGACGGTTCATTTTGATATAGCGGCCGTTCTGGTGGGCTACATCGGCCGTTGTCCCGGCATACATTTTCTGCTCGTAATTGTCATTGATATAGTCTACATTACCGCGTGCCTGAACGCTGAACCAGTCGTTTATCTTCAAGTTCGCGCTTAAGGAAGCTAAGGTACGGAAACGCTTGTCGTTACTGGTAACTCTGTTCGTCAGCCAATAGGGGTTCTGGTTGAATCCGCTGATGTCCGTATACCAGTTCTGCAATGGCATGGATCTGTTTTCATCGTATTTTTCGAATCCGTTGTTATCGCGATAGACACTGAGGTCTTCACCGCGCGGGAAGGTATACAAACCTACCAGCGGGTTCATGTAGTAGCCGCCGGAAGTAGGGCGGTTCTTGATTTTCTGGGTCATCAGGTTTACATTGGCATCCAATGTGAGGCGGTCGTTGAACAAAGAGGCTGTTTCACGGAAGGTGATATTATGCTTTTGCAGTTTGTTTACATCGACAATACCTTTGGCGGTGGTGTTGGCATAAGAGAAGTAGGTCTGCATTTTCTCTTTACCCGTCATGATGGATAGTGAATTGGTTGCAGTAACTCCGTTGCTGAAATAGTCGCCCACGTTATCGTAAGCTTTGATGGGTGTGGAGTTTGCATTTTCCGGAACCGTACCCCAGCTTGTAGCTCCGCTTGCGCCGTATTTGTCTTGGAATTCGGGCAGGCAAATGGCATGGTCTATGGTCAGGTTGGAGTTGAATACGATACGTTGCATGCCGGCTTTACCCTTCTTGGTGGTAATCAGGATTACGCCGTTGGCAGCTTGTGAGCCGTAGAGGGCTGCTGCGGAAGCACCTTTCAGTATGCTCATGCTTTCAATGTCGTCCGGATTCAAGTTGGAGATACCGTCGCCCGAGTCACGGTTGCCGGCATCGTTGTTACCGCCCATGGCGGAGAATGCCTGCTCGGCTACGTTGTTCAGCATAGGTACACCGTCGATAACATATAACGGTTGGTTGTTTCCATCGGCATTGGCAGAACGGATACCGCGGATGGATACTTTGGCTGAGCCGCCCAGACCGGAGGAGTTACGGGTGATGGATACGCCTGCTGTCTTACCGGCAAGGGCGTTAATCATATTAGGGTCTTTGGCGCGGGTCAGTTCATCGCCGCCCACCTGTTGGGTAGAGTAGGTGAGAGAGGCCTCTTTTTTCTTGATGCCCATAGCTGTTACGACAACGGTTTCCAATGCCAGCGCTTCTTCTTTCATTTGGATTTTTAGCGATGTACGGCCGTTGAGCGTAACGTTTATAGGTTCATAGCCTATGTAGGAAATGACTAAAGTGGCATTGGCAGGTGCGTTGAGGGTGAACTCTCCGTCCAGGTTGGTGATGATACCGTTGGTCGTACCCTTTTCCAATACATTTGCACCGATAATCGGTTCGCCCTTGGAATCGGTAACGACACCCTTTACAGTGACTCTTTCCTGTTGTGTTCCGGCTACGTTTTCGATGCTTTCACCTCTTTTGGTCAGGACTATATTTTTGCCTTCCATTACATATCTGATGTTTGTTCCGGCAAATATTTCATCCAGAAGTTCGGCTACGGCTTTGTTTTTCGCATCTACATTAACAGTGCGCCGTACATCAACACTCTTTTTGTTGTATACAAACAGATAGTCTGTCTGGGATTCAATTTGGGAAAGTATTTGCCCTACTCTCAGCTGAGAATCGGGGATACTTACTTTGGCGTTCTGAGAGTAGCTATTCCCGCAGTATGCTTGGAATGTTACAAACAGAAGAAGGAATAGTGTGGTCTTCATAGTACGCAATAATTGCTTGTTTTCAAAACTTTTTGGACAAAAAAGTCCATTCAAAGAAATTTTTCTCATATCTTTGTCACTGTGTTAAGTTAATAAATTGATTAAGGTCGATTTTTGACTGTTTCGGATCGGAAAGTATGGGGGTACTTTCCGATCTTTTTTTATCAAAAAAGGGAAGTAATTCTTAGGACTGTTGCTTTATGGTTTCATGCTGTTCGGTTTTAAGGGGTTAGTACTAAATTTAAAGGTTTTGTTTATTCATATATGATTATCGAGTCTTTGTTTTCATTGATGCGGAACTTGAACGGATGCTCTTTGGAGATGGCTCTCAAGATGTGCTCTATGCCATCCTGTTCCCTGAATTTGCCGGTCAGGCCTTCGTGGGTCAGTAGTCTGGGGCTGGTGACGGTTATCTTTACGTTGTAGTATTTTTCAAGCTTGTCCAGGATGCCGCTGAAGGGTACATCATCAAAACAGTATAATCCCTCTTTCCAGCGGAGATATTCGTACGAGGGGAGGATGGTTTTCTTGCAGCGTCCGTCATAATTGGCAAAAAACTCATCCTTTTGAAGGCGGGTAATCACTTGGTTGTTACAGCTTGGGTAGATGTCTACGATACCCTCCACCAATGTTGTTTCGAACTCTTTGCTGCCTTTGTATGCGCAGACGTTAAAGCTGGTTCCGACCACTCTTACCTTGTGCATTTCCGTATGTACATAGAACGGTAATTTTTTGTTTTTGGCAACTTCAAAATATGCTTCGCCGTCTAACTCGACGTTGCGGTCATTGCGACCGAAGTCGGAAGCATATGTAAGCGTGGATTGGGCATTGAGCCATACGCGTGTACCGTCGGCAAGCGTAATTTGGGCGCGTTGCCCGGCAGGAACAGTAATGGTTTGAGGCTGTGCATCCTTATTATATATATAATTTGTGGTCATGTAGTAACCGGATACGGCAATGATGACTGCCGCTGCAATACGCGCCGCCCAGCGGAGCATTGGCATGAGTCGTATTGCTTTTTTCTTATTGTCTTGTTTTGTGGAAAACAGGGATACGTCGAACAGCATACGTTCTTTCAGGTAGGCTTCCCGGTTTTCTTCAGAAGCTTCAACCCAGTCCAGAATCTGTTTCTCTTCTTCAATGGATGCTATTCCTTTAAAATATTTGTATAGTAATTCCTGGTTCATCATAAATAGAGTTGCTTGGTTAAAGAGAGGGACTTTACCGCCTTTCTGTATATATAACCGGCGAAGTGTGGACAACCCTATCAAAAAAGGAAACTTTTTTCTGAAAAAATACTTTTATTGCTCAGAGAAGTATGGAAGCCAGGTAATCTTTCAACTCCAATCGCAGTATGCGGAGGGCTTTGGTGATATGCGCTTCTACGGTTTTCAGTGAAACATGCAGTTGCTCTGCAATTTGTTTGTTGGGGAGATTCTGGTAACGGCTCAGCATGAAAATAGTCCGGCTTTGTTGTGGCATTTGCTCTAAGGCCTTGTGAACGATGTGCTGTATTTCGTTGTCGAATATCTGTTCGGGTTCGCAGGCTTTCAAGGTGGATATACGCAAGTTGAGCTCCCGCTGGTTATGGCTGTTTATATTTTCTTCTGCTTGCAGGCGTATTTTTTTGTGCTCTAACAGATTGAGTGACTTGTTTTTGATTATGGTCAACAGCAAGGCATGCAGATTGCTTCCTTCTTCCCAACGGTTCCGGTTTTCCCATAGGGCAATCATGGATTCCATTAACACGTCTTCCGCTTCCGCTTTATCTCTGAGGTAGGAATAAGCAAAAGTCAGGAACTTTTCTTGGTTCTCCTGGAAAAAACGCGAGAAAAGGTCCATCGTATGTAATTTAATGGAGTCGGACATTCAAATTGGAGTTTTTTCGTACGATTTAAGGTTTCGTATCACAAAGCAACATAATCTTTTTGTAATATGCAAACAATACCTGTTGTTTTTTTGATTTCCATGGGTGGGGAGTGAAAAAAAGCCCGGCAGATCACTGTCGGGCTCATATATCCTATTTATTGATAGGGATTATTTGTCTTTCTTTTCCGGTCTTTCCTGTCTTTCCGGTTTCGGAAGCAATACTTTGCGAGACAGTTTGAACTTACCGGTCTTAGGATCAATGTCAAGCAACTTCACATCAATCTCGTCACCTTCCTTGATTCCGGCTTCTTCTACTGTTTCCAGACGCTTCCAGTCGATTTCAGAAATATGGAGCAAACCGTCTTTGCCCGGTAAGAATTCAACGAATGCACCGTAAGGCATGATAGAACGTACTTTACCTTTGTAGACTTCACCTACTTCCGGTACTGCCACGATACCTTTAATGATACGCATTGCATCGTCGATAGACTTCTTGTTGGTTCCGGCAATTTCAATTCTACCGATATTGTCTATTTCCTCGATAGTGATTGTTGCACCGGTTTCTTCCTGCATACCCTGGATAATCTTTCCGCCCGGGCCGATTACTGCACCGATGAATTCTTTAGGAATAGTCATGGTTTCGATGCGTGGAGCATGCGGTTTCAGGTCGGCATGCGGTTCAGCGATACATTCGGTGATTTTATTCAGAATGTATTCGCGGCCTTCTTTGGCCTGTAACAATGCTTTTTCAAGGATTTCATAAGACAGACCGTCTACTTTGATATCCATCTGGGTAGCAGTGATACCGTCCTTTGTACCGGTTACCTTGAAGTCCATATCGCCGAGGTGGTCCTCATCACCGAGGATATCGGACAATACTGCGTATTTTTCTTCGCCTGCATTCTTAATCAATCCCATTGCAATACCGGATACGGGCTTCTTGATTTTTACACCGGCATCCATCAGTGCCAGCGTACCGGCACATACGGTAGCCATGGAAGATGAACCGTTTGATTCGAGAATATCGGATACTACACGCACTACATACGGATAATCGGCAGGGATTTGTCCTTTCAAAGCACGCCATGCAAGGTGTCCGTGACCGATTTCGCGACGACCTACACCACGTTGTGCTTTGGCTTCACCCGTAGAGAATGGCGGGAAGTTGTAGTGCAGTAAGAAACGTTCTTTTCCATGTTCCAGAACGTCGTCGATAATTTTTTCGTCCAGTTTTGTACCTAAAGTAACGGTAGACAAAGACTGGGTTTCACCACGTGTGAAGATAGCGGAACCGTGAGGACCGGGCAGATAACCGATTTCGCACCAGATAGGACGGATTTCGGTAGTCTTACGTCCGTCGAGACGCTTGCCTTCATCCAGGATGGAACGACGCATGGCTTCTTTTTCAACATCGTGGTAGTAGCGGTCGATAAGCGGAGCTTTTTCTTCCAGTTCTTCTTCGCTGAATTGTGCTTTGAATTCTTCGCGGATGGCATCGAAAGCATCCATACGCTCATGCTTATTCTTGTTACCGGAAGCTGCAATTGCATAAGCCTTGTCATAGCAGGCGTCGTGAACAGCCTTGCGGAGTTCTTCATCGTTTACTTCGTGGCAGTATTCGCGTTTTATGGTAGAACCGACTTCTTCTGCCAGTTCCATCTGGGCCTTACATTGTATCTTGATTGCTTCGTGAGCAGCTTTCATGGCTTCCAGCAAGTCTCTTTCGGAAACTTCATCCATTTCACCTTCCACCATCATGATGTTTTCATAAGTGGCGCCTACCATCAGATCCATGTCAGCCTTTTCCAATTGCTCAAAAGTAGGATTGATAACAAATTCGCCGTTGATACGTGCTACGCGTACTTCGGAAATCGGTCCGTTGAAAGGAATATCTGAAACAGCGAGGGCGGCAGAAGCTGCAAGTCCTGCCAGTGCGTCCGGCATGTCAACGCCGTCTGCTGAGAAGAGGATGATGTTTACATATACCTCTGCGTGGAAATTGTCGGGGAATAAAGGGCGGAGAGCACGGTCTACGAGGCGGCAGGTAAGAATTTCATAATCAGAAGCACGGCCTTCGCGTTTTGTAAAACCTCCGGGGAAACGTCCGAAAGCGGAGAATTTTTCTTTGTACTCTACCTGTAACGGCATGAAATCTGTTCCGGGAACTGCGTCCTTGGCGGCACAAACAGTAGCTAACAGCATGGTGTTACCCATACGAAGCATTACAGAACCGTCTGCCTGTTTTGCCAGCTTTCCCGTTTCGAGCGTGATGGTTCTGCCATCAGGAAGCTCGATCGTCTTAACAATTGGGTTAATCATAAAAAATGTTTTATATCTATTTTTCTTTCAAAATGCTTGCAAAGATACATATTTTATTCGTGTAATACGGTGGGAATGAGATAAAAAGTTTGTATTTAGTTGTTTTTTGCACTTTTATAAGTGTAAGAAGTGGGAAAATGCTTTGACTAATAGTGGGAAGAAATGCCTTTTCATAGAAGGTGTGCTTTTAGATATATGATTGAAACTAAATGGGTTTATAGGATAGAACGCTCATGATGCTTGACTATGATTTATCTATATGGTTCTTAGGATAATATTTTGATTTCTATTTATAATTTGTTTTTGAGAAAAAATACTACATAATGGAGCATGAGGTGATAATTAGTCGTAGTACTATGGTAATAAATATTTTTAGCATAACTAATAGTCTGTTTTGTAAATTTAGTTTTTTAGTGAAATAATGAGATTGTAGGAAATATTTGTAGTATATCAAAAATTTGTTATTGTCAGTTTTTTGACATTATATGATTTATGATAATTGTTTAAAAGAATAATTGGTTAATGAAATGGTTAATGATATAATACTGCACTTCTCGGCTTTATTCTGACATTGCAAATAAAAATATGTTAAATATTATCTTCTATTATTTTATTTTAGATATAAAAATATATATTTGCATTACTATATACTATGTAATGAAAAATCGGGGAATGTATACTCGTCAGGAAGGGGATGAGGTTGCAGGAATAGAATAAAAATTTTATTATTTCTTCTCTGTTTTTTTGTTATATGGTAAATAGAAATCTAATACAATTGATAACGGATTTTATTGTAGGGGCTTATGAACTTATCTGATTACAAATTGAGAAACAACTGCCTGCTATCGGCTTCATATAGGAATATTGGGTTGGTTTATTGTGCCTCTTTTCTTGATAAGGCAGCTTGTCTTCCATTTCCGGTTTTATTGTATGAAGATGTTTTTATATTATCTCCTGTACCTCCTTTTTGAAAAGTAATCTTGGTATATTCTCCCTATTCTTCTCTTCTATCAGGAAAATAAGTCTGCTGATTTTCTTGAATATCTTGTGGTTGTAATGCAAATTACAATTAATAAGTAAATAAATTTTGTAGGGGATATTATTTCATATGTCGATGTGTTTTATAATTATCAGCTGTGTCTTATACTGCTGATGTGTTTTTTATTAACCAAATATTTATTCTTATGAAAACATTACATCATGCGTTGTTACTGCTGGGTGTACTTATTATGACCAGTGGAATGTGGGGATGTTCAGATGACGACAATCCAACAGAGAGTGGTTCTGCCATTAATGTGGAAGCACCGGGAGAAGGTGCGCTTTTTGCTACTTCAGCTACTTTTAAGCTTACAACTAAAGGGGCTGAGTCTTATGTGTACAAGGTAGTAGAAGGTGATAACGCTGCGGAACCTGATCCGGTAGTGGTGTATGCAGAAGCTCAACAAAATGGAACTATTGTGACTGTAACCGGTGAAACTTCGGAAGTTACCGTAACCGGTTTGGAAGGAAATAAAACCTATACTGTTTTTTTCATCTTCAAGGTAGGTACTTCTTATGAGATTCATTCACAGGTTATCACTACTCCTGCTTATTCGCAGATGGTGACTGTCGTTGACTCTGACATGTTTGAAATTAAATTGCATGTTGAAGTGCCGGAAGATGTGTACTACAGCCTGAATTTTATTACTTTGGAGAATTATATTGCTTTCCACAATCAGTTCGGGCGTGAAGATGTTGATTGGGTGGTTTATAACGGCGGTGCATATAGTCCACGTTACAAAGGCCCTCAGACCATTACTATTGCCAAAGATGCTAACGCTTATGAAGGAGCTTTGAATGAAAATGACTATGCAGCAGATTATTTTGTTTATTTCGTAGTACCTGGAACCGGATATGTAGCCTTTGTCAGCCAATGTGGTGAGGATGGTTCTACTGATGCTTATACGGAAACAAAACAGGGAAGTGGCAGTGGTGATCCCGGCATTCTTCTCTCGGCTGCCAATACATCCAATGCTCCCAATATTAAAGAGTATACTGAGGAAGCGCCTTTCAGTGAATCTTGCAAGTTTACCGGTAAATATGCCAAAACTGTTCTCTTTAGCAAACAAGCTACTGTAGGTGAAGGTGGCGTGAAGATAACTACCGATCGTCTGACAGAAAAAACAGCTCAATTGTCATGTATGCCGAGTGATGATGTTCTTCAATATTCTGTTGTAATGGTTGATGACCTCTCCAAAAAAGAGTTTGAGGATGATTGCGGCGGTAAAGATGGAATACAGGCTTCGGTGTTGAATTATGGTACCATTATGGATGGTGCGCAACAAATATATTATCCTATCGAACAGGGACATTCTTATACCGTATATGTTGTAGGTGTATGTAATGAGATGGGAACAGTGCAGACCTTTGATATTGTAGAGGGTATTAAGCCGATTGTTTCAGACAAACCGGCTGTAGAGTTACAGATTAAGGCTTTGCCTTTGGGAGAGCCTTACCGAGTAGGCTTCAATATTAAAGCGCCTAACGCAGATTGTGTTGCTTTCAAATACTTGTGTAACTATACCAAGGATTGGTGGCCGGCATTGAATGGGCTGGAAGGTAATACATTAGAGTCAAATATTGCCAGTATGATGGCAAGCTATGGTCAGGGTGTAAGCGATGTGGAAGTTATTAAAGCGGTCAATAGCGCCAATGGATATGATCTCTATTTTTCTTCTATGGATGATGCAGAGACTTGGATAGTTTTGGAATCATACAATGTTGATGAAAAAACTCAACTTTATTATGAAGAGGGGTGTAAGGCCACATCGGCTTCATTACAGCCGGAAGCACCGGTAAACAGCGAGCTCTTTGAGAAATTAGTAGGTAAGTGGACTGCTACCATGACACGTGGTAATGTAGAGGGCAACTCGGTTAGTATGGCGGTAGACATTGCAGCTGGGCCTGTGCAACAAAATGCATTGCCTGATGAGGTGAAAGAAGAACTGGTAAAATATTTTGTGGAAAGTGGAATGTCAGAATCCAAGGCTGAAGAAAGTGTAAAGGGATATTTCAAGGAGTATCAGGAAAGGTCCAAGTATTATACGGAGAAGAATAGAAACCAAAATTGTTTGGTAGCTACTGGTTTCTCTTACGATAGTAATTTAGCTCCGTTTGCCAGTTCTTGGGATTTGTTCTGCTCAACTGTGTATTCTGCTTACAGTACGGATGAACTTTTCAGAGATTACGGTCCTAAACTTTATTTTAAGATTGCCAAAAATCAAGCAGGAGAAGATAGTGTTTCTGTTATTGTGACCCGTGAAGATAATGGTGCTTATATCCGTTACGTTGATCCGGTATCTGATTGGTATCAGAGTACTTTGCAGCTTTATGGCTTTAATTCGGAAACTCCCGACAACTGCTATATTACAGAATTCCCGGTTGAGATTTCAGAAGATATGAATACTGTAACTATCAAGCCGGCTGTGCAAGATGGCAAAACTTTGTGTCCGGGATTTGCCACCGAATATATGCCGGGAGTTGTTACGTGGGGATTCCCTACCACTGCTGATGGTATTGTGCTGAAACGTGAAGCCGGTGCACCGGCACATACGCGTGGCTTGATGAATGTGTCACCTAAAGTGAAGGCTTACAGCGGTAATCATTTCCGCCGTACACGTGCGCCTTACGGTTATACACCGAGAAAGATTACTGAAGGTAAAGTATTCTCTATTGAAGCGATGAAGAAAACTTTGGGAAAATAAGTTATAATAACTAACGTCTAATTTAGGGAGAGTATATCTGAATGTATCACAGTGTACCTTTGGTATACTCTCCCTTTCTTTAAACTATTAATCGAAGATGCACAGACTGGTATTTATTGTATTATCTCTGCTGTTTACCTTATCGGTATCTGCACAGGATATATGGCCTTCCGTAAAAGTCGAAAATGGGAAAGGCGAAATAGTCGATACGCAAGATATACTTGGCGGGAAACCTGCTATAGTCTCTTTTTGGGGAGTTACCTGTAAACCCTGTCAAACGGAGTTGAATGCTTTGAATGAACTATTGGAAGAATGGCGCAAGGAAGTGGACTTCAATGTTATTGCCGTCTCTATTGACGACAACCGTTTTACAGCACGTGCACGCTCTATGGCTAAAGGTTACAATTGGGATTTTATTTGTCTTTTCGACAAGAATCAGGATTTGAAGCGTGCTATGAATGTATTATTGACTCCACAGACATTTGTCATAGATGGCAAGGGAAAGGTGGTTTATGCACACACAGGCTATACACCGGGTTGTGAATATGAACTATTTGAGAAATTAAAGGATATAGGTGAACAATGAAACATATCTTTTTTTTAGTATTGCTGGCAGGTATACTTCATAGCGGACTGTCGGCACAGAATAAGGGGCACTTGAGTGGCTCGCTTGAGTCAAACAGCATCTATTATGTTAAAGATAGTAAACTTGATGTAGGAAACAGTGTCAATCCTGATGATCATTTCGGTAGTAATAATTATTTGAAGCTTGACTATACATATGGTAAATTCAGTGCAGGTCTACAATTGGAAGGCTATCTTCCGGCTTTGCAAGGTTATGATATGGGGCTTTACGGGACTAAAGATGCTTTCTTAGGCATGAAATATGTTAGTTGGCGAGATGATAATTTTGCTTTTCGGGTAGGAGATATTTTCGAACAGTTTGGTTCCGGTATGATATTCCGCAGCTTTGAAGACCGTACATTAGGCATTAATAATTCAGTGGAAGGTATCTTTGGCTCTTATTCATACCGTAATTTTATAACACTAAAGGGCATTTATGGCCGACCGCGTCTTTATTCGGATTATGCAGATTCATGGGTACGTGGAGCGGACCTTTCTCTTTCTCTTTCTGACATAGCAGGATGGAAAAATCTGCTTTTCAGTGTAGAAGGAAGCTATATTAACCGTTATGAAGAAGTACCGGAAGAGATGGCTGATATAGCTGAACCTAGTATTGATATGTTTTCTGCCCGTGCCAATTTTGATTGGAACGGTTTCAATGCTAGTGTGGAATATGTGGGTAAAAGCAATGATGTCTCTCCGTCGCTGATAGGTGTTACAGAGAAAGGACATGGCTTGTTGGCGGAAATGGGATATAGTTGCCGGAATTTTTCTGTTTTAGCAACCTATCGTGAGTTAAAGTATATGAATACTCAGCTTTCCTTAACCGGTGAGGGAGTAGGTAATGTACTGAATTATCTGCCTGCGTTGACCCGTCAATATACTTATATGCTTGCCAATCTTAATCCTTACCAAAGTAGTGGCGAGGGAGAACGGGGAGGGCAGATTGATGCCTATTATTCTTGGCGTAGCAAGAGTAATCGCAGCCGGTATGTGAATCTGCACGCCAATGCTTCACTGTTTTATTCAGATAAAGCTGTGACTCCCAAAACACGTATGTTATGGAGGGATATCAATGGAGATATCGAATTTCAGTGGAACAAACAATTAAAAACAACCTTTCTTGTATCTGTTCAAGAATGGAGTCCCTCTCACGGTTTGAATGATAAGACCTATGCTTCGAATATTTTTGTGTTAGATGCACTTTATAAGTTTGATCGTAAAAAATCTGTCCGTGCCGAAGTGCAGTATCTATATTCTGAAGACTATGAAAAAGATTGGGTGGCCGGTCTTGTGGAATTCAATCTTGCACCTCACTGGAGTTTTTCAGTGAGTGATATGTATAATCATGGTACAAGTAAGGTGCATTATTATAGCGGTTCTGTCAGTTATACACAGAAAAACACCCGTTTGCAACTGAGTTATGGTCGCAATCGTGCCGGATATGTTTGCTCGGGAGGCGTATGCCGCTATACTCCGGCTTATACCGGTGCTAATCTTACTTTGACAACTTCATTCTAAAATTGTTGTGCCTTTAGAAAAGCTAAGTATCTGAATAGGTATCTGTGATGCAGCAAATGTTTTTATTCTGATGAGTTGGAAAGTAAATTGTATTTTGAATTAAAATTCAAACTAAATAATGTGTAGAATGAAACAATTTCATAATTTATTATACGTATTGCTAATAATGTTTACAGCAGCCTGTGTAGGTAATCCCGGTAGCGAGGAAGACCCCGGAGGAGATACGGATGGTGCACTGACACTGAACACTTCGGCTGCTTATATTATAAACGATGGAACAGATGCAGCCCTTTTTACTGTGTTGAAAGGTAAGAAGGATGTTACTGCCGATGCCAAGATTTACCAGAAAAAAGGAAGTTCTTTCGAGCTGTTACCTGCAACTTCATTCTCCTCTACTGAGCAAGGTACTTATTCGTTTTTTGCCAGTTATAATGGTGAGATGTCTGAAGATATTATTATAACAGTAACCAGCGGACTGTTGGAGTTGCCGGAAGATCCCAAGCCTGAACAATTTGATGGGTTTAAGCGCCGTGTACTTGCTTTACAGGGCACTAGTTTGGGGTGTACTTATTGTCCTATGATGATTGCAGGGCTTACAGAATATGCCAAGTTGGAAGAAAGCAGTAGCACTGTATTGGTAGCTGCGCATGGTGTGATGGATGGAGACGGGATGATATCCGACTACAGTAATGCTGTGCTTAAATCATCTGGTATTTCTTCCACGGGAGTACCTGCATTGTTATTTAACTTGCATTCCCGTGATGAAATTCTCAGTGTAATGAAGTCTGATACGCCGGCTAAAGTTGCATCGCGTATTCAAGCTGCTGCCCAACCGTTACTGGCAACTGCTGCTTCTACCGGTATCAGTGCCGCCGTATCCGGAACAGAGTCGTCAGGTTCTATTAAAGTAACTGCCGGAATTAAGGTAGGGCAGGCTGGTAAATACCGTGTATGTGCTTGGGTGGTAGAAGATGATATTTATGCGACGGGTCAAATGAATGGTTATCCTGCATTGGAAGGTACTTATGATTTTACTCATCACAGTAACGTGCTTCGTTGCATATCTTCTATTAATCCCATTACTGGTGTAAGTCTGGGGGGAAAGGATGAGTGTCCGGCTGGCGAAGAGCAGGTATTTTTCCACGAATTCATGTTGACCGATTTGAAAATTGAAAAAATGTCCAATCTGCGTGTGGTAATTATTGTAACTCGCAATGAAAAAGGAAGTGCTTACATTGTGGATAATGTGGTAAGTTGTGCTCTGAATCGGCAAGTGGAATATGAATATCAATAATCTTTAGAATTTTGAAATATGAAACTGAAATATTTATTTATATTACTTGCTATAGCCTTGTTATATAGCTGTTCGGAAGATGAAGCTCCAGAGCCTGTTTTGGTTTTAGAGAATACTGAATTAAGTGCTGAAGCTCAGGGGGGAGATTATGTTATAGGCATTAATAGTTCAAGTCAATGGAAAGTTACTGCTGCTTCTGCATGGGTTTCCTGTCAAAGTTCAGAGAATCATGACCAGATATTGATTAGGGTTAGTGAGAATTTGCAACGTGATGAACGAACGGCAAATATTACTGTGACAAATGAGGAGAATTTGACGCAAAGTGTCACGCTTACGCAAACTGCCTATACGTTTAATGAAAATCATCGTTATAAGTTGCCGGTTGTCTTCCATACCCTTTATTGGAATCAAAGTAACAAGCAGCATTATGTAGAAGAAGCCCAACTGCAAAAATTGTTGGAACGGGTGAATGATTACTATGCCAATAGCGGAGTAGATATGAATGTGGAATTTGTGATGGCTGAGGAAGACCCCGATGGAAACGTGCTGGCTGAACCGGGTATCGACCGGAAAAAATGGCAGTATACGACAATGGACTGTAGTATCTTTATGGGAAGCGGACAAGAGCAGTATAAGAATTTGTTGTGGGATACTGAACGGTATGTAAATGTAGTATTGTACAATTTTTCAGACCCTCAGATTATGGGAATAGCCCAATTCCCATGGATGCCTGCTCCTTATGAATTGCCTGGTGCCGGACAGATGGAGCAGGGGGCTGACCCGGACTCAAACCCTTACCCTCAATGTGTCTCCATCAATAACAAGTATATTTATGATTTGCCAGATGAAGGAGACGTATATTCTATGTCTAATGTGGCAGTAACGCTTTCTCATGAATTAGGTCATTTCTTGGGATTGTATCATGCTTTTAATCAACAAACTAATGGTAATACCAATACTAATGAAGATACTGATTATTGTACAGATACTCCCCCTTATAACAAATACCTCTATGACAATGCACTTAATGCGTATTTTCAAACAAATCCGGAGATAACATCCAAGTCATCAGAAGCCTATTCGACGTATGTAATGCGTACCAATAGCCAGACCTTGGAACCGTTCCGATCTACCAATATTATGGATTATGCCATAACTGATGGAAATCGATTTACAGCAGAGCAGGCAGCACGCGTAAAATATACTCTACAGCATGCATTGTTCATGCCAGGTCCAAAAGATCATTCGAAAGCAGACTGTAAGACTAAGAGTAATTCGGAATTTAGGTTTACACCACAGCTTATTGAATAAACAGCTGTTATTATAGGGTGATATAATCATTGAGATAGAAGCCGTTAGAATCTTCCGTTCGAGTATGATTCTAACGGCTTTTATTATTAATCATATTTGAGCTGTCATTTTCTTTAAATTTATATTTCTCAATAGAGTGCATTGGAGTTCTTGTATACTTTCATTTTTTAAGTATGTAATCTTATCAATCTCTTTTTGGGGTAAAGAAGATAATTTGCTGGAATTTCATACCTTTGCGTTTGTTGGACTATAGTTTAGGCATAAAGGAATAATTATAATAATTAAATTGGCTGATATATAATATATATTGTAAAAGGAGTATATTTGCACGTTCTTTTTAGAAAAATACATGAAATATGAAAAAGATTCTTTTTGTAGCATTGGCTGTTTTGGGGTTAAGCGCATGTAATTCCGGACCGGAATTTAAAGTGGAAGGTGAAATATCCGGTGCTGACGGTAAAATGCTTTACCTGGAAGCTTCGGCTTTAGAGGGTATTGTTCCTTTGGACTCCGTTAAGTTGAAGAGTGACGGTACGTTTGCTTTTAAGCAGGCATGCCCTGTATCACCTGAATTTTATCGTTTGCGTGTAGATGATAAGGTTATCAACTTTTCCATAGATTCTGCGGAAACGGTTCGGTTTAATGCACCGTATACGGATTTTTCTACGGCTTATACAGTAGAAGGTTCGGCAAACAGTGTGAAGATAAAAGAACTTACATTGAAGCAAATGCAGCTTCAAACCAATGTAAATGCGTTGATTCAAAGTATGCAAGCCCATAAAATCGGTACGGATGTGTTTGAGGATAGTCTGGCTACACTGATGAAGGACTATAAGGATGAAGTGAAGATTAATTATATTTTTGCCGCTCCTAATACGGCAGCTGCTTATTTTGCTTTATTTCAGAAATTAAATAATTATCTCATATTCGATCCGTTGAATAATAAAGATGATGTGAAGTGCTTTGCTGCAGTGGCAACCAGCCTGAACAATTATTATCCGCATGCTGACCGTTCGAAGAATCTTTATAATATAGTAATAAAGGGAATGAAGAATACCCGTGCCCCGCAGCAGAAGGTCGTGGAACTTCCTACGGAGGCTGTGTCGGAAACAGGTATCATTGATATTAACTTGCGCGACATGAAAGGCAATATGCACAAGTTGAGTGATTTGAAGGGGAAAGCTGTTATTTTGGATTTCACAATCTATCAGAGTGCGGTTTCTCCTACACATAATTATATGCTGCGTGATTTATACGACAAGTATGCCGGTCAGGGCTTGGAGATTTACCAGGTTTCTTTGGATGCTGATGAGCACTATTGGAAAACAACAGCCGATAATCTGCCGTGGATATGTGTACGTGACGCCAATGGGGTATATTCCAGCATAGCTGCCGCTTATAATGTACAGTCGCTTCCTGCTGTCTTCCTAATCAATAAAAAGAGCGAGTTGAGTGCCCGTGGCGAAACAATTAAAGATTTGGATGCAGCGGTGAAAGCCTTGCTGTAACATGTTATAAATTAGAAGATTTCATTTAAATATGTTACAAAGCACTGCTTTTTGCTTGACACGCATTATTTAAAAGTCTATCTTTGCAAAGGAAAAAATAGGAAGAGGGTTCCAGCATGCTGACCATGTTGGAATTCTTTTTTGTTTATAGTACCATTAAAAAACATTATAAATAATAAGGAGGAAAAACTATGGCTTATATGTCAGAAGAAGGCTACAATAAGTTGTTGGCCGATTTGAAACAGTTGGAAACGATAGAACGCCCGAAGATTGTGGCAGCTATCGCTGAGGCACGCGATAAAGGTGACTTGTCGGAAAATGCAGAATATGATGCTGCAAAAGAAGCTCAAGGTCTTCTTGAAATGAAAATCAATAAACTGAAACAGGTTATTGCGGATGCAAAGATTATTGATGAATCTAAATTGAAAACCGACAGTGTACAGATATTGAATAAAGTGGAACTGAAAAATGTGAAAAACGGTATGAAGATGACTTATACCATTGTTTCTGAAAGTGAAGCTAACCTGAAAGAGGGAAAGATTTCTGTAAATACTCCGATTGCACAAGGTTTGCTTGGCAAGAAAGTGGGTGATGTTGCTGAGATTAAAGTACCGCAGGGTATCATCAATCTGGAAGTAGTGAACATATCATTTTAGAGGAGGGGCAGGTCTGCATGCGGGCTTGCCTCATTTTATATAAGTAAAATTATGGCAACAATATTCAGCAAAATTATCGCGGGTGAAATACCTTGCTACAAAGTGGCGGAGAATGATAAGTTCTTTGCTTTTCTTGATATTAATCCATTGGCGAAAGGGCATACGCTGGTCATTCCTAAACAGGAAGTGGACTATATCTTCGATTTAAGTGATGAGGATTTGGCTGCAATGCATGTTTTTGCAAAGAAAGTGGCATTGGCTATTGGCAAGGCTTTTCCTTGTAGGAAAGTGGGTGAAGCAGTTTTAGGTTTGGAAGTTCCTCATGCACATATTCATTTGATTCCTATGCAGAATGAAAAGGATATGCTTTTTTCCAATCCAAAGCTGAAATTGACAGATGAAGAATTTAAGGCGATAGCCAAAGCTATCACCATGGCGTTCTAAAAGATTTTATTTCCTCCCATTATAAAAAATCGGCAGTTGGAAATAGCAACTGCCGATTTTATTTTACTTTTTTGTCGTTGAAAAAACTATTTATATATAGTCCTCTCCCAATTTAATTTGAGCATCATTCACATACTTACGTATGGAATGCTCTTCATCTTTTTTACAAATCAGCAGGACATTGTCGGATTCGGCAATGAGGTATCCTTCCAGCCCGTCGATGACAGCAAGTTTGTTTTGCGGAAGTACGACAATATTGTTTTTACTATTGTATAATAACGACCTGCATTTCAGAGTGACATTCTCCGATTCGTCTTTTTGAGAAAGATCGTACAGGGAGCCCCATGTACCTAAATCAGACCATCCGAAGTCGCCCAATGATACATATACATTGTCTGCTTTTTCCATAATGCCGAAGTCGATGGATACGTTAGGGCATGCAGGAAAGTTCTCATCTATGAATTTCTTTTCTTCCGGTGTTCCGTACACATCTTTTCCGGCTGCTAATTTAGTGGCCAATTCCGGTAAAAGCAATTCACCGGCTTTGATGATACTGTTTACATTCCACATGAAGAGACCGGCATTCCAATAAAATTCTCCGCTTTCTATAAAGACTTTGGCTAATTCCAATTCGGGTTTTTCTGTAAAGGTTTTTACTTTATAGAAGCTGCTGTCTATATGTTCGGCTACCTGTATATAACCATATCCTGTTTCCGGGCGGTTAGGCTTAATGCCAAGAGTTAGAAGCTTATCAGATTTTGCAACGAATGCCAGCCCTTTCTCTATGGCTGAAAGAAATTCGCTTTCTTTTAGGATAAGATGATCCGAAGGAGCTACTACGATATTGGCATTTGGGTTTAATGCACGGATATGGTAAGCAGCCCATGCAATGCACGGGGCAGTGTTTCTGCGTGTAGGTTCTAATAAAATCTGTTCGGAGTTTAATTCGGGAAGCTGTTCTTTCACCAAGTCGGCATATAGGTCATTGGTTACAACCAGTATGTTTTCTGTAGGGATTACTTGCTTGAACCGATCGAATGTTTGTTGCAATAATGAACGCCCTGTGCCGAAAAAATCCAGAAATTGTTTCGGAAGAGTTTTGCGGCTGAAAGGCCAGAAACGGCTACCGATACCGCCACCCATGATTACACAGAAATTATCCTTATTGGTTATCATATTAAATGTTTTAAAAGTTTCTGCTAAAGTACTGTATATTTTATAAACGCGGAATGCTTGGAGAATATTTTCTCGTTTTTTTCGCCTTTTTTTAAGGAAAGTATTGTAGTTTTCAAAAAAAGCTGTATCTTTGCACCGCATTTGAGAAATCAACATGCCCAGATGGCGGAATCGGTAGACGCGCTGGTCTCAAACACCAGTGGATT
>OIDF01000097.1_pt1 | contig 93141 bp, 102 predicted proteins | sample 1581411 | NCBI WGS metagenome assembly OIDF01 (sample SAMEA3882515, study PRJEB24775) | human gut metagenome | biome: human-associated habitat; feature: intestine environment; material: feces | place: Netherlands | collected 2009/2010
CCCCACTGCTGCCTCCCGTAGGAGTCTGGGCCGTATCTCAGTCCCAATGTGGCCGTTCAACCTCTCAGTCCGGCTACTGATCGTCGCCTTGGTGGGCCGTTACCCCGCCAACTAGCTAATCAGACGCGAGGCCATCTTGAAGCGATAAATCTTTGGCATAAAGATCATGCGACCCCTATGCTTCATGCGGTATTAGCAGTCGTTTCCAACTGTTGTCCCCCTCTTCAAGGCAGGTTCCTCACGCGTTACTCACCCGTCCGCCACTTTCCTCTACTTCCATTGTCCGAAAACTCTTTCAGTAGATTCTCGTTCGACTTGCATGTGTTAAGCACGCCGCCAGCGTTCGTCCTGAGCCAGGATCAAACTCTCAATAAAATGGTATCAACACAGACCTAAGTCTGAGCTAATCTTTATCGAGCTATTTGTCATAGCTTAAAACTTTTTATCCTTACGATTCAGACGTAATTGACTTAACCGTCTTCCTCGCAAGCCACTGTACATATTGCACAGTTTTTCATCTGGTGCTTGTCAAAGTTTCGTTGTTTAATTTACAAGGTGCACGCTCCATTCGCGGAACAGGTGTTATCTTAGCACGTGGGTAGGCGTTTGTCAACAGTTAATTTTACTTTTTTTGACATTTTTCTTGTCTGCTCCTTTACAGGCAGCTCAAGAATTCAGTATTTTCAACGGTTTGCGGGCATTCTGTCAAGAACAGAATGCCCGCATTTTTCCGTATTCATTCATTTACGCCGCATTTCGGCCGATCAAGGTGTCATAGCGCATCAGCAAAAGCGCAACCTGTGCGCGGCTGATGGCCTGCGTCGGATACCAGACGCACTCTTTTTCAGTGATGAGCCCGTTGTTCCACGCCCAGGTCACGGCATCCCTGCCGCTCTCCGATACTTTGGGCGCATAGGGGTAGTCGTCGAGCGTGCCGCTGACTGTGGGCTCACCCGCAAGACGGTAGAGCACGATGATCGCCTGCTCGCAGGATAAAAAGTCGCTCGGGTTAAACGCCCCGCCGTTGCCGCCCATGAGTCCCTTGCCGACCATCCACTCGACATATTCATAATACCACTCGTCGCCCGCGAGGTCGCTGAACTCTGCGTCCTCCGCCGTCGGCGTACCGCCGGCAAAGCGGTACATGATGACCGCAAACTGCGATCTTTCCACGCCGTACTCCGGCTGGAAGAGCTGCTGCGCATCGTCGCCGCTCATCACGCCCGTGGAAACGACATAGTTGACCGCGTCGGCGTACCATGCGTCGGGCGCGACGTCGGTATAGGTGTAGGTAGTCTGCGGGCCGTCCGCCGTGACGGTGATGTCGACACCGCCGCTTTCATTGGCGGTCATCGTGCCAAGCTCTGTGCGCACGTCGTTTCCGGTCGTGTTCGTATTGTCGAACGTGTCCGTCTGCACGTCCTGCGTTTCGTCCTGTTTATCACCCTGTGATGCATCCTTATTCCCACAGCCCCGCACCATCAGCACGATCACAAGCACCAGCACGACGAGGATGGGGATGAGCAATTTCTTCTGCATGAGCTCCTCCTGTTCTGACGAACATTTTGATTCTGTAAAACATATTATTATATGTTAGCATACCACCGGAAGCGTTGCAAGGCTTTTCCCCATTGTTCACAAAACGTGCACATTCTATCGCGCTCACCTCTTCCTGCCCACGGCATAGAATGAAGCGCAGGAGTTTTCCTGCCCCGAGCTTAAAAGGAGGGTATTTTCGATGAATCGTTTTCAGAATTCGTGCGGCTGTGCAGACCGCTGCCCGCCGCCCTGCCCCGCGCCGTTTCCTCCGCCGCCGTTCCCGCCTCAGTATGTGCTGGGCCCGACGGGGCCGCAGGGCGTGCAGGGCATTCAGGGTGTTCCCGGCCCGATCGGGCCGACGGGGCCGCAGGGTGTACAGGGTCTTCAAGGCGTCCCCGGTGCGCCGGGCGCCATTGGGCCTACCGGACCTCAAGGTCAGACGGGTGCCACAGGCGCCGCAGGCCCGCAGGGACCGCAGGGCATTCAAGGCGTAGCCGGAGCCGCCGGCGCGGTTGGCGCAACCGGACCGACAGGCCCCATCGGCCCACATGGTATTGCGGGTGCAGCAGGCGCAGTCGGTCCTACCGGCGCAACGGGTCCCACAGGTCCGCAGGGGCCTCAAGGTGTTGAAGGAACGGCGGGCGCTGTTGGTCCTACCGGTCCCACAGGTCCTACGGGTCCGACTGGACCGAGCGATACGCGCGCGGCGGCAGCTGTTGCCGATGCGACAAGCGTAGAGGACGTCGTCGAGCAGTTCAACGCGCTGCTGGCAAATCTCCGCGCAGCGGGTCTCCTCTCGACCTGAGCACTAAGCGGTGCGGCGCAAGCCGCACCGCGATACATATATAAAAGGAGGAATCATCATTTCCTACCGCGTCTGCGTTTACGCCATCTGCAAAAACGAGTCGCAGTTTGTCGAGCGCTTCATGGACTCGATGTCCGAGGCGGACGACATCTGCGTGCTCGACACGGGGTCAACGGACGATACGGTCGAAAAACTCAGAACCCGCGGCGCGCACGTCGAGCAGAAGGTTATTTCGCCGTGGCGCTTCGATGTCGCGCGCAGCGAATCGCTGAAGCTCATCCCAAAGGACGCCGATATTTGCTGCTGCATCGACCTCGACGAGCAGTTCCGGTCCGGCTGGCGCGAAAAGCTTGAGCGCGCGTGGCAGCCGAACACGACACGCGCCCGCTACCGCTACACGTGGAGCTTTCTGCCCGATGGGCGCGAGGGCTGTGTCTTCTGGACGGACAAAATTCACAAAAACGGCTGCTACCGCTGGGTAAATCCGGTGCACGAGGTTCTTCAATATCTGGGCGAGGGCAGCGAGCGCTTTGTCGACGCCGAGGGCGTGCAGCTCGACCACCACCCCGACCCGAGCAAATCGCGCGGGCAGTATCTTCCACTTTTAGAGCTTGCCGTGCGGGAGGACCCGCAAAACGACCGCAACCGCCACTATTTAGGCCGCGAGTACATGTTCCGCGGCGAGTGGGCGCAGGCAGTCTCGACCCTGAAGGCGCACCTCGCGATGCCGCAGGCCGTGTGGCGCGATGAGCGCTGCGCCTCGATGCGCTACATCGCGCGCTGTCTGCGTCGTTTGGAGCGCGAGGACGAAGCCGCGCTCTGGCTGCACCGCGCCATCGCGGAAGCGCCGCACCTGCGCGAGCCGTATCTGGAGTTTGCCGACCTGCTTTATCAGCAAAAGGACTGGTGCGGCGTCATTTTTATGGTAAACTGCGCGCTCGCGATCACCGAGCGGCCGCGCACCTATATCTGCGAGCCGTTCGCGTGGGGCAGCTTCCCCTACGATCTGCTGAGCATCGCGTACTTTCACCTTTCGCAGTGGGAAAGCGCGCTGAAAAACGCGGAAAAAGCGTTTGCGCTTGCACCGGACGATGCGCGTTTGCAGGAAAACTGCGCACTGCTCAGGGCGAAAATTCAGAAAGAAAGCCGTATTTGATGGCTTTCTTCGGTTTTCAGTTGCTTTTTCTGCCGCCGTATGATAGATTATTAGAGATTATGAACCGAGGGGGCGCGGCAATGGAGCTGTGCGAACACTACTTACATTATATGAGCGCGCTGTGCGAGGGCACAATGCCCGCGCCGCCGGAGCTTGCGCTCACCGCCGATACCACTGAGGAGCGCGCCGCGCAGCTGCAAAGCGCGCTGAAAGATCTGAGTGTGCCGGACTTTGTGCGCCTGTGCGCCAAAAGCGCAGGCGACGAGCTGGACGAGGCGATATTCGACCATTTCAGCGAGGAGGATTTCTCCCGCGCACTGCTGCAAATGCTCACCGCCGCGGCAGAACCGGAGGAAGTCGAGGAAAAGCCGCCCGCAGCAGAAAGTACCCCCGATCCCGACGCGGGCAAGCACGCGTTCGAGGTCTTCTGCGACTGCGTGGAGCTCGACGAGCAGCTCGTTGCGTACCTCATCGACATTTTGAAGCGCGGCGACAAGGCCGCGTTCTACAAGCTCTCGCAGGTCACGACGCAGCTGGACCTCGACCCGCGCGAATTTCTCTACTGGCTCGCCCATCGCGAGGACTACGGTACGGACGACGAGCGCGCCTGCGCGGCCATCATGGACGCGTGCTTCGCGCGCCTCTATGAAGAAAAGCAGGGCGAGCTTCTGGGGGCACTGCTCTCAGGCGATCAGAAGACGTTCGAACTCTTCCGTACCGAAGCGCCCGAGCTGCGGCACCTGCCTGCCGCGACCTATGAATGGTACAGTAAAAACTATCTGGACCGCGACTATCCGCTGCGGTTTATTCTAATGTGCAACGGCGTCGAATTTCCCGACACGCCGGAGGAGGACAAATGAACAGAGATGAAATGTACCTGTCGCTCGGCGTGAGCGACAAAGTGCTTCAATTCGGCGAGGCCGTTTTAGACGAGCTCAAACCCCGCTTTGCCGGAATCGAAGAGATCGCTGAGCTCAATCAGGCAAAAGTCATCGGCGCGATGCAGAAAAACCGCGTGAACGCGACACACTTCGCCGCCTCGACCGGCTACGGCTACGATGACGAGGGGCGCGACAATTTGGAGCGCGTCTACGCGAGCGCTTTCCACACCGAGGCCGCGCTCGTCCGCCCGCAGATCACCTGCGGCACACACGCGCTGGCCATCGCGCTGTCCGCCAACCTGCTGCCGGGCGACGAGATGCTCGCCATCTCCGGCAAGCCCTACGATACGCTTGAGGAGGTCATCGGTCTTCGCGAAAGCCCATGCTCGCTCAAGGAGTACGGCGTCAGCTATGCGCAGGTCGACCTGCGCGAAGACGGCAGCTTTGACTTCCCCGCCATCGAGCGCGCGCTGAACGATAAGACGAAGCTCATCCACATCCAGCGCTCCAAGGGCTACTGCCCGCGCCCGACGATCTCGGTCGACGCCATCGGCGAGGCCATCGCGTTCTGCAAAAAGCTGCGCCCCGACGTCGTCGTCATGGTCGACAACTGCTACGGCGAATTTGTCGAGGCAAACGAGCCGAGCGACTTCGGCGCAGATATGATCGTCGGCAGCCTTATCAAAAACCCCGGCGGCGGCCTTGCCCCCATCGGCGGCTACATCTGCGGCACGCAGAAGTGTGTCGACCGCTGCGCCTACCGCCTTTCCGCCCCCGGGCTTGGGCAGGAGGTCGGCGCGAACCTCGGATTGATGCCTGCGCTGTATCAGGGCTTCTTCCTCGCCCCCAGCGTCGTCTCCGGCGCGGTCAAGGGCGCGGTGTTCGTCGCCGCGTGCTATGAAAAGCTCGGCTTCACCGTCGTTCCGTCGTCGAAAGAGGCGCGCCACGACATCATCCAGTGCGTCGAGCTCGGCTCTCCCGAGGGCATGGTCGCCTTCTGCAAGGGCATCCAGTCCGCCGCCGCGGTCGACAGCTATGTCGACCCCGTTCCCGCGCCGATGCCCGGCTACGACTCCGACGTCATCATGGCGGCGGGCGCGTTCGTGCAGGGCAGCTCCATTGAACTCTCGGCCGACGGCCCCGTGCGCGAGCCCTACGCCGTCTACTATCAGGGCGGCCTGACGTGGTACCACGCCAAGCTCGGCGTGCTGCTCTCGCTGCAAAAGATGCTCGACGCCGGTCTCATCACCCTGCCGTAACGAAAATTTCCCCTTCCGTAAAGGATACCGCTTTTTTATGCTCATCCGTAGAACACCCGCAACCAACCGGCATTTTCGCCGCCGTCCGCCCCCGCGTACCGCTGTTTTTACTATCTAAAAAATAACAGTACAAAGGAGTTTAACAATTCAATATGTGGTTCTGGCTTTCTCTGATCGCGCTGCTCTGCTGGAGCGGCAGCGACCTGTTTTCCAAGATCGGCTGTCAGGGAGAGGACGATCATCTCGCCCACCTCAAGATGGTCATTGCCGTCGGTACCGTGATGGGTCTTCACGCCGCGTTCGAAATTTTCATCGGCGGCACGGAGATCAGCTGGTCTATTATCTGGACCTATCTGCCCGTGTCGCTGCTGTACATCGGCTCGATGACGCTCGGCTATCTCGGCCTCCGCTACATTGAGCTGTCCGTCTCGTCGCCGATCTGCAACTCGTCGGGCGCGCTCGTCGCCGTGATGACGCTGCTGTTCGTCGGCGGTGAGGACTATTCCCCGCTCGCCCTCGGCGCGATCGTCCTCGTCTGCGTGGGCGCGATCGGCCTCGGTGTGGTGGATGCCACGGAGGACCCCGAGCTGCGCGCCGCCCGTCAGGCGGAGGGCAACCGCAAGTATTCCAAGAGCTTTTTGGCCCTTGCGCTTCCCGTCGCCTACTGCCTGCTCGACGCCGCCGGCACTTTCGCCGACAACCGCGTGCTCGAAACGCTGGACGAGGGCAGCGCGAACTGCGCCTACGAGCTGACGTTCCTGTTTGCCGCGGTGCTGTGCTTCATCTATGTGGTCTTCATCAAGAAGGATCGCCTGCTGCCCAAGCGCGAAGCGCCAAAGTACATCGGCGCCATCTGCGAAACGGCCGGTCAGTTTGCCTATATCTATGCCATCGCGGACACATCGCATCTTGCGATGTCCGCGCCGATCATCAGCTCCTACTGCGCGGCCAGTGTGCTGTGGAGCCGCCTCTTCCTGAAGGAAAAGCTCTCGTGGAAGCACTACGCGATGATCCTGCTCGTCGTCATCGGCATCGCCGTGATGGGCGTGTTCGATATTTGATTTTTATGCGCAAAAAAGGATCGTTCCCGCCAAGGCGGGAACGATCCTTTTTCCTTTTCAAGCCTTCTTGATGGGGTGGCGGATGACCGTCTTCCGTTTTTCCGCCGCGACGCGGCGCGGGTCGGAGAGATAGATCTCGTGGTGCAGGCGGACGTCGTTCAGGTCGTTTTCATACCCGTTTTCGCGCAGAAATGCGTCCATCCTCGCAACGGACTCCGGTTCATCATCGAACGAACCCACGTGCATGATCTGCACGCAGAGACCCTCGTCTACGGTCAGAAATTCCGCTGCCGAACAGTCGAGCTTTTTCTTCTTTGCTGCCGCCTCCACCGCCCAGTCGAAGTCCGCTTTCGTGACGAAATCCGGCAGGCGCAGGACAGAGATCCAGCGAAAATCCGATTTTCGCCCATAGTCGACCATCTCCGTGTCCGGCATCTGCCAGAAGCCCTCGAGCGGCGGCACGACATAGTCGAAAAAGCCTTCGATCTCGTGTCCCGCGCGCTTGCTCATCTTGAGCGTGTAGGCCACGGCGTAAAGTACACCGATGGCACGCTGATACGCGCCATTTTCCTCGTTTGGGTCACCCCGCCCGCGCACGGCGATATAGTTTGCGCGCGGCACGGTCACAATCTCCGGCTTTGCCTTCGGCAGGTAAAATTCCCTGTATTCTTTCTTGAAGTCAAAGGACATGGTCCTCTCCTTTTTCAGTCCAGTGGGATGTCCAGCACGTTCACACCGCGCTTGAAGGCGTATTCGATCGTCGAACGCGTCCCGCCGCGCGCGCCGTCGTTCACGGCGATCAGCAGGCTCGCATGGTCGACCATGTAGCGGTTGCGCCGCTGCATGCAGCCCGGCGTGTAGCTCTGCTGCACCATGGTCTCATAGTCGCAGCGAGCTAAAATGTCGCGGTAGCGGGATTTTTGCGCTTCGCCCCAGCCGTCCGCCTGCGAGGGACACGGGATGGCCGCCTCGAGCGTGATGTGCGGGTATGTGCTTTTCAGCGCCAGCACGGTTTCGGCAAAGTAGAGGTCACAGCCCTCGGCCATGCCGCAGATGAAATGCTCCATTCCCTCGTGAATGGCGCTCTCCACCGCGGCGCGCAGCTTCGCCTTGAGGGCGATACAGCGAAGGTCGCTTTCATCTTCTCCCCACGGCAGCTTCCCCGGCCGGTGGCCGGTGAATGCGCAGGAACAGGGTCTCCCCCGCATGGACATCGCCTCCTCTCTCTTTGCCATTATAGAACATTCGTTCGTCTTTGTAAAGCATTTTCCCTCTTGACAAACCGAAAATTTGTCGTATACTCAAGTTATCAACTGAATCACTTGTCTTCGAGGCGGGGTGAAACTCCCCACCGGCGGTTACAGTCCGCAAGCGGTATTTTTTTATCGCACGAACCGGTGAAATTCCGGTACCGACGGTCACAGTCCGGATGAGAGAAGATGTGCTGCGCGATCTACCACGCAATTTTCACGCTCTTTTGCGTCATGCACCTTGGAAGACTTGTTCTTTCAGGGGAAATGACAAAAAGGAGTGTATTTTTATGTCCGAACCCAATGCCAGCGCCATCTCCACCCCCCGTGCGGTCAGCCGCACCCACAAGCTCACGGTGACCGCCATGCTCTCGACCGTCGCATTTTTGCTGATGTTCATCGAGTTCCCGATCCCCGCGCTCATCCCCGCGTTCGTCAAGCTCGATATCTCTGACCTTCCAGAGCTTCTGGCGGCGTTCTCGCTCGGCCCCATCTACGGCGTGATCGTCACGCTGCTCAAGAACGTGCTGTTCTCCGTGCTGCACGGTACGTCGTCCGCGTACGTCGGCGAGCTTTTCAACTTCATCATGGGCAGCGTGTTTTCCTTCACCGCGGGCTTCATCTATCAGAAGAAAAAGTCCCGCAAGAACGCGCTTATCGGCGCTCTCGTCGGCGCGCTGCTGATGGCGGTGCTGTCTGTGCCCCTCAACTATTTTGTGGTCTACCCCGCCTACGTTGTGTGCTATCACCTGCCGCTTGAAGCCATCATCGGCATGTATCAGGCCATCCGTCCCTCGACCAACGGCCTTCTTGAGTGCCTGATGGTCTTCAATATGCCGTTCACCTTTGTCAAAGGCATGCTCGATGTGGCGCTGTGCTTCCTCATCTACAAGCCGCTCTCCCCGCTGCTGCACAAATAATATCAGAAAGGAGCTGCACGTCCATGGCGCTCGACTGGGGCATTCTTCACTGGATCCAGAACAACATCTCCTGCCCGTTTCTCGACGCCGTGGTCCCAAAGCTCACGATGCTCGGCAACGCCGGCATCATCTGGATCCTCGCAGGCGTTCTCCTGCTGTGCACAAAAAAATACCGCCGTCAGGGCGCGCTCGTGCTGATGGGTCTGCTCGCGGGACTTCTCGTCGGAAATGTTGCGCTCAAGCATCTCGTCGCGCGCTCGCGGCCCTGCTGGCTCGATCCCTCCGTGCAGCTTTTGATCGCCACGCCGACGGACTACTCGTTCCCCTCGGGACACACGCTGTCCTCGACGATCGCCGCAACGATTTTGGCAAAGACCGACAGGCGCTTCGGCTATGCCGCCATTTCTCTCGCGGTGCTCATCGCCCTGTCGCGGCTGTACCTGTACGTCCACTTCCCGAGCGACGTGTTTGCCGCAGCGCTGCTGGGTCTTCTGATCGGCGAGCTGACGTTCCGCTATGGCGGAAAGCTGCTCGACAAAATTTCCCGCAGGCAAAAGCAATAAAGAAACCCCGCACACCGTTTCAAAACGGTGTGCGGGGTCTTTACATTTTGGGCATTTATACCTTTTTCGCCGCAAGGAACAAATTCGGCGGCGCGGGAAAGAGATTCTCCCGCTCCAGCACCGCGAACCCCGCGTCGGCGACCGACCGTTCGAGCGAGCGCATCGTGTCAAATGCAACGTAGGGGCGTTTGCCAGTCTTGTATTCGAACCACTTGCGCACTCGCTCGCGCGTGAGTCCCTCTCCCAGACAGTCCGATACCAGCAGCAGCGTTCCCTGCGGCTTCAAGAGCGCGCGGATGCGCGCAAGCGCCGCGCTCCGATCTTCGATGTAGAGCAGCACATTGCAGGCCAGCACCGCATTGAAAGATCCCTCTGCAAGGCAGCCGTCGAACAGATCCGTCTGCGTGACGGTCACGTTCTCCACGACCTGCGCTTTGACTTTTTCCTGCGCGCGGCGCACCATTTCACCGGATACGTCGATCGCGCGCACAGACTGCACCGAGGGCGCGACCGCAAACGTCACGATCCCCGTCCCGCAGGCAAAGTCCAGCACGGTATCCGTCGGCTTGAGATATTTTTTGAAACACGCGGCTGTCTTTTCATAGGCCTCCGCGTAGTGGGTGCCGACCTGAGCGTCGTAATTCTGCGCACGGCCGTCCCAAAACTCGCTCACCGTCGGCATACCGTTTTCCTCTCTCTTTTTTCTCTTTTCGATCAGGCGTTTTGCTTTCCGCCCTTGAACACCATGTGAACGCCGTCGCTGCTGGTGAGATACGCCATCGGCCCGTAGGCCTTGATGCCGAACTCCAGCACATCGCCCACATGGACCTTGTCCTTCACGGCCTCGACGTCAAGGATCGTGTGGTCAGACGACGCGCCGATGACCTCGATGCCCTCCATGCGCGGGATGAGGTCAAAGCAGTTGCCGTAGTCCACGCGGCCCATCGCGACAAGCGCACGGCGGCGGATGCCGCGATCCTCGTAGTGGCCGACCTCGCCGAAGGCGTTCACGCCCAACTCGCCGACCGGAAAGCTCGGCTTGTCGCGGCACTCGATGACTTCAGCCTTGATCGTCATGACGCCCGTTTCCAAAAAGTCGGGAGCGAAGTTGTCCGTCTCGCCGCGAAGCCCGATGTCGCCAAGGCGCAGCAGGTTGATGCGGTAGGGCATCGTGCCGTTCATCGCCATGTAGGCGGATGTCGACGCGCCGCCGCTGATGTAGTCAAGCTTGCGGCCGATCTCGCGCTCAATGTCGGACGCGAGGCTGACAAGGCCCTGCATGTTGCGCTTGGTCGGCAAAACAGAGCCGTAGCAGCTCAGATTCACGCCCACACCCGCAAGGCGCAGGTTCTTGAGCTCATGCTCGATCTCGAGCGCGGCATCAAGCGCATCCTCCTCGTTCCAAAAGCCTTCGCGCAGGTCGCCGAGATCCATCATCAGGATGACCTCGTGCACCTTTCCCTGCTTTTTGGCCTCTTCGTTCAGCGCACGCAGCACGATAATATCACTCTGCAGGCTGATGTCACACAGCTTCACCACGTCGGGGAGCTCGGAGAGCATCGGGATACGAATGAGCATCAGCGGCTTTTTGCAGATACCCGCCTCGCGGATCGCGCGCATCTGGCTGATGCGGGACGTGGCGATGAACTTCACGCCGCTCTCTTCATAAACGCGCACGATCTCCGGCAACGACGACACAGCCTTGACGACGCCCGCGACCTCGATGAGCGAATCATGGCAGCGCTCTACGAGCGCTGCCAGATTCGCTGCCAATTTATCGAGATCGAATTCCACACAGGGATATTGATTCCGATTCATTGTCATGATTTTTAATTCCTTTAGGTAGGGAGCTTTCTGTTGGGTCGCTAACTGATTTACTGCGCGACTTTCTTGCTCTTCTTGAAGGGCTTGCCCGCAAGATCCTTGAGCGTCCAGCCGATCAGCACGCACAGCCAGTTGATGATGGGCATCAGCCAGTTGAAGATGGCCCAGGGACCGTAACCGCCGGCGCCCCAAGGAGCGATGTTCAGGGTGTCCTTAATGAACACACCGCAGGTGTTCCAGGGGATCAGAGCAGAGGTAACGGTACCGGCACCTTCAAGGGCAGAGGACAGAACTGCCGGGTGCACGCCCATCTTGTGATACTCCTCGGCATACATACGGCCGGGAACCACGATGGAGATGTACTGCTCGGGCATGGTGGCGTTGGAGAGAACGCAGGTCACTTCGGTCAGGCCAACGAGAGCCGCAGGGCCCTTGGCAAACTTCTTGAGGGCGTTGACGATGACCTCGAGCTGGTGGGTCTCCTCCATGATACCGCCGAACATCATGGCGATGATCGTCATGGAGACGGAGGACATCATACCCATGATACCGCCGCTTTCCAGGAGTCTTGTCATGGTGTAGCTCGTTTCGGGAGAAAGACTGGCTTCGAACATGGCGAGCGCTTCGTCGGAGAAGTAGTAGCCGTTCTTACCGTAATCGAAGATGGTTCCGAGCGTGCAGGCACCGGGCTGGAAGATGAGGCCCAGGATGACACCGGCAACAATGCCGAGGGTGATGCCGGGGATCGCGGGAACCTTCAGGGCAACTGCCACGATAACGACGACCGGAGGCAGGAGCAGCAACGGGTTGATGTTGAAGATACCGCCCTCCGCGGCGTTCAGCGCGTTGGAGAACTCGATCACGCGGGACATATCCGCATCGCCGCCGTGATACTGCATCACACCGAGAACGCCGAAGAAGATCAGGGTGATGGCGTAGGTGATGCCGGTGGGCAGGATCATGGACTTGACGTGGGTGATAACGTCCGTACCGGCCATGGCGGGAGCGAGGTTCGTCGTATCGGACAGCGGGCTCATCTTATCGCCGAAGTAGGCGCCGGAGAGGACCGCGCCGGCGGTCATGCCGGGGCTCATGCCAAGGCCGAAGCCAATGCCCATCAGGGCAACGCCCATCGTGCCCATCGTGCCCCAGGACGTACCGGTGGCAAGAGAGGTGATGGAGCAAATGAGAACGCACGCGATGAAGAAGATCGCGGGCTTGAGGACTTTCAGGCCGTAATAGATCATCGTAGGCACAACGCCCGCGTTGATCCACACGCCGATCAGGATACCGACGATGATCAGGATGCAGATGGACTGTAACGCTTTGTAGATGCCGTCCATCATGGACTTTTCAACTTCATCCCACTTGTAGCCGAGATGCAGTGCCATGATTGCGGCAGCCATTACGCCGACAAACATAGGGACGTGCGGGTCAACACCGAAGATGATGATACCGACCGCGAGTGCCGCGATCAGGATCGCCAGCGTCAACAGGGCTTCCCACAGTTTGGGCATTCTTTTTTCCTTACTCATAGTGTTACCAACCTTTCGAAATTTTGGGGGTCGCTTCGCTATTTGTATGGATATCTATGCATTCATTTTAGCATGATTCCATAGCGATAGCAAGTGTTTTTGAATGGTGAACGCAGTTTTACGGTAATGCTCTTTCCTTCTTCAATTCTCGTGGTATCTACCGATGCAGGTTTTGGATCGCACTCCTCCTTTTGGATTTTACACTGGCACAACACAAGGGGTGAAATGCTGCATGTAAAATGCAGAAAATACCTCTCTCCGCGGCCCGCCGATCCCCCATCGGCAGGCCGGGGATGAGGTCATGTATACTTCCGGCATGGCACGGGAAGGGAACCCGTGCCGCCGGCCTCGCAGGCAAGAAACGCGAGGTAGTATCCGAGATAATTACCAGCCGAGCTTGGTCATGGCCTCATCAACAGCCTTGATGACAATGTCGATCTCCTCTTCATTGACGATCAGCGGCGGGACAAAGCGCAGGACGTTGCCGTTGGTGTTGTTGATCAGGACGTTGCTGTCCTTGAAGCACAGGTCGACGACGGGCTGGCCGGAGGGCTTGTTGAGCTGGATGCCGTCGATCAGGCCGAGGCCGCGGATCTCGTTGACCGTCTCGGGATGGTTCTTCTCGATGATCTCGTGGGCCTGCTTGCGGAAATACTCGCCCATCTTGCGGGAGTTCTCGATGACGCCGTCGTTGATCATCACGTCGAGCGTGGTGGCAGCGAGTGCGCAGGCGAGAGGACCGCCGGCGAAGGTGGAGCCGTGGGTGCCGGGCGTCAGGGTCTTGGCAGCCTCGCCGCGGGCGCAGACAGCGCCAATGGGCACGCCGGAGCCGAGCGCCTTGGCCATGGAGCAGGTATCGGGCTCAACGCCGTAGTTCTGATGCGCGAAGAGCTTGCCGGTACGGCCGGAGCCGACCTGAACCTCGTCGAACATGAGGAGGATGCCCTTCTCGTCGCACAGGTCACGCAGGCCCTGCAGGAATTCCTGGGAAGCGGGACGCACGCCGCCCTCGCCCTGGACAGGCTCGGTCAGGATGGCGCAGACGTACTCGTCCATGATGTCCTTGACGGACTGGAGGTTGTTGAACTCAGCATAGCGGAAGCCGGAGGGCAGGGGCTCGAAGTAGCGGTGCACCGCATACTGGCCGGTGGCCGTGCAGGTCGCGAGGGTGCGGCCGTGGAAGGAGTTCTTCATCGTGATGACGACGAAGCGCTCGGGATGGCCGTGATCCTTGGCGTACTTGCGGGCGAGCTTGATCTGGCCTTCGTTGGCCTCAGCGCCGGAGTTGGCGAACAGCACCTTGTCGAAGCAGCTGTTCTCGACGATGAGCTTCGCGGTCTGGACGGCGGGCTCATTGTAGAAGTAGTTGGAGCAGTGCAGGATCGTGTGGGCGCGCTCTTCGAGGCACTTCACGATCGCGGGATGGCAGTGACCGAGACCGTTGACAGCGATACCGCCGATGAAATCGAGGTACTTGTTGCCGTCCTTATCGAAGACGTAAGCGCCTTCGCCGCGCTCGATGGAAAGGGGCATACGGACGTGGTTGCCATAGAGATACTTGTCGCCGTTCTCGATGACTTCGGCGTTGGTCTTGAACTTTTCGATCATTATTATGTCCTCCTATAATAAAAGTTGGGTGTATGTTTTACCATTTGATGCCGACGCTCGGCTGTGCGGTGCCAATCGTCGTGCCGGTGCCCTCGTTCGTGAAGGCCTCGTAGAGCACGGAGTGCGGCTTGCGGCCGTCGATAATGTTGACGCTCGTCACGCCCTCTTCGATGGCCTGCACGCAGCAGTCGACCTTCGGGATCATGCCGCCGGCGATCGTGCCCTTGTCCTTGAGCGCCTTGACATCCTCGATGTTCAGATAGCTGATGACGTCGCGGATCTTGATGTCGTTGCACAGGCCCTCGATATCGGTGAGGATCACGAGCTTTTCAGCGCCCAGCGCGGAAGCGAGCTTGCCCGCGGCGGTATCGCCGTTGATGTTGAAGGTGTGGCCCTGACCGTCGGTGCCAACGGGGGCGATGACGGGGATGTAACCCGCGTCGAGCATGGCGAAGATGGGCTTGGGATCGACATAGTCGATGTCGCCCACGTAGCCGTGGACCTCGTCGCGCTGGTGGCAGTGATAGATGTCACCGCTGACGCCGGAAAGGCCGACCGCCTTGCCGCCGAGCTTGTTGATAAAGCCGACGAGCTCGGTGTTCACCTGGCCGACGAGCACCATCTCGACAACACGCATGATGTCGGCGGAGGTGTAGCGCAGGCCCTCGATGAACTCGACGGGGATGTCGAGCTTTTCGAGCATCTTGTTGATGCCGGGGCCGCCGCCGTGGCTGAGCACGGGCTTCATGCCGAGGAGCTTGAGCAGCACCACGTCGTGCATGACGGCGTCCTTGAGCTCTTCGTTGATCATGGCGTTGCCGCCGTACTTGATGACGATGATCTTACCCTGATACTTCTGAAGGTAAGGCATTGCCTCCATCAGAGTTTCGACCTTGTTTGCGATATCGCTCATGGTGGAGCCTCCTTCAAAAATTAGGTGCGGTAGTCGCCGTTGATCTTGACGTAATCGTAAGTGAGGTCACAGCCCCAGGCCTTGGCCTCGCCGTCGCCCTGATAGAAGCGGACGATGACGGTAATGTCATGCTCGGTGAGGACCTTCTTGGCGAGCTCTTCGCTGAAGTCCGCGCCGAAGCCGTCCTTCATGACCTGCACTTCGCCGGCAGCGCTCTTGATGATGCAGTCGGCACGGGTCGGGTCAACGTCAGCGCCCGAGTAACCGGCAGCGGCCATGATGCGGCCCCAGTTGGCGTCGCGGCCGAAGACGGCAGCCTTGAAGAGCATGGAGCCCGCGATGGACTTGGCGACCAGGCGCGCGTCGTGCTCGGTGGGCAGGCCGTAGGCCTCGACCTCGATGAGGTGGGTCGCGCCTTCACCGTCGGAAGCGACGCGGCGGGCCATATCGGTGCAGATGGCGAGCACGAGGTCGGCCATCGCCTTCTTGTCTTCTTCGGTCTTGATCTCAACGCCGGAAGCGCCGTTGGCGAGCAGGAAGATCGAGTCGTTCGTGGAGGTGTCGCCGTCGACGGTGCACATGTTGAAGCTCTTATCCACAGCCGCGGAGAGCATCTTCTGCAGGTCTGCGGGATCCGCCTTGGCGTCGGTCGTCACGTAGACGAGCATCGTCGCCATATTGGGGTGGATCATGCCAGAGCCCTTGGCCATCGCGCCGATCTTCACGGTGCCGGTGGAGAGCTGCAGCTCATAGGCGCACTCCTTGCGGACGGTATCGGTGGTCATGATGGCGTAGGCAGCCTCGGAGCCGTTCTCCTTGGCAAGCTTTGCGGGAATGATCTCGCGGATGCCCTGAAGCACCTTGTCGACCGGAAGTCTCTGGCCGATGACGCCGGTGGAGCAGACGAACACTTCGTCCTCGCCGAGGCCGAGCAGCTTTTCCGCCTCGCGCTCAACGGTGCGGGCGTCTTCGATGCCCTGCTTGCCGGTGGCGGCGTTGGCATTGCCGGAGTTGATGACGACGGCGCGGGCCTTGCCCTTTTTCAGGATCTCGCGGTCAAGGATGACCGGAGCGGCGCAGAACTTGTTCGTGGTGAAGCAGGCCGCGCAGGAGCAGGGCAGGTCGGAGTAGAGAACAGCGACGTCGGGCTTCTTGTTCTCGCGCTTTTTGATGGCGGTGTAGACCGCGCCGGCGGTGAAGCCCTGCGGCGTGGTAACGCCGCCCTCGATCTTTTTCAGATTGGACATGTGGGGGGATCTCCTCTCTTAACGTTAGTTTAACAGCATTCTTGCCTAAATCGGGTCGAAACTCGTCGAACCGAAAATTACGGATACATCGGGGGCATCATGAGGCCGGTGGTCTCGGGCAGGCCCATGATGAGGTTCATGTTCTGGATGGCCTGGCCGGCTGCGCCCTTACCGATGTTGTCGATCACGGAGGAGACGATCAGGCGGTGGGTACGCGCGTCGAAGGTCGGGGTCATCTCGCAGAAGTTCGTGCCGTAGACCCACTTGGTCTGAACGGGCAGGCTCGCCGGGAAGACCTTGACGAAGGGCTCATTCTTGTAGAAGTCCTTGTAGAGCTCGTAAACTTCCTCGTTGGTGAAGTCTCTGTCGCAGGTAGCGTAGATGGTGACCTCGATACCGCGGACCTGGGGCAGGAGATGCGGCTGGAAGTTGATGTACTGCCAGGTCTCGGGCTTCATCAGATCCTTGCCGGTGATGTAGGCGATGTTCTGCTCGATCTCGGGCGTGTGGCGGTGGCCGCCGCCGAGGGCGTAAGCGCAGAAGTTGTTCTCCGCCTCAGTGAGGAGCTTGTTGAGGGCGGGACGGCGGCCTGCGCCGGTGTAGCCGCTCTTGGCGTCGATGACGATGGTGTTGTCAACGATGTGACCGGCCTTGAGCATGGGCTGGAGGCCGAGGGTGGAAGCGGTGGGATAGCAGCCGGGGTTGGCGATGAGCTTCTTGCCCTTGGCAAGGTCGCGCATGACCTCAGGGATGCAGTAAACAGCGTCGTGGGTCATCTTGGCGTCGGGGTGCTTCTGGCCGTACCACTTCTCCCAGACGTCGACATCGCGGAAGCGGATGTCAGCGCCGATATCGATGATGGCGCAGTCCTCAGCAAGCACGATCTCCGCCCACTTGGCCACGTCGCCAGAGGGGACCTGGATCATGATAACATCGCTCTTCTTCGCGGTCTCGCGGACGTTCTCCTCCGTGAGGTCCATGATGACCTGATCATAGAAGCCGCGCAGAGCGGGATGATGCGTAGAGATGGCATCGCCGACACCGTAGGTATCGAGCACGTTGACAAGCTCTCCCTCGTGGTGGTTGACCATCATGCGGAGCACTTCGCCGCAAACATAACCGGTAGCACCGATGCAGGAATAATGGATCATGTCTGTTTTCCTCCTTGTTGATTCGACATTTTGTCTGACAATTTTGTACTGCTTGGAAAATCCCGTGTGTAGGCATTGAATTTTCTTTGTTGATATTGTATAATCCAAAAGCAGTTTTGAAAAGCGAATATATTTTTATATGCGCATTCCAAAATGGAATCTTTGAGGTATTGTTGATTATTGAGGGCATTTATAATGAGTATTCGTAAATATATTGCCTATCTCCGCACTGTGGAGACCGGCAGCATCACCCAGGCGGCGAACGAATTGGGCTATACGCAGTCCGCCGTGAGCAAGATGATCTCCGATCTTGAGCAGGACTGGCAGGTCAAGCTCTTAACGCGCAACCACTCCGGCATCGAGATCTCCTCCGACGGCATGGTGCTCCTGCCCACGATCCGCGAGATCGTCAAGGACTATGAGGACCTCAACTTTGCCGTGTCCGAGCTGCATGGCGTGCAGTCCGGCACGCTGCGCCTCGGGTGCTTTACAAGCCTTGCCATCAGCCTGCTGCCGGAAATTCTGAAGGACTTCCACCAGACGTACCCCAACATTCAGATCCAGCTGATGACTGGCGAGTATTATGAAATTTCCGAATGGCTGCGCCGCGGCGCGATCGACTGCGGCTTTCTTGCCATCCCCGCCTCCAACGACTTTGAGACGACGACCATCCTGCACGACACGATGGTCGCCATTCTCCCAAAGGATCACCCAATGGCGGACGCGTCCGTCTTCCCGCTCGAGCAGCTGCCGCACGAGAACTTCGTGCGCCTGATGGAGATCGAAGACTACGAATTCAACCGTCTGCTCGACCATTACAACATCCATCCCGAGGTCACCTATGACACGACGAGCGACTTCGCGCTCTTGTCCATGGTCGAGGCGGGACTTGGCATCAGCATCGTGCACAGCCTGCTCATCAAGCCCGGACGCTACCGCGTCGCCACGCTGCCGCTCAACGTCAAGCAGTCGCGCGAGATCGGCATCGCCGTGAAAAAGGGCTTTCTCCCCTCCACGATCACGCAGCTTTTCCTCCAGCATGTGGTCGACTACACCAAGGATATGGGCGAGATCACCGTCATCCGGCACTGAGTTTTTCTTGAAAAATCAGGGAAAATTTCATTTTCCAACCGACGGTTGGAAAGGATTTTCCCCGATTCAACCACCGCGCCATTGTCAATCCTCCCCATGCCCCCTATACTGAGTCCATAACCGGTGATTCAAAGCTGCGGCTGCAGCACGGGGCAAGGAAGGACCAACATGTTACGATCGGCGATCAGGCGTTTGCACGCGATGTGCTGCCTGAATATGAGGGAAACGTCGGCGCCTGACTTCCCGTTCGACGCGGGACACCCGCTCATCGCGTTTCCAACGCTCACTTTACTATTATAATGCAGTGCAGGAGGATAGACAACTTGGAAGAATCGACAATGGGCGCGCGCATTCTGCGCCGCCGTAAAGAAAAAGGACTGACACAGGAGGCGCTGGCAAACAAGCTCGGTGTGAGCAATCAGGCCGTGTCAAAGTGGGAGGGCGATGTCTGCTGCCCTGACCTGCAGCTTTTGCCGCTGCTGGCCGACACGCTGGAGCTCAGCCTCGACGAGCTCTTTGGACGCGAAAGCAAAGAAAAGCCCACCCAAAAAGCGGAAGCGGACAGCCAGATTTTGCCCATCGCGGCAGAGCTGCCGTGGGAGGATGACGACGCCATCCACGCCGTGCTCTTCCAGGGGCACCGGCTGCTCCAACCGAAACAGGGGAGCCTGTTCCGCCACGACAAATACGACGAGATCCGCAAGACCGTCGAGCTGCACTTTTCCGGCACGGCGCAGGATATTTACAGCGATTTTTCCGTCGTCTGCACCGATTCGACGATTTCCGGCAGCGTCAGAGCCGGTGACAGCGTGACCTGCACCGACGTTGGCGGCGACGTGACCGCGGGCGATGACGTGACCTGCGGCAATGTCGGCGGCAATGTGCAGGCGGGCGACAGTGTGCACTGCACCGGCGACGTGCAGGGCAATGTCCGCGCGAGCGACAGCGTCACCTGCGGCAATGTCGGCGGCGACGTGTCCGCAAACGACAGCGTCCGCTGCGGCGAGGTCAAGGGCAACGTCCGCGCAAGCGACAGCGTCACCTGCGGCGACATCAGCGGCAGCGTGAGCGCCGAGCGCGTGCGCTGCACCAAAGCCGGCGGCGAAGAGCAGGAGAGCTTTACTTTCACCAAGAAGGGCAAGAGCTTTTCCTTCCCTCTCCGATAAAACCGTAAAAGCGCGGCCTTAAGAGGTCGCGCTTTTTTCCTTGTCATCGCGGCGGGTTTGTGTTACCATAACTTTGACAAAGAAAAAGGTGGGAAAATCATGGAAAATACCTTCAAGAGCTCCGTCTTCGGCGGCTTCAACCGCGATGACGTCATTCGTTATATCGAAAAAACCTCGCTCGAGAGCAAGCAGCAGATCGAAGCGCTCGAGCAGGAGAGCGACGGCCTCTGCCGCGAGAATGCAGAGCTGCGCAACAAGCTCGCCGCCGCCGAGCGTGAGCGCGACAAGCTCGCCGAGTCCTATTCGACCGCGTCCAGCGCGCAGGACGCGCTCAAAAAGGGTCTGACCGCCGCGCAGGAGACGATCTCCGAGCTGCGCGCGCAGATCGAAGAGGGCGCGCAGAAGCTCGCGAGCGCCAAGGCCGACTGCGACCTCCAGCTGAAAGCCAAAGAGGAGTCTGCCGAGCAGCGCATCGCCGAGCTGGAAGCGCAGCACGCCGAACGCCTTTCCGCCGCCGAGCAGGAGCGCAAGCGCCTTTTAAGCGAGCTTGACGAGCTCCGCCCGCAGGTCGAGGAATACGGCCGCGTCAAGGCGCACATCGCCGACATTGAGCTCTCCGCCCGTGAGCGCGCCGACGCGCTCGATGCCGCCACGCGGGAGCGTTTGCAGGCGATGATCGCGGCATGCAGAGGGCACTGCGAGCAGGTGCTCTCGACGCTCGGCGCGACTTGCGAGAGCGTGTCGAACGAGCTCAAGCGCGCGGACGCTGCCGTCGCACAGCTGCCCGAGGCGTTCACTACGCTGGTGGGCCAGCTCGACGAGCTCAAAAAGTTAGAGCAGTGACAAGATAGCAAAAAAGAAGTGCGTTCCCGTTAGGAACGCACTTCTTTTTATGCTAATTCGCTGTACTGATCAAAGATGTCTGCAAATTCGTCCAGATGCTCGCGCAGGCTGTCGGGCGCCTCGGTGCGGAAGTAAAGCACCTCTCCCCCGCGGCGCAGGATAAGAAACTGGTGGACTTCGTCCGGTTCATTTGGAAGCCGGGTATTTGGTTTGATAAATTCTGCGTAGTACGCTTCGTCAAAGCCGTCAATCGAAAGCGTCTGCGCACTGTCTTCCATGAAATATTCACGCAGTTCATGTGTCAGCGGAACGGCCAGCGTGGAAATGCGAGGGGCGTAGAAGTCAAGCTCCGTGCTGTACTGCATCCAAGTGTCGATCGTTCCCGCATACGGCGTTTCGCCGACAGAGTACACGTGCCCGCCGAGCAGCGTCGAGAGATCGCGCACACCATACCAGTCCGATCCCCTTTCGCCGCCGAGCATCTCGGTCCCGATATACGGCAGCGGCGGCTCGTCATAGCTGTCGCCGTAGGCCGTATCGTCCACTCGCCAGAAAATCAGCGCGAGCGCCAATACACCGGCAATGATCGTAAGCGCGCGGTCCGCTTTCGCCCAGCGGTTGCGCGGCATCTTCTCCACGCGCTCGCACGCCTCCATCGCGCGCTTGAGCGTCCACATCTCTTTTCTCTCCTTTGCCTCGCTCAGGATACCGAGGATACTGCCTAAGATAATGGACACAAACTGAATGACCTCGCTCTTTTCCATCGTGAGGAACGACATCACCGGGAGACTCAAGGCACTAAAAAGGAAATAGACGAGCCAGATGTCCACCACCAGGAAGATCATCGGCAGGAAATAGCTGCGGCGCAGCTTTTTGCACAGTCTGCGGTAGCCATAGGAGTCCGTACAGTCCTTCGGCGTGGGGACGTGCGCGGCCTTTTCGCCGCGCCAGATGTAGAAAATGCCGTCCTTCGTCCGGCAGACGTATTCCCAGCCCAGGCGGGCGCGCTTTTCGCGCAACAGCTCGTCGGGGTCGTCATCGTCCGCGGCGGGTTCCAAGTGATAGCGGCAGTCGCGCGGCTCGCCGATCACAAAATCGTCGTAGCGGAGCAGGAGCTTTCCCTCCGCCGCGCGCTCGGAAAGCCACTGCTCGATGCCGCGCGGGTCATAGGCGCTGGGCACAAAGCGGATGCTCTTCGTCTCGGGCTCATTCTCTTCGTTCGGCGCAGTCCCTCCGCTCTCCGGAAGCTCTGTTGTCTCGCGCAGGTTTTCGTCCATTCGCGCTCTCTCCTCTCTTCTCTCTATGGCAAAGTATAAAGAAGTGAGGGGGATTTTTCAAGCAAGTTCAGCGAGCATTGACAAAAATCGCGCGCAAGTTTATTGTTACATCGCAAAAAAGGCAGGAAATTCCTGCCTTTTTTCGTTTCACAGCAAAATCGGCTGAATTTGTCTTCCCTCCAGCGCCGCCTCGGCCGTCGGGATAATTTTGCGGAAGTCCGCGATCAGCGACGTGGGCTTCGCCTCGGCGTTGTCCTGCCCGAAGGGGACAAAATAGTAGTTCTTGCGGTTCAGCAGCGCCGCGATGTTCGGCGCGCTCGCGGATAAGCCGTCATTCGTCGCAATGGCAAGCACAACGGGCTTACCGTTGCGCAGGTGCCCCTTTGCCGCCATCGTCACCGCGCCGTCCGTGATGCCGTGGGCGAGCTTGGCAAGCGTGTTTCCCGTGCAGGGCGCGATGACGAGCACTTCCATCGCCCCCTGCGGGCCGAGGGGCTCGGCTTCGACGATATTGCGCACGGCCTTCCGCCCCGCCAGCGCCTCCACGCGGGTGACGAAGTCCTCCGCCGTGCCGAAGCGCGTGGAATACTTCGCCGCATTTTCCGACAAAATCGGGACGATCTCGTGCTCGCGCGCGATGTCCTCGTAGAGTTTCAGCAGCTCGGGATGGTTGCAGAACGAGCCGCAAAAGGCAAATCCGATCTTCATGCTTCCTCCTTGATGAGTCGACATAACGTCTTTTTGATGGCCCGCGCCGCCGTCTCCGGCGCGACGCGCCCGGGCAGTCCCCCTGCCTTGAGATACGAAAGGCGCAGCGTTTCGACCGCGTCCATGTCAAAGCCGCTCGCGCTCGCAAGCTCGATGAGCAGGCAGTCCGGCGGCAGTTCGGCAAGGAGCGCTTCGTCCAATACTTGATGCGGCACGGTGTTGAACACCACGCGGAATTCCCCCAGCGTGCCGGAGAGGCGGTTCGTGTGCAGCGGCGCGTAGCCGAACGCGTCGATCCACGCAAGGTCCGACCGCTTGCGCGCGCTGACGCTGACCTTCGCTCCCAGCGCGCTCAGATCGTGCGCGAGCACCTTTCCGATGCGGCCAAAGCCGAGCACGAGGCATGGCGTGCCGTGCAGCGTGACGCTCGTGTGCTTCATCGCCGCCTCGATGGCCCCCTCCGCCGTCGGGATCGCGTTGCGCACGCTCAGCTCTTCCGAGGCAAAGTAGTCCGTGATCGTAAGCCCCAACGACTGCGCGAGCGTTGACGCGTCGTTTCCCACATTGCCCGCGAAAATGCGGTGCTCGCGACGCAGCGAGCGCAGCAGGCTCTCCATCGTGAGCTCTGTGCCACTCAAATAGCCGTTTTTCTCCGCCGGCAGCGGCAGGACGATGATGTCCGCTTTCAGCGCGTCGCACAGCGCCAGCGGCTTTGGCGCACCGGTCAGCTCCCACGAGCAGACGTCGTATCCCTCCGCAGCCATCATCTGGGCAAGCAGGCGCATGCGTGCGTCGCCGCCCAGGAATGCTATCGTCTGGTCCATCTCATTCCCCCTTTTCCATAAAGGGTATGCCGCAGCGCGTGCGCGCATGACGCAAACTATTTTTGATTTTTTGCTTGACAACTCTATTTTTATCGCTATAATAAGAATTATTCTAATTCTAATTTAGGAGAAACACATGACCAAGTACGCCCAGCAGATTCTCGATCTCGTCCTGTGCTCCACCGAGCACCCGACCGCCGAGCAGATTTTTCTGCAAATGAAGCAGGAAAATTCCAAAATCGCGCAAGCTACGGTGTATAACAACCTCAACGCGCTTGTAGCGGACGGCAAACTCATCCGCCTGTCGCAGCCCGGCGCGCCCGACCGCTACGACAACACCACGCGCCACGATCACCTGATCTGCACCCGCTGCGGCGCGCTCGCAGACTTCAAGTTCACCGACCTGACGCACAACATCGAAGCCGCGCTCGGCGCGCGCATCCAGTCCTACGACCTTCGCATTCACTATCTCTGCCCCGCCTGCCGCAAAGCGCAGGAAGAGCATTAAATTTTGAGGGAAAAAGGAGAATTTCACCATGAAGACCAACAAGTATTCCGGCACCAAAACCGAGCAGAACCTGCGCACCGCCTTCTCGGGCGAATCCGAGGCGCGCAACAAGTACACCTTCTTCGCCTCCACGGCCAAGAAAGAGGGCTATGAGCAGATCGCCGCGCTCTTCCAGAAGACCGCGGACAACGAAAAGGAGCACGCCAAGATGTGGTTCAAAGATCTCCAGGGCATCGGCTCCACCGCCGACAATCTGCTCTCCGCCGCTGAGGGCGAAAACTACGAGTGGACCGACATGTACGATTCTTTCGCCAAGACCGCAGAGGAAGAGGGCTTTCCCGAACTGGCGCAGAAGTTCCGCCTCGTCGGCGAGATCGAGCGCCATCACGAAGAGCGCTACCGCGCGCTGCTGCGCAACGTCGAGACCGCCAAGGTCTTTGAAAAGAGCGAGGTCAAGGTCTGGGAGTGCCGCAACTGCGGCCACATCGTCGTCGGCACCAAGGCCCCCGACGTCTGCCCCACCTGCAACCACCCCCAGAGCTACTTCGAAGTCCACGCGGAGAATTATTGAGAATCGTCAACTAAACCGAGAGCCGCAGGCTGTGCCTGCGGCTCTCTTACTATTCACTTACTCCTTCGGCAGCAGGATGCAGATCGTCGTGCCCTTGCCCTCTTCGCTATGAAGCTCGACTGTACCGTGATGGTACTGCACGGCGTGCTTGACGATGGAAAGGCCGAGGCCCGTGCCGCCGCTTGCCTTCGAGTGGCTCTTGTCCACGCGGTAGAAGCGCTCGAAGATGCGGCTCTGGTGCTCCGGCGCGATGCCGATGCCCGTATCGGCCACGGAGACGAACGCCTTGCCGTCCCGCTCGCCGACGCTTACCTTCACGCTGCCACCCTCGACGTTGTACTTGATGGCGTTGTCGCAGAGGTTATAGATGACCTCGTACAAAAGCCGCCGTACGCCTCCGATGGTCTCGCTCTCGCCCTCGACGGCAATCGCGATGTTCTTCTCCGCCGCCGCGGTCTTGAGATCGTCTGCCGCCTCCTGCGAAAGCGTGAGCAGGTCGACCGTCTCGCGCGGCATTTCGTCGCCCTCGTCGAGCTGGGACAGGCGGATGATGTCGCCGATCAGCGTGACAAGGCGCTGCGCTTCTTTTCGGATGTGGCCGACGAAGCGGGGGACGTCCTCCTGCTTCACCATGCCGTTTTCCAGCAGCTCCGCGCTGCCGATGATGCCTTGCAGCGGCGTTTTGAGCTCGTGCGACACGTTCGCCGTGAATTCACGGCGCGTCTGCTCCGCTGTCTCGCGCTCGGTGATGTCGAAAGCCAGCAACACAGCGCCGACCGCCGCGCCGCTTGCGCCGATGCGGCTGACGTCAAACTGCCAGATACGGCCGCCGCGCTCCACGCGCGCCTCACTGTGCCCCTCGTCCATGGCGCGCTCGATGGCAAGGCTCATGTCGTGGCTGCGGTCGATGGTCAAAAAGTCCTGCCCGACGCAGCTCTCGTCCGTGCCGAAGAGCTTTTCCGCCGCGGGGTTGATACTCAGCACATGCTCTTTTTCATCGAGCAGCACAAGCCCTTCACGCATGCTGCTTGTGATCTGCGAAAATTCCGTCTGCTGGCGCTGAAGTTCGTCCATCTGCTCGTCGATCTGCAAGTGCTGGCGGTTGATGCGCCCGAGCAGCGGGGCGAGCTCTTCATAGGCGTCATTTTCAAGCGGATGCTCAAGGTCCAGCTTGTTGAGCGGCTGGACGATGCGGTGCGACAGGCTCTTGGCTAAAACAGAGGACAGGATCAGCGCCACGATCAGCACCACTAAAATGGGCTGCCCCATGCCGACGAGCAGCACACCCGCCGTCGCGCGGCTCATCGAAATGCGCAGCACGCTCCCGTCCGCGAGCCTTTCCGCGCAGTACATCGTCTTTTGCAGCAGCGTCGAGGAATAGCGCGTGCTCTCGCCCTCGCCGTATTCCAGCGCTTGCTTGACCTCCACGCGGTCGGCGTGATTTTCAAGGCTTTCGGCATCGGTCACGGTGTCGTAGAGCACCGTACCGTCGTTTTCGATCCACGTCAGGCGGTAGCGCTCGGAGGAGAGCTGAGAGAGATACTCCGTCCCGTTTTCCTTCACGGCGACGGCGGCAAGCTCCAGCTCGTCGCGCAGCTGCTTTTTTTCGACGCTCCCGAAGTATTCGTACAGGCAGCCCATGATGACGAGCAGGCTCGCCAGCAGCACCGTGCCCGCCACAAGCAGGATGGAGTGAAAGATCTTTTTTGTCATGCCTTGCCCTCCATCCGGTAGCCCACGCCGCGCACGGTCTCGATCTTCTCGCCGTACGCGCCGAGCTTCTGCCGCAGCGTGCGGATGTGCATGTCCACCGTGCGCGTCTCGCCGCAGTAGTCCGTGCCCCACACGTCCGCCATGAGCTGGTCGCGCGAAAACGCCGTGCCGGGATGCGAGAGGAACAGGCGCAGCAGTTCGAATTCCTTGTATGTCAGCGCGACGCTCTCTCCATCCGCCGTGACGGTGTGGCTCTCTTCGTCGAGCACCAGACCGCCGCAGCGGAACTGGGATGCCGTCTTCGTGCCACAGCGGCGCAGCACCGCCTTGACGCAGGAGACGAGCTCCATCACGCCGAACGGCTTTGTCAGATAGTAGTCTGCACCGAGGTCGAGACCGCGGATCTTGTCGTATTCCGCGCCCTTGGCCGTCGCCATGACGACAGGGATATCGGAAAGCGCCGCGTCCGCGCGCATGCGGCGCAGCAGCTCCATCCCGTCGATGCCGGGGAGCATCACATCGAGCACGACGAGTTCGGGTCTTCCCGTGCGCAGCGCCTCCCAGAACGAAGTACCGTCCTCAAAGCCCTTGGCCTCAAAGCCGGTCGATTGCAGGGCATATACCTCGATATCGCGGATACTGGCATCGTCTTCCACGCACCAGATCATACTTTACCCCTCCTTATGCTCTCCTGTCACAGAGAAAATGACCCATTCGGCGATGTTCGTCGCATGGTCGCCGATGCGCTCAAAATACTTGGCGATCATCAGCAGGTCGAGTGCGAATTCACCATCATCAGGGTCCTGCGCGATGCGCTTGATGAGGTCCTTCTTCACGCGCGCGAAATAGTCGTCCACGGTGTCGTCCTCAGCGATGACCTGATCGGCAAGCGCCGTGTCGTGCTTGACATAGGCGTCCACGCTCTCGGTCACCATCTTGATGGTCGAGCGCGCCATCTCGCGCAGGAGATTACTGTTTTCCGCACCGCGCCCGCCGAGGAACGTGATGATCTCGGCAATATCCTCGGCCTGGTCGCCGATGCGCTCCATGTCCGTGATCATCTTGAGCGCCGCCGAGATCTGGCGCAGGTCCTTTGCCACGGGCTGCTGCTGCAAAAGAAGCTTTAGGCACAGCGACTCGATCTCGCGCTCCTTGCGGTCGATCTCTTGATCGAGCGGTGCGACGCGCGCGGCCAGCTCCGCGTTGCCCTCCGTCAACGCCTGTGCCGAAAGGGCGATGACCTCCTCGCACAGCGCGCCCATCTCAATGAGCTCGCGGTTCAAAAGCGCAAGCTGTTCATCAAACCGGCTTCTCATTTAACCGAACCTCCCCGTGATGTAATCTTCTGTCCGCTTGTCCTGCGGCTGGGAGAAGAGCTTCTCCGTCTCGCCGTACTCTACGAGCTCGCCGAGCAGGAAGAACGCCGTGTGGTCGGAAATACGCACCGCCTGCTGCATGTTGTGCGTGACGATGACGATGGTGTACTTCTCCTTGAGCTCCATCGCGAGCTCTTCGATCTTCGATGTCGAAATGGGGTCGAGCGCACTTGTCGGCTCGTCCATCAGCAACACCTCGGGCTCGACCGCGAGCGCGCGGGCGATGCAAAGGCGCTGCTGCTGGCCGCCGGAGAGGCCGAGCGCGTTTTTCTTCAGGCGGTCCTTGACCTCGTCCCAAATCGCCGCGCCGCACAGGGATTTTTCAACAATCTCATCGAGCTTTGCCTTATTCTTGATACCGTGCGTGCGCGGACCGTAGGCAATGTTGTCGTAAATGCTCATCGGGAAGGGGTTCGGCTTCTGGAACACCATACCCACCTGACGCCTAAGCTCGCTCACATCGACGGACGAGTCAAAAATGTCCTCGCCCTTATAGAGGACGCTGCCCGTGATCTTCACATCGGGGAGCAAATCGTTCATGCGGTCGAGCGTCTTTAAAAACGTCGACTTGCCGCAGCCACTCGGGCCGATGAGCGCCGTAATGCTTTTTTCGGGAATTTCAATGTTGATGTCCTTGAGCGCCTGATGGCTCCCGTACCACAGACACAGGTTCTCAACGGAAAGGATGTTGTTCATAGCCCTCTCCCCTCTTTCAATTTGTCTTCAAAGGCGAGGCCGTACCAGTGGCTCTCGCCGCGTTTTGCCGTTTTCTGCACGCAGTCGTCGCAGAATTCCGCCGCGTCTTTCAGGGCTTGCGGCATGCCTTTACCATTCATCAGCTCGCCGCACAGGGCGGAGACGAACACATCACCCGTGCCATGCAGCGTCTGCGGAAGGCAGGGCTTGAAAATTTCCATATACTGCCCGTTCAGCCGCGCGCAGTAGCCGATCTCCTCCCCGCGGTGGACGCCGGTGATGATGACATTTTCCACCGTGAGCGCTTTAAGAAGCGTTTCTATCGGTGCGTCCATCCCGCAGCCCGCGAGAAGCGCCGCCTCCGTGCGGTTGGGCGTGATGAGCTGTGCGCTCTCGCACAGCGCGCGCATCGCCTGCACGTACTCTTCGGTAAAGCAGCCGTACAGCGCGCCGTTGTCGCCGAGCACGGGGTCGACCACAACGATGGTATCCTCCCCCGCAAAGTCGCGGAGGAAATCTTTTGCAAAATGCATCTGCTCCACCGAGCCGAAAAAGCCCATGCAGATGCCGTCGAATTTGATTTGAAGCTGTCTCCAGTGCGCGGCAAAGGCCTTCATCTCGTCCGTCATATCGCGCATGACGTAGCTGCCGAAGCCGTCCGCCGTGTGCGTCGATAAAATGGCCGTCGGCAGCGGTACCGTCTCCACCCCGTAGGAAGAGAGGATGGGCATGGCCACGCTCAGCGAACACTTGCCGAAGCAGGAAAGGTCATTTAAGAGCGCCATGCGCTTCATGCCGCTTCCGTTGACAGATCGTATCATTGCTGTTTCCTCCTGAAGTATCGGCCGACCAGATCGGCGATGAGGTTAATGAGCATCGTCAGCAGCATCAAAATGGCCGCAATGGCGAACACCACCCCCGTATCGCTCGACTCCTTGGCGTAGAAGTACAGCGCCACCGTCAGCGTCGCGCCCGCGTTGTGCATGCCCTCAAAGAAGTTGTAGAGCATGTGCGCCGAGCCCGCCGTGAATAAGAGCGCCGCCGACTCGCCGAGGATGCGTCCGATCGACAGGATACAGCCCGTCACGATACCGTCCACGCAGCTTGGCAGCACCACCGTGCGGATGGTGCGCCATTTGCCCGCGCCCAGGCCGAACGCGCCCTCGCGGTAGCTCTGCGGTACGGTCTTGAGGCTCTCCTGCGTCGTACGCATGATGGTCGGCAGGTTCATGATCGTCAGCGTCAGCGCACCCGCAAGAAGCGACGTGCCGTTTTTGCAGAAGATCAGCATGCCAACAAGGCCGTAGATGATCGACGGGATACCGGAGAGCGTTTCCGACGCGTATTCGATGACGGAGACGAGCTTTTTGTTCGTGGCGTATTCATTTAAGTAGATGGCCGCGCCCACGCCGAGCGGCAGCACGATTAAAAGCGTCGCGATGACGATGTAGAGCGTGCTCAGGATGTCCGGCAGGATGCCGACGCGGCTGGCAAGATAGCTCGGCGCGGTGGAGAGCATCTCCCAGGTGACGTTCGGAATGCCGTTGCCCAATATATAACCAATCATACCGACTACGAGCGCACAAGTCAATACTGCGGCGACGCCCATCAGGAGCTTCATCGCCGTGATATAGGCCTTGCGGCGGGCCGAGGACTGCATTTTCAGCATCAGTTACCCTCCTTGTCGCGCTTTAAGAAGAAGTTGAGCGCCGCATTGATGAGCAGGATGAAAAGATACAGCACGAGCGCAATGGAAAACAGCGCCTGATGCTGCAAGCCGCTCGAATACGACATCTCGCTCGCGACCGCCGTGGTGAGAAAGCGGACGCTCTCAAAGATCGACGTTGGCATATTCGACACGTTGCCCGAGACCATCATGACTGCCATCGCCTCGCCGATGGCGCGCCCCACGCCGAGCACGACCGCCGCAGCAATGCCGCTCTTCGCCGCCGGGACGGAGACGCGGAAATACGTCTCGATGGGTGTCGCGCCCAGCGCGAGCGAGGCATCCTCATATTCATGCGGAACGGCCTCGAGCGCCGTGACGCTCACCTTGATGATCGACGGCAGGATCATGACGGCCAGCACGATGATGGCCGCAAACAGGCTTGCGCCATCCGGCAGGTGGAACGTCTTGCGGATGGCAGGCACGAGCACCAGCATACCGACAAGGCCGTACACGACCGACGGGATCCCCGCGAGCAGGCTGACGGCGGCCTCCAGCACGGTGCGGACCTTCTTGGGCGCGACCTTGGAGAGGTACACCGCCGTCAAAAAACCGATGGGCACGCCGAGGACGATCGCGCCTGCCGTGCCGTAAACACTCGTTAAAATAAAGGGCAGAATGCCGTACTTCGGCTCCGCCGACGTCGACGACCACACCTTGCCCGTGAGAAACGGCACAAGGCCGATCTTCTGAATGGCCGGGATGCCGGAGATGATGAGATACACCGTGATCAGCAGCACGCATCCGACCGTAATGAGGCCGAGAAGCAGAAAAATACCGTGGACGACGGCTTCAAACATTTTTTTCCTCTGCGCCATAATTGTTTCCTCTTTTTGCTGTCAGCGGGAGACGGCTCACGCCGCCTCCCGTGATGGTTCCTGTGTTCTGTTAGTTGGCTGCGACCGCACCGGCAGCGGCGATGATGCTTGCCGCGTCAGCGGACAGCGCGTATTCGAAGAAGGCCTGTGCCGCGGGGGAAAGCTCGGTGCCCTCCTTCGTGACGAGCACGAACGGACGCTGGACCACATAGCTGCCGTCCTTGACGGTCGCCTCCGTTGCTTCCACACCGCCGACTGTCAGCGCCTTGACGCTGTCGCCGACCGCGGAGAGGGAGGCATAGCCGATGGCGTCGGGGTTCTGGGACACGGTGTTGATGACGTCGCCCGTGGAGGTGAGCTCCTGACGGTACTGGCAGGCGTCCTTGGTGTCGGTGATGGACTCGAAGCCGTCACGCGTGCCGGAGCCGGCCTCACGGCCGATGAGCACGATCTCGGCGTCGTTGCCGCCGACGTCCTTCCAGTTGGTGATCTCGCCGGTGTAGATCTTGGCGATGGTGTCAATGTCGAGATCGGAGACAGGGTTCTCGGGGTTCACGACAATGGCGATGCCGTCGAGCGCGACGACGGTCTCAACAAGGCCGGAGGCCTTTTCGTCATCCTTGAGCGCGCGGCTCGAAAGGCCGATGTCGCAGCGGCCTTCGCTAACGGCCTGAATGCCGGAGCCCGAGCCGGTGGGGTTATAGGTGAACTTCACGTCCTTGTTCATGGCCATGAAGGATTCGCCAAGAGAGTTGATGACCTTTTCCATCGAGGTGGAGCCGTCGGTCGAGACGGTGCCGGAGAGGGTCGTTTCGGTGTTGCTGCCGTCAGTGTTGGTGTCGGCGCTGTTGTCGTTCTTGCTGCCGCAGGCGGTCAGCAGGCTCAGCGCCATGACAGCGGTCAGCGCAAGAGTGAGAAACTTTTTCATTTGAAATACTTCCTTTCAATTTTTCCAAGATGTTGTTCCTTGCTACATTTGCCATCATAAAGGCAGGTTGTAAAATCAGAAAGTCGCCTTTTGTAAAATCGCGGTAAAAGAGAAAAAGGACGTTTTCCGACGGAAAACGTCCTTTTTGAAGGTCAAATATCGTGTTATTCGGTGCGCAGCGCTTCGACAGGGTCCTTGCGCGCGGCGATGCCGGAGGGAATGAGGCCCGCGATGAATGTGAGCGCCATGCTGATGACCACGAGCGCCGCGCCGCCGACAGGCGGCAGGATGGCGTTGAGACTCTCGATACCCGTCAAGTGGTGCACGACGAGGTTGATGGGAATGATCAGCAATAGCGTGATGCCGATGCCGATGGCACCGGAGCAGAAGCCCTCAATGAGCGTCTCCGCGTTGAACACGCGCGAGATATCGCGCTTGCTCGCGCCGATGGCGCGCAGAATGCCGATCTCCTTCGTGCGCTCGAGGACCGAGATATACGTGATGATGCCGATCATAATGCTCGACACGACGAGCGAGATCGCGACGAATGCGATAAGCACATAGCTGATGGCGTTGATGATCGTCGTGACCGAGCTCATCAGAAGCGCCACATAGTCGGTGTAGTCGATCTGGTCATCCTCGGAAACGCTGTTGTTATACTGCTCGATCGCATCGGAGATGGCGTCCTTGTCGGCAAAGGTCGAGGCGTAGATGTTGATGGTCTTGGGACTTGCGAGGTCGACGTCGCCAAGCAGCTTCAAATTGTCCTCATACGTGCCGTTCGAGACCGTCGCAGGCATGTAGTTATCATAAAGCCAGCTGTACTGCTCGCTCGTCAGCGGCGTGACAGCGGGCGATTTTTCGAGCGCCAGATCGAGCGCCATGGCGAGCTGATCGCTTGTCATGTTAGATAGCCGCGCCTGCACGCCCGCGGCGTACTGCTCTGTCACCTGCTCGCGGATAGACTGCTCCACGTAGCCGAAAAGCGTCTCGTCGTCCATCTGCGCAATATAGGACTTGACGGTCGCCTCGTCCACGCTCATCTGCTGGGCGTAGGTCGAAATGACCATCTGCTCGATGCTCGCGCGGTCGAGCGAGCCCATCTGCTGCTCCACGATGGCGGAAAGATACTCTTCGCTCGGCACGCTCATCATCGCGGTGTAGGCTGCGGCGCGCTCGGTGACGGAAAGGCCCTCGAGATAGTCGGTCACGTCCGCTTCCTTCTGCTCGTCGCTCACGGAGTAGTCATCGGTCAGGAACGGCAGGCCGAGGATAACGTCGGTATCGGGGTCTTCTTTCTGCTTCTGCAAAATCTCGGTCTGTCCCGCCTTTTCGACAAGGTAGTCCGTCAGCGCGGACGTATAGCCGATCGCGCCGGAGAGCATCGAGGATACCGCGTTCTCATTCGGGCGCAGGATGCCGACGATCTTCACGCGCGTGCCGACATCGTCGGAGTTATAGAGGAAGTCGAGCCCCGTATCCGTCGTGCTGACATCGGTATATGTGCCGCTTGCGGAATCGTACTGGTAGCGCTCAGCGGGCAGGACGATCTTGAAGCTCATATTGCACAGGTCTTCATAGCTCCAGCTCTGGATGTCCTTGCTGTCGAATTCCGAGCCGTCGAGCATGTGCTGCATCGACTCCACAACCTCGTCCTGTGCGCTCAGGCCCAGCGAATAGATGACAAGGTCGGAAATTTCGTTGTCCTTGTTGACGATAAGCATGACCTCGTCGTAATTCTGCGGCCAGGAGCCGTAGATGAGGTCATACTGCTCGTGCAGGAGGTCGCCCACGAGCTCGCCGCTCTCACTATCCTGCGGCGGGAGCATCTGCTCCCAGGTCTCCATCGCGGAGTAGGCCGAGCCGAAGCGCTCGAAATAGCTGCTGTAATCGCCGCCGTAGAGCTCGCTCATGCAGGTCTGCAAAAGCTCCGTCACGTCGGACTTGAAGACCTTGCCGTCGGTGTCTTTGGCATAGATGCTCATGCCGAGGTCGTAGTCATAGGAAATGGAGCTGATGTGGCTTGAAAGCTCGTTGTCGCCCTCGAGGTAGGTCTTGAAGTCCTTCAAATTGTTCGTCTGCGTCTCCGCCGAGGCAAACGAGCTCATCATGTCGTACATAATGTTGTTGGAGTAGACGGCGTCGAGGTCATGCTGCTCCCCGTCGCCCTCGTCCTGCGCATGGACGCCCATCATCGAACTGACCATGCTGGACATGTCCATGCTCTCAGCCTCGATGGTCAAGGGGTAGCTCGATAGCGTATCCTCCTGCACGCGGTCGATATAGGTCTGGATGCCATTGCTCAGCGATAAAATCAGCGCGATGCCGATAATACCGATGCTGCCGGCAAAGGCCGTTAAAAACGTCCGTCCCTTTTTCGTCATCAGGTTGTTGAGCGACAGCGACAGCGCCGTGCCAAAGCTCATTGAGGTCTTTTTGCTCTTGCCCGCGGCGGGCTTTTCTTCCACGGCCTCCTCATACGGCGCGCTGTCGTCCACGATCTCGCCGTCCTTTAAGCGCACGATGCGGCTCGCGTAGGTCTCGGCAAGCTCGGGATTGTGCGTGACCATGATGATGAGGCGGTCCTTGGAGATGTTCTTCAAGATCTCCATCACCTGCACGCTCGTCTCGCTGTCGAGCGCGCCGGTCGGCTCGTCGGCGAGCAGAATGTCCGGATCGTTGACGAGCGCCCGCGCGATGGCAACGCGCTGCATCTGACCCCCGGACATCTGGTTCGGCTTTTTGCCCATCTGGTCTCCGAGGCCCACGCTCTCAAGCGCCTTGATGGCGCGCTCGCGGCGCTCGCTCTTGCTCACACCCGAGAGCGTGAGCGCCAGCTCCACGTTGCTTAGCACACTCTGGTGCGGGATGAGGTTATAGCTCTGGAAGACGAAGCCGATGGAGTGGTTGCGGTAGCTGTCCCAGTCCGAATCAGAAAAGTCTTTCGTCGATTTGCCGTTGATGACAAGGTCGCCGCTCGTGTACTGATCCAACCCGCCGATAATGTTCAAAAGCGTCGTCTTGCCGCAGCCCGAATGGCCGAGGATGGCGACAAACTCGCTCTCGCGGAAGTTGAGGCTCACGCCCCGCAGCGCATGGACGGTGGTGTCGCCCGCCTGATAATCCTTGACGATCTGTTGCAGCTTCAGCATAGTCTGCCTTCTTTCTGAGTAAATAAAAATAAGAATTCCAGAGTAGGATACCATTTTGACCTTTTACCGTCAACCGGCGCGGTCGAGAATTCACCGAAAGTTCATGCCTCTTCCCCCATGCATCGATGCAAAGGGAGCGCGGCAAAGCTGCCGCGCTCCCCCTCCGCGCCTATAGGAGGCTGTTTGCGCCGATCTCAATTTCCCGGTGCAGAATTTCCCGGTGCATGGCATCGCAGCCCGTAATATACAGAACGCCCTTTTCCGCCGCATAGGATCTTGTGTTTTCCTCGCGCTCACGCGCGTCAAGAAGGAAATAGCGGCAGCCGCCGTCCTCGATGAATTCTTCCACCGTGACGGTACGCAGCCTGCGGAGTTTTTCATTCTCGCACCCCGGCTTTGTCCAGTCTCTGCCGCCCCATTCCTCAATGGTGAGCAGCGCAATGTTGGGATCGTCGACGCGGCCGAATATGATCTCCTGTCCGATGATCTTATTGAGCGAGCCCGGGCACCAATTGCCGACATGCACGCTTTCCCCATCCGCACAGGAGATCGCATCGCCCATAAAAATGATGTCCCAGCCGGAGGGAGTCAGCCGTGCCGCGCCGCAGTAGAGCGAGTTCTCTCCCGCCGTCAGATAGACGCGGTAGTTTTGCCAACCGATGCGCATACGCTGCATCGCAACGGTGCGCGTCGGCTCATAGATACCGTAATACTGCTCTCCCATGCGGATCGCCGCGCGCGGTGTGAGCTTCATGTCGGACAGAACGACATACGCCGCCAGCACGCACAGCAGCACGGCAACGCTCCTGACCGCGCGGCGCATTCTGCTCGGTTTTCGCTTGATCGTTTTCACGGCTGCGCCTCCCTTCCCGGCAGTGGGATCTCCAATGCAACATGCTCGCCGAGCCGGTCATAAATGAGCCTGATATAAGTATCGTCCGGCTCGATATTGACGCGGTGACTCGCGATGCACACATAGAGCGTGCCACTGCTGCTCACGCAGCTTGGATAATCGCAGTCTTCCCATTCGTCGATCACCTCGCCGCGCTCGTTTTCCAGCCGCAGCGTATGCAGCAGCCGCGCATAGACCACGCCGCCGGGAATACGGTCGAAGGCCGTCAACTGCACTTCTGCGCGCTGGGTACTGCAGGAGACCGCATCAATGCGCACGATATCATCGCCGATGGGAATGCGCGTGCCCGGCGTCTCCGTGTTCCAACGCTCCCAGCCCTCACCCGGTTTTTGCACCTCGTACCGGTCACGGATCGCGCCGTAGAGGCCGCTCGACTTCACGATCAGCCCCGCGATCATCACGCACAGCAGCGCCGTGAGGATGCGCGCGGCGCGCTGCACGATGACGAGCCAGAAGTGGCGGTACTGCTCGCGCAGGGCCTTACCCGTCTCCTCCGGATCGCCCATCAGCTCCACAGCGCGCGCAGCGGCATCCTCCTCCGTATAGCCGTGCTCGACCAGCGCTTCGGCGTGGTCTTCGATGTGACCGGCGAGCTCATTTCTCAGATCGTTTGCTTCATCGCTCGTCAGCCGGCCGACCTGTGCGAGCACGCGGTCGCAATATTCCTTTCTGTCCATAGCCTCACCCTTTTTTAAGCAAAGTGCAGCACGGCGTTCACTGCGCCGCTGTACTCCTGCCAGGCTTTCTCCTCTTCTGTGAGCGCGGCACGGCCGGCGCGCGTCAGGTGATAATACTTGCGCATCCGGCCGGTGGGCGCCGCCTTTTCATAGGCCTCCACATAGCCCTCGCGCTCCATGCCGTGCAGCACGGGGTAGAGCGTGCCCTCTTTCATCTCGAAGACATTGCTCGAGCGGCGCGCCAGCTCCAGAATGATCTGGTAGCCGTACATGTCCTCGGTCGAGAGGAGCTTGAGCAGCAAAAGCTGTGTGTGGTCAATGCTCTTTTTCTTCATGTTGCACCTCCTATGATACATAGAGTATCTATGCTTGTAGTATACATAGAGTTACGAGGTATGTCAAGCCAAAAATATTTGTAAATTTTTGTTCATTTTCTTAACAGACCCTAAACTTTACTTCTTGTCCTTTTGCGGCATACAATTATAATAACAATCTGAAAATCCGGCGGGACTCTTTTACCGCCAAATCGCATCGACATGAAAAGAGAGGTTCCCCATGAAAACGTATCAAGCAGGCATCGACGTAGGCTCCACCACGGTCAAGCTCGTCGTGCTGGATGAAAACGGACAAATGATCTTCGGGCAGTACCAGCGCCATCTGTCCCACACACAGCGCGCACTGTCCGACTTACTCAAGCAGGCGCGCGCAGCGCTCGGCGAGTGCGCGCTCGAATTGCGCGCCACCGGCTCCGGCGCGATCAACCTTGCCAAGGCGCTCGGCATCCCCTTTGTGCAGGAGGTCGTCGCCGTCGCGCAGGCGCTCGAGCGCGTCGCGCCGCAGGTGGATGTCGCCATCGAACTCGGCGGCGAGGATGCCAAGATCATCTACTTCAAAGGTGGGCTCGAAGAGCGCATGAACGGCGTCTGCGCCGGCGGCACCGGCTCGTTTATCGACCAGATGGCCGCCCTGCTGCAGACCGATGCCTCGGGTCTCGACCGCGAGGCCGCGCACTATCAGCAGATCTACCCCATCGCCGCGCGCTGCGGCGTGTTCGCCAAGACGGATATCCAGCCCCTCATCAACGAGGGTGCGACGAAGGCCGACCTTGCCGCCTCGATCTTCCAAGCGGTCGTCAACCAGACCATTTCGGGCCTTGCCTGCGGCAAGCCCATCCGCGGCCATGTCGCGTTCTTAGGTGGGCCGCTGCACTTCCTCCCCCAACTCAAGGCCGCGTTTATCCGCACGCTGAAGCTGACGGATGAGACGACCATCGACCCCGAAAACTCCCATCTCTTCGCCGCCACCGGCGCGGCCATCGACGAAACGCCCGCCGAGGCGCAGCCGCTCAGCGCGCTCATCAAGCGTCTCGACAGCGGCGTGCAGATGGATTTTGAATTAAAGCGCCTGCCGGCGCTCTTTGAAGACGAAGCCGACCTCGAGGCCTTCCGCACCCGTCACCATACGGCGGTCGTGCCGCGCGGCGATCTTGCAACGTATAATGGCGACTGCTTTCTCGGCTTCGACGCGGGCTCGACGACGACAAAGCTCGCGTTAGTTGGCGAAAAGGGCGAGCTTTTGTACTCGTTCTACGCCAACAATCAGGGCAATCCCATCAAGACTGCCATGCAGGCCGTACATACGCTGCGCGAGCATCTTCCCGCGGGCGCACATATCGCACGCTCCTGCTCCACAGGCTACGGCGAAACGCTGCTCAAGTCCGCGTTCTCGCTCGACGAGGGCGAGGTCGAGACCATCGCCCACTGCACCGCCGCGTCGTTCTTCGACCCGAAGGTCGACTGCGTGCTCGATATCGGCGGACAGGACATGAAGTGCATCAAGCTCAAGGACGGTGCGGTCGACACGGTGCTTCTGAACGAGGCCTGCTCGTCCGGCTGCGGCTCGTTCCTCGAAAACTTCGCCAACTCCCTCGGCATGACAGCGCAGGAATTCGCGCACGAAGCGCTCTTTGCCAAGGCTCCCGTCGACCTCGGCACGCGCTGCACGGTGTTTATGAACTCCAACGTCAAACAGGCGCAGAAGGAGGGCGCAAGCGTCTCCGATATCTCCGCTGGCCTTGCCTACTCCGTCATCAAGAACGCTCTTTATAAGGTCATCAAGCTCTCCGACGCGAGCGAGCTCGGCTCGCACGTCGTCGTACAGGGCGGCACATTCTTCAACGAGGCCGTGCTGCGCGCGTTCGAGCGCATCTCCGGCGCGCAGGTCACGTGTCCCGACATCGCGGGCATCATGGGCGCGTTCGGCGCGGCACTGCTCGCGCGCGACCGCTACCACGGGCAGCAGAGCACAATGCTCCCGCTTGAGGAGATCGAGCAGCTCACGTACAAGACCTCTGCCGCACGCTGTCAGGGCTGCCAGAACCACTGCATGCTCACGGTCAGCGTCTTCCCCGGCGGCCGCCGCCATGTGAGCGGCAACCGCTGCGAAAAAGCCCTGCGCGGCGAAAGCGCTGCCAAACCCGGCGAAAATATCTTCGCCTACAAGCGTGAGCGCATGTTCGCCTATCCCCCGCTCGAGCCGGAAAATGCGCCGCGCGGCGAGATCGGCATCCCGCGCGTACTGAACATGTACGAAAACTATCCGTTCTGGGCGACGTTCTTCCGCGACCTCGGCTTCCGCGTCATCCTCTCCCCGTTCTCCACGCGCGCGATCTACGAGCTGGGCATGGAGAGCATTCCGTCGGAATCTGAGTGCTATCCTGCCAAGCTCGCCCACGGTCACGCCCAGTGGCTTATCGACCACGGCGTCAAGACCATCTTCCACCCCTGCGTGTTCTACGAACATCAGGAAGTGCCGGGCGCGCAGAACCACTTCAACTGCCCGATCGTCGTTTCATATCCCGAGAATATCAAGAACAACGTCGAAGCCGTGACCGACGGCTCCGTGCGCTACCTGCATCCCTTCCTCGCTTTCACGAACGAGAAGGTCGCCTCCGACCGTCTCGTCCAGTTCTGTAAGGAAGTATGGAACATTCCCGAAAAGGAAACGCGCCATGCCGCCCACCTCGCGTGGGAAGAGCAGCGCAGGGCCAAGGCCGACGTCCGCGCCGCGGGCGCGAAGGCACTCGCCGACATGGAGAAAAACGGCGGCAGCGGCATTGTGCTCGCCGGACGTCCCTACCACGTCGACCCCGAGATCAACCACGGCATCCCCGAGCTCATCGCGGCCTACGGCCTGACGGTGCTGACCGAGGATTGCCTGCCCATCGACTTTGTCCCCAAGCGCCCCGTGCGCGTGAATGACCAGTGGGTCTATCACTCCCGCCTCTACACCGCGGCGGAATTCGTCTGCGGGCGCGACGATCTTGAGCTCATTCAGCTCAACTCGTTCGGCTGCGGTCTCGACGCCGTCACGACCGACGAGGTCTGCGAGCTTTTGGAGCAGGGCGGCAAGCTCTACACCTGCCTCAAGATTGACGAGGTCAACAACCTCGGCGCGGTGCGCATCCGCATCCGCTCGCTGCTCGCCGCCGTCGCCATGCGGCGCGAGCGCGGGATCCATTCGACCTCTCACGTACAGCCGTTCGAGCGCGTCTACTACACCAAGGAGATGCAGAAGCAGCACTACACCATCCTCGCCCCCCAGATGAGTCCCATCCATTTTGACATTCTCGAGCCTATCTTCCGCCACCACGGCTATAATTTTGAGGTACTGCAAAACGACGACCGCGCCGCCATCGACGCGGGCCTCAAGTACGTCAACAACGACGCCTGCTATCCCTCGATCACGGCGGTCGGCCAGCTGATGGAGGCCGTGACCTCCGGCCGGTACGACACCGACCACCTCGCCCTCATCATGTCGCAGACCGGCGGCTGCTGCCGCGCGAGCAATTACATCGCCTTCATCCGCCGCGCGCTCAAAAAAGCGGGCCTTGAACACATCCCTGTCATCTCGCTCAACGCCAACGGCATGGAGACGAACGAGGGCTTCCGCATCTCGCCGTCACTGCTGTTGGACGCCGCGCACGGTATCGTGCTTGGTGACCTGCTGATGCGCTGCCTGTACCGCGTGCGCCCGTATGAGCTCGAAAAAGGCAGCGCGAACGCGCTGCACCGCAAGTGGCGCGACATCTGCATCGACTCGCTCACGAGCGAGCATCCCAAGTACCGCTACGCCCAGCTCTGCCGCGGCATTGTCGAGGATTTCGACGCGCTGCCCATCGACGAAACGCTCAAAAAGCCGCGCGTCGGCGTCGTCGGCGAAATCCTCGTCAAATACATGCCACTTGCCAACAACCATGTTGTCGACCTTTTGGAACGCGAGGGTGCAGAGGCGGTCGTTCCCGATCTTCTCGATTTCTTTGCCGCCACGATCTATGAGCAGGACTTCAAGCACACCCACCTTGGAAAGGGGTGGACTGCTTCGGCCAGCGCCAAGCTCGGCATTCCGGCACTTCAGCGCATGCGCCGCCCCGCGATCGAAGCGCTGAAGGCCAGCAAGCGCTTTGATCCCCCCATGGCCATCAACCATGTGGCGGAGCTTGCCAAGCCCTTCCTTTCAATCGGCAACCAGTACGGCGAGGGCTGGTTCCTCGCCGGTGAGATGGCAGAGCTCATCACCTCCGGCACGCCGAACATCGTGTGCATCCAGCCGTTTGCGTGCCTGCCGAACCATGTGGTCGGCAAGGGCGTCATCAAGGCGCTGCGCGCGGCCTATCCCGGCGCAAACATTGTCGCTGTCGACTATGACCCCGGCGCGAGCGAAGTGAACCAGCTCAACCGCATCAAGCTGATGCTCACTGCGGCGCAGCGCGCGCTGCACGCGCAGGTGGCCACCCCGAAAAAGCCGCAGCCGCCCGAGGCTCCGTCCATCTGCCTGCCGCACCCCAAGGTCGCAATGCTCTGAGCGCAGAAAGCGGCAGAAATTGAAAAATAGGCTTGCTTTCCGCACCTTTCTATGGTATTATGAGTACCTGTGAATATAGCGTGATCACACGTTCAACAATTTGGAGGTTTTCACCATGACTTTATTCGTTACGATTCTTCAGCTTCTCTGCGGTCTCATCGTCATCGGCATCGTCCTGTTCCAGAGCGGCAAGTCCGCCGGCTTAAGCGGTGCAATCGGCGGCGTGGCCGATTCCTTCATGGCCAAGAACAAGGCCAAGAGCACGGATGCCCGTCTTGCGCGTGCCACCAAGTGGGTCGGCGCTGCGTTCATCGTCCTGACGCTCGTGCTGAATATGCTGTAAGAGCAAACGAATCCATAATGAAGAAGAGCGGAAGCAAATGCTTCCGCTCTTCTTTTTTTGCATTTGGGAATCCTGCTGCAAACAGCGGGAATTGATATAATCGGCAAGTCACTCTGCTCTGTGCGTTTTGACAGCATTCTGCCCCGCTAGTCAATTTTCCTTTCCAGAAACGATAAAAAGCCCTTTTGTATGGCTTCGCGATCTGCCATACAAAAGGGCTTTTTACTTATAATTCAGCTTTCGACTGCGGGGTTGGTTTAGACCAACTCGATCATCGCGGTCAGCGCCGTGCCAAGAGCCGCCTTCGGCGGTTGCACGGCTACACACCCGCCTGCGGGCGAGCGTCGGCAGCGCCTCGACCGCACGTTAGCCTATTCTTAGACCAACTCGATCATCGCGGTCTCGGCAGCGTCGCCGCGGCGGACGCCGGTGCGAACGATGCGGGTGTAGCCGCCGTTGCGCTCAGCATAGCCGGGAGCGATCTCCTTGAACAGCTTCTTGCAGACATCCTCGCGGGTGATGAAGCTCATCGCCTGGCGGTAAGCTGCCAGATCGCCCTTCTTGCCGAGGGTGATCATCTTCTCAGCCACGGGCTTGATTTCCTTGGCGCGGGTGACCGTAGTCTCCATTTTGCCGTTATCCAGGAAATCGGTGACCTGCTGACGGAGCATCGCCATACGCTGATCGGTAGTCTTACCGAGCTTACGAGTTCCGGGCATAGTGGTTTTCCTCCTTGTAAGGATAAGTTGTCGGCCGTCGTTCTACGCGTGGGCGTAGGGTGCCGGTCATTAGTTGTTGTCTTCGCTGGCCAGGGACAGGCCCATCATGGCCAGCTTGTTGATGACCTCTTCGAGACTCTTGCGGCCGAGGTTTCTCACCTTCATCATATCGTCCTCGGTCTTGGAAATCAGATCCTCGACCGTGTTGATATTGGCACGCTTGAGGCAGTTGAAGCTGCGCACGCTGAGATCGAGCTCCTCGATCGTCAACTCGAGCACCTTATCGCGCTGCGCCTCGGCCTTCTCCACGACGGTGGACTTGCTGCCCATCGCGTCGGAAAGGTCGGTGAAGAGCGAGAAGTGATCGCAAAGGATCTTAGCGCCGAGAGAGACGGCGTCACGCGGACTGATGGTGCCATCGGTCCAGACCTCAAGCGTCAGCTTGTCGAAGTCGGTCATGTTGCCCACGCGGGTGTTTTCCACGGTGTAGTTGACCTTGTACACGGGCGTGTAGATCGAGTCAACAGGAATAACGCCGATAGCCGTCTGCGCTGTCTTGTTGCGGTCGGCGGACACATAGCCACGGCCGTGAGAAAGCGTCAGCTCCATGTTGAGCGTCGCACCGGCGTCCAGCGTTGCGATGTGCAGGTCGGGGTTGAGGACCTCGACCTCGCTGTCGCCCTTAATGTCGCCGGCCTTGACCTCGCACGGGCCCACAGCCTCAATATAGACGGTCTTGATGCCGTCGGTATTGTGCAGACGGGTAATGAGGCTCTTGACGTTCAGCACGATCTCGGTCACATCCTCCTTGACGCCGGGGATAGTGGAGAACTCGTGCTGCACGCCGGCGATCTTGATAGAGGTCGCCGCGGTGCCGGGCAGGGACGAGAGCATAATGCGGCGCAGCGCATTGCCGAGCGTGATACCGTAGCCGCGCTCAAGAGGCTCTACGGTGAACTTGCCGTAGGTGCCGTTCGCGGGGTCTTCCACGCACTCGATCTTGGGCTTTTCAATTTCAATCATGCAGTTACCCTCCATTTCCATTCTGTGGTCTCAAAGTCCACACCAAAATTCTGCGTGTGTCTGTTGAGGGCTCGCCGCCGATTACTTGGAGTACAACTCAACGATGAGGTGCTCCTCAACGGGAACATCAATTTCTTCGCGGGCGGGAAAGCGAACCACGGTGCCCTTGAGGCTGTTCTTATCGCGCTCCATCCAGGTGGGGACCAGGAACACGGGAGCGTCCTGACCCATCAGGCGCTTGAAGACCTCGGAAGAGCGGCTGCTCTCCGCGACCTCGATCACATCGCCGGCCTTGACGAGGTAGGAAGGAATGTTGACCTTCTTGCCGTTGACGGTGAAGTGAGCATGGCTGACGAGCTGACGGGCCTGACGGCGGGTCATCGCAAAGCCCATGCGGTAAACAACGTTATCCAGACGGCGCTCGACCGTGATGAGCAGATTGTCACCGGTCTTGCCGGGGGCGGCAGCGGCAGACTCGTAGTAGCCGCGGAACTGCTTTTCGAGGATACCATAGATGAACTTGACCTTCTGCTTTTCAGCAAGCTGAAGGCTGTATTCGCTCTTCTTCTTTCTCATCTGGCTGCCGGGGTTGCGATTAGTGGTCTTCTTCGCATAGCCCATCACAGCAGGAGAAATGCCCAAAGCCTTGCAGCGCTTGGCGATCGGCTGCATATTCTTTGCCATAGTGCTTTTTACCTCCTCTTTCGATTAGACGCGACGGCGCTTCGGGGGACGGCAGCCGTTGTGCGGGATGGGCGTGACGTCCTTGATCATCGTGACCTCCAGGCCGACAGCCTGCAGGGCGCGGATCGCAGCTTCACGCCCCTGGCCGGGGCCCTTAACAAAGACCTCGACCGTCTTGAGACCATGCTCCATCGCAGCGGTAGCAGCCGTTTCAGCGGCGCTCTGAGCGGCGAACGGAGTGGACTTCTTGCTGCCGCGGAAGCCGAGGCCGCCGGAGGAAGCCCAAGAAAGGGCGTTGCCCTGCGTATCGGTCACCGTGACCATGGTGTTGTTGAAGGAGGAACGAATATGAACCTGACCACGTTCGACGTTCTTCTTTTCGCGGCGACGGCGGATAACCTTCTTACCGGTTTTAGCATTGTTTGCTGCCATATTCTATTCTCCCTCCTTACTTCTTCTTGTTCGCAATGGTCTTCTTGGGGCCCTTGCGGGTACGAGCGTTGGTCTTGCTGCGCTGACCGCGAACGGGCAGGCCGCGGCGATGACGGGTGCCGCGATAGCAGCCGATCTCGCTCAGACGCTTGATGTCGAGTGCGGTCTGACGGCGAAGGTCGCCTTCCACGATGTAGCTGTGGTCGATGGCTTCACGAAGCTTGGCCTCGTCAGCATCGGTCAGATCCTTCACGCGGGTGTCGGGGTTCACGCCTGTCTGTGCCAGGATCTCCTGAGCACTCTTTCTGCCAATACCATAGATATAAGTCAAACCGATTTCGATTCGCTTATCCTTGGGCAGGTCAATACCGGCAATACGTGCCATACTTTTTAACCTCCAATTAAGTCTTAGCCCTGGCGCTGCTTGTGCTTCGGATTCTCGCAAATGACCATGACACGGCCTTTACGACGAATGATCTTGCACTTTTCGCACATGGGCTTCACGGACGGTCTTACTTTCATGTCGATAAACCTCCATTACTTAGTACGCCAGGTAATTCGGCCGCGGGTCAGGTCATAGGGAGACATCTCCACTGTGACCTTGTCACCGGGCAGAATCCTGATGAAATTCATTCTGAGCTTTCCGGAAATATGCGCTAAGATCGTGTGTCCATTTCCAATGTCTACTTGGAATGTGGTGTTGGGCATGGCCTCAACGACAACGCCTTCCACTTCAATCATGTCGGATTTTGCCAAGTGTTATCCCTCCTGGTCCGGATTTTCCTTGCCGCTGTATGCGGCGATGGCTTTACGAAGCTCACTGTTTGTGATTTTTTCCTTGCTTCTGATCTTCTCGGCGACAGGTGCCGCGCTCTCTGCGATGAAGCGGACATGCTTTTGCTTTTTCCGCTTCGGCGCTTCGATCCTGCGGCTCTTGCCGTCGGCCAGCAGCAGGTACTCCCCGTCTGTTTCCAGCACGAAGAAGTATTTGCCCTGTTCTCTGCCGGCAGTTGCCTGAACAAGATTCGCAATGTCCATGGCGGCCTCTTACGGTGCCGGAGCCGTCAGAATTTCGGGCTCCCCGGCGGTGATGAGGATCGTGTTCTCGTAGTGCGCCGCGTATTTGCCGTCACGGGTCTTGACGGTCCAGCCATCGCTCATCTGGCGGATGGCTGCGGTGCCCGCGTTCACCATCGGTTCGACGGCGATCGTCATGCCGCGCAGCAGCTTCGGCCCGTGGCCCGGAGCCCCGTAGTTGGGGATCTCGGGCGCTTCGTGCATGTTTCTGCCGACGCCATGGCCGACATACTCGCGCACGACGGAGAAGCCGTTCGCCTCCACATACGCCTGCACGGCGTGGGAGATGTCGGAGATGCGGTTGCCCTCGCGGGCCTGCGCAAATCCTTCAAAAAAGCTCTGACGAGTCACGTCGATCAACCGCTGTGCCTCTTCGGAAATTTTTCCGCAGGGGTAAGTGGCTGCGCAGTCGCCGTGGAAGCCGCCGATGTATGCGCCCACGTCCACACTGACGATATCGCCCTCCTTGAGCACCCGGGGACCCGGGATGCCGTGGATGATCTCGTCATTGACGGACACGCACACGCTGGCGGGATAGCCGTTATAGTTTAAGAACGACGGCTCAGCGCCCTGCGAACGAATGAAATGGAACACTGCTTTGTCAATTTCTCGGGTTGTTACGCCGGGCTTTACCATTTCCCCTGCTAACGCACGGGCAGCCGCGGTAATTTTTCCCGCTCGGCGCATCAATTCGATCTCGCGCTCTGATTTCACAATGATCATATCTTAACCATCCTGTCTCAGTATTGCGAGGATCGCCTTGGAGGTGGCCTCCACCGGCCCCATGTCCTCCACCGGATACAGAACCCCACGCTCGCGGTAGAAGTCCTTGAGCGGTTCTGTTTCTCTATGATAGACCGCAAGGCGGTTTTTCACCGTCTCGGGCTTATCATCCTTGCGGGTGACCAGCTCGCCGCCGCAGACGTCGCAGACGCCCTCGGCTTTGGGCGGCACTGCCACGATGTGGTAGCTTGCGCCGCACTTGCTGCAAACCCTGCGTCCGCTCATGCGCTCCATGATGGTCGCGTCAGCGATCTCCAGGGAGACGACATGATCGAACTTGATACCGGCTGCCTCAAGAGCTTCCGCCTGCGCGATCGTGCGGGGCACACCGTCTAAGATGAAGCCTTTCGCACAATCGGGCTCGGCGAGCCGCTCTTTAATGATGCCGATGATGACCTCATCGGGTACCAGGTGGCCTTCGTCCATATAGGTCTTGGCCTTCATTCCCGTCGGCGTGCCCTCTTGGATGGCCGCGCGCAGAATGTTACCGGTGGAAATCGCGGGGATTCCTAACTCGCGGGAGATGACAGCGGCCTGCGTGCCTTTGCCAGCGCCCGGAGCGCCCAATAAAATCAGTTTCATAGAAACGCCTCTCTTACTCGAGGAAGCCCTTGTACTGGCGCATCATCATCTGAGACTCCAGCGCGCGGACCGTCTCAAGTGCAACACCGACAACGATGATGACCGAGGTACCGCCGATGGCGAGGCCGGAGTTGCCCAGCAGTTTGCCGGCGATCAGCGGGCAGATGGCCACGATGCCGAGGTAGATGGCGCCGAAAAGGGTGACCTTGTTGAGAACCTTGGCAATGAAGTCAGACGTGGGCTTGCCCGGACGGAAGCCGGGGATGAAGCCGCCGTTGCGCTTGAGGTTGTTGGAGATCTCAACGGGGTTAAACTGAATGGTAGCGTAGAAATAGCTGAAGCCGATGATCATCAGGAAGTAGACGATCAGATACAGCACAGACTTGGTGTCGATCGCGTTGTAGATGCTGCGGCCAACGGTGCCCTCCTCGGGAATGCCGATGAAAGCCCAGATGGTGGCGGGCAGGGACGCGATGGTCTGCGCGAAGATGATGGGCAGAACGCCGGACATGTTCACCTTCATGGGAAGGGTGGATGCCTGACCGCCGTACATCTTGCGGCCGACCTGACGCTTGGCGTACTGGACGGGGATGCGGCGCTCGGCCTCGTTGACATGGACGATCAGAACGACCATCGCAAGCATGCCGACGATCAGCAGCGCGATCCACAGGTAGCCGATGGAGCCCTTGGTGCGGATGTAGCTCGCACCCATCGTGACCATGTTGGGCACGCGGGACAGGATACCTGCAAACAGGATGATGGAGATACCGTTGCCGACACCGAACTCATTGACCTGCTCGCCCAGCCACATCACGAACGAAGAACCGGCAACAAACGAAACGATGATCACGAGCGCCGGCCAGATGCCCTGCTGCTCGAGGATGTTGTAGTTCTTGCAGATCATGTAGTAGCCAAAGCCCTGAAGCAGGGCGATCGCCACGGTCGCGTAGCGGGTGATGGAGGCGATCTTCTTCTTGCCGGCCTCGCCGCCGTCGCGGGCGAGACGCTCGAGCGCGGGAATCGCGATCGTCAACAGCTGGATGATGATCGAGCTGTTGATGTAGGGCTGGACGCCCAGCGCGAAGACCGTCGCTTCTGCGAACGCGCCGCCGGACATGACGTTGTAGAGGCCAAGCACGGTGCCGCTCATGCTGTCGAGATAGTTGCCGAGCAGCGTCGTGTTGATATAGGGGACGGGGATCGCGTTACCGATGCGGAAGATTAGAAGGATCAGCAGCGTGAACACGATCTTCTTGCGCAGTTCGGGAACGCCCCAGGCCTTACGGATCGTCTGAATCACTTAGACCACCTCTGCCTTTCCGCCAGCTGCTTCAATAGCTTCCTTAGCAGACTGGGAAAACGCAGCGGCCTGAACAGTGACCTTCTTGGTAACAGAGCCGTTACCGAGCACCTTGTAACCATACGCGCACTTGCTCAGGATACCCTTAGCAAGCAGAGCCTCTGCGGTAACGGTCTCGCCGTCCTCGAACTTGTCGAGCGCACTCAGGTTGATGATCTCATAGGGCTTTGCAAAAATGTTGTTGAAGCCGCGCTTCGGGGTACGGCGCGCCAGAGGCATCTGGCCGCCTTCGAAACCGACGCGGACACCGCCGCCGCTGCGTGCCTTCTGGCCCTTGTGACCGCGGCCGCCGGTCTTGCCGTTGCCGCTGCCGTGGCCGCGACCCTTGCGGAACGCTTCCTTGGTGGAACCAGCGGCGGGAGACAGATTATACAGTTCCATATCTGTTCCTCCTTATTTCTCTTCAGTGACCTGCAGCAGATAGCCGATCTTGGCGATCTTGCCACGCGTCTGGTCGTTGTCGGGCTGCACGCTCGTATCGCCGATCTTGCGCAGACCCATGGAATTGGCAGTAGCAATGTGCTTTTCGTGTCTGCCGTTCAAGCTCTTGACGAGCTCAACTTTTAAATTAGCCATGACGCTCTGCCTCCTTAACCGATGATCTCGTCCACGCTCTTGCCGCGGATCTTGGCGACCTGCTCCGCGCTGCGCATGGACTTCAGGCCTTCGATTGCAGCGCCAACAACGTTGTTGGGGTTGTTGGAGCGCAGGCACTTAGTACGAATATCCTTGATGCCGGCAGCCTCAACGACGGCACGGACAGCGCCGCCGGCGATCACGCCGGTACCGGGGGCAGCGGGCTTCATCAGCACGCGGCCGGCGCCGAACTCGCCGATCGTCTCGTGAGGAATGGTGGTACCATCAAGGGTAACGGTGATCATGTTCTTCTTGGCAGCCTCGAGGCCCTTGCGGATCGCCTCGGGGACTTCAGCGGCCTTGCCAAGGCCGTAACCGACCTTGCCCTTGCCGTCGCCAACGACCATCAGAGCAGAGAACTTGGCCACGCGGCCGCCCTTCACGGTCTTGGAAACACGGTTGAGGAAAACGAGCTTTTCCATGTATTCGCTCTGTTCGCGTTCAAATCTAGGCATTGTATTTTCCTCCTCCCTTAGAATTCCAGGCCGCCCTCGCGGGCGCCTTCAGCCAGCTCTGCAACGCGGCCGTGATACAGGTAACCGCCGCGGTCGAAGACGACCGTGTCGATGCCCTTGGCCTTGGCGCGCTCGGCGATGAGCTTACCGACTGCACGGGCGGCAGCCTTGTTGCTGCCGTTGCCTTCGATCGCCTTGTCCAGGGAGGAAGCGGCGACCAGCGTGTTGCCGGCAACATCGTCGATGATCTGGGCGTAGATGTTCTTTTCAGAACGGAAAACGTTCAGGCGGGGTCTCTCGGGAGTGCCGGAGACTTTGGCGCGAACGCGCTTATGACGCTTGATGCGCTGTGCTTTGGTATCGGGTCTTTTAATCATATCGGCACACCTCCTTACTTCTTAGCGCCGGTCTTACCGACCTTGCGGCGAATGACTTCGTCAGCATACTTGATGCCCTTGCCCTTGTACGGCTCGGGAGGACGCTTTTCGCGGATCTCAGCGGCAAACTGACCGACCTTCTGCTTGTCGCAGCCAGAAACGACGATCTGGTTGGGCTGGGGGACCTCGATGGTGATGCCGTCGATCTCGGGGACTTCCACTGTGTGAGAGTAGCCGATGTTCAGGACGAGCTTGTTGCCCTCCTTGGCGGCACGATAGCCAACGCCGTTGACTTCGAGCGTCTTCTTGTAGCCATCGGTGACGCCGACGACCATGTTGTGCAGCAGAGCGCGGGTCAGGCCGTGCAGAGCGCGGTTCTCCTTGCCGTCGTCGGGACGGGAAACGAGAAGCTCAGCGCCTTCCTGCTTGATGGTCATGCTCGGCTGGAGCTGCTGGGTCAGGGTACCCTTGGGGCCCTTGACGGTGACAAGGTTGCCGTCCGCGACGGTGACTTCGACACCCGCGGGAATGGCAACGGGCATTTTACCAATTCTACTCATTGTTTTATACCCTCCTTACCACACGAACGCAAGGACTTCGCCGCCGATGTGAGCCGCGCGAGCAGCCTTGTCGGTCATAACGCCCTTGGAGGTGGAGACGATGGCAATACCGAGGCCACGGAGCACGCGGGGCAGTTCATCTGCGCCGACGTAAACGCGGAGACCGGGCTTGCTGACACGGCGAAGGCCGGTGATGACCTTGTCCTTGCCATTGTACTTCAGGGTGATGTGGATCGTGCCCTGGGTACCATCGTCAACGATCTGATAGCTCTTGATGTAGCCCTCGTCCAGCAGAATCTGAGCGATGCTCTTCTTCATGTTGGAAGCGGGGACATCCACAGTGTCATGACGGGCACTGTTTGCGTTGCGGATGCGGGTGAGCATATCCGCAATGGGGTCAGTGATATGCATAGTGTAAATCCTCCTGATTTAGAGTTACGGTCATGGACCGTTTAGGTCACGAGGTATCAGTGCCAATTTGGAACGTGCCCACACGCGTGTGAACACGCGTAATTGACACTGACCTTTCGCGATCCTTTATCGCCAGAACGTCCATATCGCAACGTTCGTGGTTATGAGTTTGTTTCGGAGGCTCAAGCTCCGAGGTGTCGGGCTGTTGAAAAACTTCAACAGCAGGTCCTTCTTGAGATTTTTTCGTTAGACGAAGCGAAGCGACGCCGGCGTACTTTGTGTACGCCAAGGAGCTTCAACGAAGTATAACGGAAAAGATCAGAAGGAAGCCTTGCGAACGCCGGGGATCTCGCCCTTGTAGGCTAACTCGCGGAAGCAGATACGGCAGACGCCATAATCACGAAGATACGCGTGGGGGCGGCCGCAGATCTTGCAGCGGTTGTAGCGGCGGGTGGAGAACTTAGCAGGAGCCTGCTGCTTGAGAATCATAGATTTCTTAGCCATTTTTGATATCCTCCTACTTAGCGTTCAAAGGGAGCGCCGACCAGGGTCAGCAGCTCGCGGGCTTCTTCGTCGGTCTGAGCGGTGGTGCAGATGACGACGTCCATGCCGCGGATCTTGTCGATCTTATCGTACTCGATCTCGGGGAAGATCAGCTGCTCCTTGATGCCCAGGGCATAGTTGCCGCGGCCGTCGAAAGCGTTGGCGCTGATGCCGCGGAAGTCGCGGACACGGGGAAGCGCAACGTTGAACAGACGATCGAGGAATTCCCACATCTTGTCGCCGCGGAGGGTGACCTTCGCGCCGATGGGCATATCCTCACGCAGCTTGAAGTTTGCGATGGACTTCTTCGCCTTGGTGACGACGGCCTTCTGGCCGGTGATGGTGGTCAGGTCGCGCACGACCGCTTCGAGGACCTTGGCATTCTCCTTGGCCTCGCCGCAGCCGACGTTCACGACGACCTTGTCGATCTTGGGGATCTGCATGGTGGACTTATAACCGAACTTCTTGTAGAGAGCGGGTGCCACTTCTGCCTTATACTGTTCTTTCAGTCTTGCCATTGTGAACTACTCTCCTTTCTTAAAGCTCGGCGCCGCAGTGCTTGCACACGCGGGACTTCTTGCCATTTTCAATCTTGTGCGCGATGCGGGTGCCCTTGTTGCACTTGGGGCACACGACCTGCACCTTGGAAGCGTACATGGCAGCCTCACGCTGCACAATGCCGCCGGTCTCGCCCTGCTTGCGGGGCTTGACGTGGCAGGTCACCATGTTGATGCCCTCCACGACGACCTTGGCTTCGCTGGGGACGGTGCCGAGCACCTTGCCCTGCTTGCCCTTGTCCTTACCGGACAGGACGATAACGGTATCGCCCTTCTTCACATTCATAGCCATTCTTCAAGCCCTCCTTAGACAACTTCCGGAGCCAGGGAGAGGATCTTGAGGAAGTCCTTCTCACGCAGCTCACGAGCGACGGGCCCAAAGATACGGGTGCCGCTGGGGTTCTTGTCGTCCTTGATCAGGACCGCAGCATTCTCGTCGAAGCGGACATAGGTGCCGTCTTCGCGGCGGACGCCCTTGGCAGAGCGGACGATAACGGCCTTGACGACCTCGCCCTTCTTGACCTGACCGCCGGGGGCAGCCTTACGCACGGACGCGACGATGATATCGCCGATGTTGCCGTACTTGCGGCCGGAGCCACCGAGAACGCGGATGCACTTGATTTCCTTGGCACCGGTGTTATCGGCGACCTTCAGAAAACTTTCCTGCTGAATCATTGTTCCGGTACCTCCTTACTTAGCTTTTTCGACGATCTCGACCACGCGCCAGCGCTTGTCCTTGGACAGGGGGCGGGTCTCCATCACCTTGACGGTATCACCGATACCGCACGTATTGTTTTCATCGTGAGCCTTCAGCTTGTAGGTGCGGCCGACGATCTTCTTGTACAGGGGATGCGCCACGCGGTCAGCGATCGCAACGACGACGGTCTTGTCCATCTTGTCGGAAACGACCTTACCAACGCGGACCTTACGGGAGGAAATTCTCTTCTCTTCCATCTTACTTCTCCTCCTTCTCACGGATCATGGTTTTGACTCGGGCAATATCACGCTTGGTCTGGACGAGCTTCTGGGGGTTATCCAGCTGATTCGTCGCGTGCTGCATGCGCAGCATAAACAGATCTTTCTTCAGGGCGTCGAGCTTGGTGTTCAGCTCAGCAACGCTCATGGCACGAACTTCACTTGCCTTCATCTCATTCACCTACTTCCTGGGTCTCGGCCTCGCGCTTGACGATCTTCGTCTTGATGGGCAGCTTGTGGCTGGCCAGACGGAGCGCCTCACGCGCGACTTCTTCGGAAACACCGGCGATCTCAAACATGATACGGCCGGGCTTGACAACTGCTACCCAATACTCCGGAGAGCCCTTACCGGAACCCATACGGGTCTCGGCAGGCTGCTTGGTAACGGGCTTATCGGGGAAAATCTTGATCCAGACCTGACCGCCACGCTTGGTGTAACGGGTCATGGCGACACGGGCCGCCTCGATCTGGTTGCTGGTGATCCACGCGGGCTCAGTGGCCTGGAGGCCGTACTCACCATAAGTAATGGTGTTGCCGCGGGTCGCCTTGCCGGTCATACGACCGCGCTGAACGCGACGGTATTTCACTCTCTTCGGCAGAAGCATTACTGAGCGCCTCCTTCCTTATTCTCAGCCGGCTTGCGATAGCCGCCCTGCGGACGATCGCCCTGGGGACGGTTGCCGTTGCGGTTGAAGCCGCCCTCACGGCGCTGATAGCCGCCCTGGCCATCACGGCGGGGACGACGGTCACCGTCGCGGCGAGGACGACGCTCGCGGCGCTCCTCATACGGCTTGGTGGTATCGAGCGTACGCGGGGTGGTACGCAGGGTCTGGGTCAGGACCTCGCCCTTGTAGATCCAGACCTTCACGCCGATGCGGCCGAACGTGGTCGCAGCCTCGGCGAAGCCGTACTCGATGTCGGCACGGATGGTCTGCAGGGGGATGGTGCCCTCGTGATAGTGCTCAACGCCAGCGATCTCGCGGCCGCCGAGACGACCGGAGCAGCAGCATTTGATGCCCTTGGCGCCGGCGCGCATGGCGCGGCCCATGGCGTTCTTCATCGCGCGGCGGTGAGAGATACGCTTTTCGAGCTGCTGGGCGATGTTCTCAGCGACGAGCTGAGCGTTCATGTCGGGATTGCGGACCTCGACGATGTTGAGCTTGACCTTCTTGCCGATCAGAGCCTCGACCGCGAGACGCAGCTTCTCGACCTCCGCGCCGTCCTTGCCGATGACCATGCCGGGGCGGGCGCAATGAACGAACAGCGTCACAACATCATTGCTGCGCTCGATCTCGATCTTGGGCACGCCTGCACCGTACAGGCTCTTCTTGACGAACTTGCGGATCTTGTTATCTTCAACGATCAGGTCGCCGACCTTCTCGTCTCTGGCATACCAGCGGGAGTCCCAGTCTTTGATGACGCCGACGCGCATGCCGTGGGGATTAACTTTCTGTCCCATGAAACTGTCTCCTCCCTTTAGTCTCTCTCAGCGACGGCGAGCGTCACGTGAGAGGTTCTCTTGTTGATGCGGTAGCCGCGGCCCTTGCTGGCGGGGATCATGCGCTTGAGGATCGGGCCGGAAGTCGCGTAGACCTCGGACACGTACAGCTTGGAGGTATCCATGCTGAAGTTGTTCTCGGCGTTGGCGACAGCGCTCTTTAAGAGCTTGACCAGGGGCTCGGACGCAGCCTTGGGGGTCTGCATCAGGAGCGCCATGGCGGTGTTGATGTCCTTACCGCGAATCAGGTCGCAGACGATCTGGACCTTGCGGGGAGAGATGCGGACATATCTCAGATATGCTTTAGCTTCCATGTTCTGCATTCTCCTTCCTTATTTCGTCTTGGTATGGCCGCGGAACGTACGGGTGGGAGCGAACTCGCCCAGCTTGTGGCCGACCATATCTTCCTGAATATAAACGGGAACGTGCTTGCGACCGTCGTGGACGGCGATCGTGTGACCGACGAAGGAGGGGAAGATGGTGGAGCTGCGGCTCCAGGTCTTCAGGACCTTCTTCTCACCGGTCTTGTTCATCTCTTCGACTCGCTTGATCAGCTCAGGGGCAACAAACGGGCCTTTTTTAATGCTTCTGCTCATTTTTACATTGCCTCCTTTTACTTATCGTTACGACGCTTGACGATGAACTTATTCGTCGGGTTCTTCTTCGAACGGGTCTTGTAACCCATAGCCGGCTTGCCCCACGGGGTCATGGGACCGGGGTGACCGACAGGGCTCTTACCTTCACCACCGCCGTGGGGGTGGTCGTTCGGGTTCATGACGGAACCGCGGACGGTCGGACGGACGCCCATGTGGCGCTTGCGGCCGGCCTTACCGATGTGAACGTTCTCGTGATCGATGTTGCCGACCTGGCCGATGACGGCCATGCAGTTCGTGCGGACAATGCGCACTTCGCCGGAGGGCATACGGATCTGAGCGTCGCCGTTCTCCTTCGCCATCAGCTGAGCAGCAGTACCGGCGGAGCGGACGAGCTGAGCGCCCTTGCCGGGGTGCATCTCAATGTTGTGGATGACGGTACCGACAGGGATGTTGGCGATGGGCAGGCAGTTGCCGGGCTTGATATCAGCGGAGGCGGAAGAGATGATCTTGTCGCCAGCCTTCAGGCCGACAGGAGCGATGATGTAGCGCTTCTCGCCGTCCTCGTACTGGACGAGAGCGATGAACGCGCTGCGGTTGGGGTCATACTCCAGGCGCAGGACGGTCGCGGGGACGTCCATCTTGTCGCGCTTGAAGTCGATGATGCGGTACTTCTGCTTGTTGCCGCCGCCGTGATGACGGACGGTGATGCGGCCGTAGCTGTTGCGGCCGGCATGCTTCTTCTGAGACTCGACCAAGCTGCGTTCGGGCTTGGCCTTCTTGTCGATCCCCTCGAAGGCGGACACAGTCATGTGACGGCGGGAGGGGGTAGTGGGCTTAAACGTCTTAATAGCCATTTCTCATATCCTCCTTACACCATGCCCTCGAACAGCTCGATGGTCTTGGAATCTTCAGCGAGCTGCACATAGGCCTTCTTCCAGCTGCGGGTCTTGCCCAGGCGGCCGGCGCCGAGGCGCTTGGCCTTGCCGCTGACGTTGAGCGTGTTGACCTTGGCGACCTTAACGCCGAAAGCGGTCTCAACAGCGTTCTTGATCTCCACCTTGCCGGCGTCCTTGGCAACTTCGAACACATACTTCTTGTTCGCAACGTCGACCATGGAACGTTCGGTGATGATGGGACGAATAATGATGTCGTAAACGTTTGCCATTACGCGAACACCTCCTCGATGACTACGAGGGCTTCCTTGTCGATCACGAGGGTCTTGGCGTTGAGCAGATCGTAGACGTTGATGAGCTTTGCGGGCGCGGTGGTGACACCGGGCAGGTTGCGGGCGCTCTTGACAACGACCTCGTTGACCTCGGGAGTGATGACAGCGGCCTTGCCGTCAGCCTTGACGGCGGAGAGGAAGCTGCGGAAGTCCTTGGTCTTGATAGCGTCGAGCGCGATCTTGTCGACAACGACGATCTCGCCCTGGGCTGCCTTGGCGGACAGCACGCTCTTGAGAGCCAGACGCTTGACCTTCTTATTCAGCACATAGCTGTAGCTGCGGGGCTTGGGGGCGAACACGATACCGCCGTGCGTCCACTGGGGCGCGCGGGTGCTGCCCTGACGGGCACGGCCGGTGCCCTTCTGGCGCCACGGCTTTCTGCCGCCGCCGGAAACCTCAGCGCGGGTCAGAGCGCTCTGCGTGCCCTGACGGCAGTTGGCGAGATGATTTTTGACGACCTCGTGGACAACGCTCATGTTCGGCTCGATACCGAAGATCGCGTCGTTCAGCTCGACGGAACCGACTTCAGCGCCGGTCATGCTGACAACTTTAATCGTAGACATTTATCAAGCACTCCTTTCCTTACATATTTCTGGCGGAAGCCTTCTGCGGGTTGCGGCCGGAAGCCTTCTGCGGGTTCTTGCTGATGTCGGCACCAGCCTGCTTGATCTTGTGGACCTTGACGGTGGTCTTCACGGTGACGAGGCTGCCCTTGGGACCGGGAACCGCGCCGCGGACGACGAGCATGTTGAGCTCGGGGTCGACCTTGACGACCTCAAGGTTCTGGATGGTGACAGTCTCCACACCGTACTGACCGGGGCCGATCTTGCCCTTGAAGATACGGCTGGGGTCGGTGGTGGAGCCCATGGAACCGGCGTGACGGTGGACAGGGCCGCCGCCGTGGGTCATACGACCGCGGCTGGCGTTCCAGCGCTTGATAACGCCGGTGTAGCCGTGACCCTTGCTCGTACCGGTGACGTCAACGAAATCGCCGGACTTGAAAGTGTCAGCCTTGATGATGGCGCCGAGCTCGAGCTCGGAAGCGTTGTCAAGGTCAAACTCACGCAGGTACTTCTTGGGGGAAACGCCAGCCTTGTTCAGGTGGCCGAGTTCAGGCTTGGAGAGCTTCGCTTCGCGAATGTCCTCGTAGCCAAGCTGGACAGCCTCATAACCGTCTTTTTCGCTGGTCTTCTTCTGAGTGACCACGCAGGGACCGGCCTCGATAACGGTGACCGGGATCACATGGCCCTTTTCGTCGAAGATCTGAGACATGCCAACTTTTCTGCCGATGATTGCTTTCATGTATGATCCTCCTGTAAAGGTTATTGGTCGGCTTAGTTAGCGGCAACTCCCGCCATTGCTCTGCCGACTTGACCCCGCCCATCTCACGCAAGTCGATGGGCTTTTGGGTAGAGCAACAAAATTTGCTTCAAAAACGACGGCGTCGTTTTTGAGAGGGTTTGCAGCTTGCTGCATGCACTCACTTCGTTCGTACACTTGCAAGCTGAGCGGTGTTTTTCTGACGCACATGTCGTCAGAAAAACGATTTCATTGGTTTCGCGTCTGCGGACGCGAAATAATGAAGCGAGGGATTGATTTTTCGTCAGGCGAGGCGCGCCGCTGTAGACAGTATCTGGTATACGGCAAAGCAGCGCAACGAGGCATCACGGAAAATCAGAGCTTGATCTCGATCTCAACGCCGGCGGGAAGCTCGAGACCCATCAGAGCCTCGACCGTCTTGGGGCTGGAGTTGGTGATGTCGATCAGGCGCTTGTGGGTACGGCGCTCAAACTGCTCACGGCTGTCCTTGTACTTATGCACAGCGCGCAGGATGGTGACGACTTCCTTCTTGGTGGGCAGAGGGATGGGGCCGGAGACGGTAGCGCCGGTGCGCTTGGCGGTCTCGACGATCTTCTCTGCGCTCTGGTCGATGACCTGGTGGTCATAGGCCTTGAGACGAATGCGGATCATTTCTTTTGCCATTTTCGGTTTCTCCTTCATTTTGTACGGTTTTCTTGCTTTGTCGAAGCCGTACGGTGAGAGGTTTTCTTGTACGCTTATCCGTGCGTATCATTCCGGCTCATAGAAAAACCGGCACGAATAAACGGCCGGTCCACACATGGCGCAGCGATCTACGCAACGTACAGATATTCTCTCAGCCGCCCGATGTTCGGACATACTCCCCGAAAGTTACCTCAGAAACCTGAGCAATCTCCCGGTTCATCGCAATATCGCGCAAATAGGGCAGGATGCGCCCAATCGCGGACTTGCATATAGTACCAAATTCCGTTGCACATGTCAAGACAAATTTCACTTTTTTCTTGAGAAATTTTTTAGCAGTCTCTTTTCGCGGCAACTGTGGCGGATTTGGCGCAAAAACGCGGCATATTGCCCCCTCCCTGCCGATATATTTAGGGGCAAAGGAGTTGATGGACATGGCAATGGCCTGGCTTTGGACGGGAATGGTGGCAGTCTCGCTCATTTTCGGCGCGCTGACGGGAAACTTGAATGCGCTCAGCGCTGCCGCGCTCGAGGGCGCGCAGAGCGCGGTCGAGCTGTGTTTGGCGATGTGCGGCGTGATGTGCCTCTGGACGGGCGTGATGGAAGTGATGAACCAGTGTCATCTCACCGACCGCCTCGCTTCCCTCTTCCGCCCGCTGCTCAAGAGGCTCCTGCCGAACGCGAGCCGCGACAGTGAGACGCTGGCCGCGATCTCCGCTAACCTCTCTGCCGATCTCTTGGGCCTTGGTAACGCGGCCACGCCGCTCGGCATCCGCGCCGCCTGCCGTATGAGCCGCGGCTGCAAGGGTACCGCATCGGATGAGCTGTGCCTGCTCGTCGTTTTGAATACGGCGTCCATTCAACTGTTGCCCACCACGCTCGCAGGCGTGCGCGCTTCGCTCGGCGCCGCCGACCCGTTCGACATTTTACCCGCCGTGTGGCTGACGTCGCTTCTCTCTGTCCTCGCAGGGCTCCTTGCCGCAAAGCTCTTCGCCCGTCTCTGGAGGAATTAAGTCATGGCGCTCTCTACGCTCATCGTGCCCGTACTGCTCACCTTCACGGCCTGCTTTGCCCTCGGCAAGCGTGTCGACGTCTACTCCGCCCTCACCAAAGGCGCGGAGGAGGGACTCACGGTGCTGCTGCACATTCTGCCGTCACTCATCGCACTGCTCTCCGCCGTCTACATGTTCCGTGCGTCCGGCGCGATGGAGGCGCTCGGCGCGCTTTTAGCCCCCGCGCTCGACAAGATCGGCATTCCTGCCGAGACTGCGCCGCTTCTCTTCATCCGCCCCATCTCCGGCAGCGGCGCGCTGGCTGTCGGATCGGAGATCATGGATTCCTACGGCGTCGATTCTTATGTTGGCCGCGTTGCGGCGGTCATGCTCGGCTCGAGCGAAACGACGTTCTACACCGTCGCCGTCTATTACGGTGCAGCGGGCATTACGAAAACACGCTATACTATCCCCGCCGCGCTCTGCGCCGACGTGGTGATGTTCCTCGCATCCGCGTTTTTTGTGCGGCTACTCATGGGCGCGTAAAAAGGAGCCGCCGCAGGCAGCTCCTTTTCCTTTATTCTTCTGTTCTCACGCGGATGCGCAGGGCGCATTTTCCTCTCTGCCCGCCGATAGTAATTGCATAGCGCAGGGCCAGCATCCCGCCGTCCTCGTCGAGCTTCCACTTGACCGACTCCGCCTTCACTGCGACCGGCAAGGTTCCGTAGGGCACGGCATAGAATGAGGTATGCTCCTTCCCCTCCGCAAAGACCATCTCGCTCGTCACCTCGCCCGTGCGCGTCAGAATGATGCAGTCCGGCGCGAGGGCAAGGCGCGTCGCGGTGGTCACCTTGCCGTCCCCGTCCGTTTCCTCATAGCGCAGGAGACAGCCGTCGCGCGTTTCCTCCATCGTGCCGCGCACGCGGAGATTTGAGCTGTCGGCGCTCATGCCTTCGTATTGCTGCTCGCCGTGCACGGTGAGCCAAACGTTTCTTTTCATACAGTCCTCTTTCTCATTTGTTTCTGTCATCATACTACGGCGGAGAGCGGGACACAAGGCGCATTTGCATTTTTTGTGCGTTTCCCTGTTTTTGCTATGGTAAAATGCAAAAGCGCGTGCTATAATCTCCGGTAAGCAGATTCTCTGTTCCGTCAAAGGAGGCGTCACTATGAAAATTGATCTGACGGAAAAGCAATTCCGCTGTCTTCTTGATCTGGTCTACGTCGGCAACTGGGTGATGAACTCCACCCGCGGCGACGACCGTATCCGCGAATACGACGATGTAGAGAGCACCGTATTCGCCAACTGTCTCTCCCACGGCATGGTGCCGCTGGTCGAGGCCTATCAGGGCGAACTGATCCCCTCGCGCGCGTTTGCCGAGGGCGGCATCCACGAGGCCATCATGGCCTACGAGGACACGATGTTTTTCGAAATTCTCGCTCAGGAGCTTGCCCTGCGCGATATGGACAGCGACGCGCCCACGCCCGAAAATGTCGACGAGCTGCGCGAGCGAATGGACACCTACTTAGGCGAATTCGAGCAGCACGGCACCGACAACATCACCGTTGAAATGTAAAAGTGTAACAGAAGGCAAAGAGGTCTCCGCTTTTTAAGCGGAGACCTCTTTATCTTCGCGGCCGCAGCCGCGAAATGTTTTTGATCCATAAATCGCCGCGACAAGTGCGTGGCGATTTATTCTTCTCGCTCCGCTCGTGTCGAGCCGCCCTACGGGCGGCGAGGCACGAAGCGGAGCGCATCCCCTATTTTTTAAGGATGCCAACGGCATCCTTAAAAAATCATCACGTCTTGATCCCCATCGTCTCCCACTTGCCGCTGCGGTAGCGCAGGAAGAAGATGGCGCCGCGCACCGACCAGTCCACGATCGCGTGTGCGAACCACACACCGATGACGCCGTAGCCCATGTACTTGCCCAGCACATACGCAAGCAGCACGCGCACGACCCACATCGTCAGCATACTGGCGAGCATCGTGAACTTCGCGTCGCCCGCCGCACGCAGGAAGCCCGGCACCATAAACGCCGGTACCCAGATGAAGATGGATGAGATGCCGTGGATCAGCGTGACCGTGACGGCGAGCTTTTCCGCCTCTGGTGAGACGTTGTAGACACGCATGATGAGTGGCAGCAATGCGATGATCGTCAGGTTGACGGCCGCCATGATGCCGTACGTCCACTTGGCGATCTTTTTGAGGTATGCGCGCGCCTGATCGAATTCGCCCGCGCCGACGCACTGGCTCACGACCGCGGCAAGGCCCAAGTTGATGGCCTGACCGGCAAAGCAGTTGAAGTTTGAGATGGTGTTGCCGATGGCGTTCGCCACCATCGATGCCGTGCCGAACGTCGAAATCAGGCTGAAAAGCACGAGACGCCCCAGCTGGAACATGCCGTTTTCGACGCCGCTTGGCACGCCGATGTAGAAGATGTTCTTCATTAGGCGCATATCGACACGAAAGCCGCGGATATCGGACAGGTGCAGCATCAAGTCGCGGTTGAAGAGCAGCGAGAGGATCACGATCGCCGCGACCGTGCGTGACACGAGCGTCGGGATCGCGACGCCCGCGACGTCCATACCGAAGCCAAAGATCAAAACGGCGTTGCCGATCACGTTGATACTGTTCATCAGGAGCGAAACTTTGAGCGACACATCGCTGTGGCCCATCGTGCGGAACAGCGCCGCGCCGCCGTTGTAGAGCGCGATGCCCGGAATGGATGCCATCACATATAAATAATAAGTGTTCGTCGCCGCCATGACGTCGGGCTCGATATGGCCGAACATTACGGTCAAAATCTGCGTGCGGAAGAGGTACAGCAGCGCCACGAAGAAGATCGACACCGCGCCGAGCAGCGCGATGAGCTGCTGGCCCGCGTTGCAGGCGTCCTCCTTCTGTCTTTGTCCGATGTACTGGCCCGCAACGGCTGCGCCGCCAGTCGCCATCGCCGAGAAAATGTAGATCATCAGATTGCTGATCGAGTCGACGAGCGACACCGCGCTGATCGCCGCGTCGCCGACGGTCGCAACCATCAGCGAGTCGGCAAGACCCACTGTAATGGCCAGAAGCTGCTCGAGCAGCAGCGGCCACATCAGCGCGACGAGCTGGCGATTCGTAAACATCATTTCCTTGTCAGCGCGCACCGGCGCTGCCAGTTTGCCCATGGTTTCACACTCCTTGTATCGATTGAGCCTGTATCATAAACTATTTGCTTTTCTTTGTCAACGCCGCGTCAAGAAAGATACGGTTTCAGCGCTGCGCCCCACGCTTCGATAAGCTTTTCCTTCGTCCAACGCGCGTTGGCCGGCGAGGTGGAGGGAATCTGGACGGCCTCGCGCCCGAGCTTCGCGCGGCAGTATTTTTTATAGCAGGCGTAGGACGTGCCGCCGTTGCAGAAGATGGCCTGAATGTCCGCCGCATCCAAAATGACGGACAGATCGTTCGGCACAACGTTCGTGATGCTCGCATCCGACGATCCCACGATCTCGCATGAGCCGATGGTGTCCCACATGGCGACGCCGCGGCGCAGGACCATCGCTTTCTTCTCTTCGACCGTCTTCGGCGTTTCCTCGCCCAGAACAGCGGCGAGCGTCGGCCAGAAGCGGTTCTGCGGGTGCGCGTAGAAAAACGCCGCCTCCCTTGACTTGACCGACGGGAACGAGCCCAGGATCAGCACGCGCGACTTTTCGTCATACAGCGGCGGAATATTATGGACCTGCGTCTTAAGCTCCATTTTCTCGTCCCCTTTCTGCCTTTTTCGCCATTTTAACACAGGAACATCAAATCGCCAAGTCCCGTTTTCTCCGTCTGCGTGCGCTTCACGCTTCGCTGCGGAAATGGGTTGGCTTTTCGGCAAAGTTATGTTATGATAAAGTAAATATATATTAAATGTAGGTGCCTTGCCCCGCGTGGGCACGGTCATCTTTGAGAAAGGACATCTATGAAAGACGACGACAATCACATTCTTCTTTTAGAAAAGGGCAAGCGAGGCCTCGTGCAGATCATCTTCGGCCGCACGGGCATCATCATCGTTTCGCTGATCGTGCAGATCTTGTTTCTCTTTGCCGCCTTTTACAAGCTTGAGGGTTTTCTGCCCTACTTCTGGGGCGGCAACACGCTGCTGTCGGCGGCAGTCGTGCTGTTTCTGTTCGGCAACGACGACAACCCGACCATCAAGCTCACGTGGTTTTTCATCCTCGCGGTGCTGCCGGTGTTCGGCTTGATTCTGTATGTTTACATCAAGACCGACCTCGGCCACCGGCTGATGATCCGCCGCTACAACGACATCCTGTCGCAGACGGAGCACTTCGCCCCCTCGGAAAGCGCGTGTTCCAAGGAGGAATTACCGGAGGAGCTCCAAAGCCTTGCCTCCTACCTGAATTCCTGCGGCTTCCCCTGCTATCAAAACACACAGGCGCAATACTTCCCCCTCGGCGACGATGCGTTCGAGGTCATGTGCGACGAGCTCCAAAAGGCCGAGCACTTCATCTTCCTCGAGTATTTCATCGTCAGGGAGGGCTACATGTGGGGCCGCATCCTTGAAATTCTCAAGGAAAAGGTCAACGCGGGCGTCGAGGTGCGCGTGCTGTACGACGGTACCTGCGCGGTCGCGCTGCTGCCCTATTCCTACCCCGAAAAGCTCGAAAAGCTCGGCATTGCCTGCAAGATGTTCGCGCCGCTGCGCCCGTTCGTCTCCACGCACTACAACTACCGCGACCACCGCAAGATCATGGTCATCGACGGCAAGATCGGCTTCACAGGCGGCATCAACCTCTCCGACGAGTACATCAACCGCACCTCGCGCCTCGGCCACTGGAAGGACACAGCCATTGCCCTGCGCGGCGACGCCGTGCGCAGCCTGACGCTGATGTTTTTGCAGATGTGGGACGTCAGCTCCGTGCACTTTACGCCCGAAGTCTACAGCAAGTATCTTGACGTGCCGCAGCCGGCGCATGAAAAGGAAGCGGGCTATGTCATCCCCTATGGCGACAGCCCGCTCGACCGCGACCTCGTCGGCGAGATGGTCTATATGGATATCATCAACCGTGCCAACCGTTACGTACACATCATGACGCCGTATCTCATCATTGACAACGAGATGATCACGGCGCTGACCTATGCCGCGCGCCGCGGCGTGGAGGTCCAGCTCATCCTGCCGCATGTGCCTGACAAGGAGATTGCCTTCTCGCTTGCGCACACGTATTACCGCAGGCTGCTTGAAAACGGTGTACAAATTTATGAGTACGAGCCGGGCTTCGTTCACGCGAAGGTCTTCGTCAGCGATGACTGCAAGGCGACCGTCGGCACGATCAATCTGGACTACCGCAGCCTGTACCACCACTTCGAATGCGGCACGTACCTTTATGCATCGCCCGAAGTCGCAAAAATTGAGCAGGATTTCCAGCAAACGCTCGCCCGGTGTGTCCGCGCGGACGCAGAGCTTCTCAAAAACGATCCGTTTATGCGAAAGCTCATCGGCCCCGGCATGCGCATCATCGCCCCGCTGCTGTAAGAAGTAAAAAAGTCGAAACCGAAAGGTTTCGACTTTTTTTATTCTCAATTACTTTTCGAGCTGCTCGAGCGCGCTGCACACGGCAGTGTACTCCTTCTGCACCGCCACATAGAGTGGCTGTACGCTTTCAGACATCGAATCCTGACCGCGCGCAGCGCTTCCGTCATCTGAGAGCTGGCGTGGGCGAGCGAGCCGAGGCCAAGGTTCAGCGCCACGCCCTTGAGCGTGTGCACCGCGCGAAACGCCGTAGTCGTGTCGCCCGTGTTCATCGCATTCGTCAGGTTTTGCATGCTGTCATCGCCCGGGAACATATTAAGGAAGCGCACGATGCGCTCGTCGTTCTGAAAACGCGCCTTGGCTTCGCCGTAGTCGCCGCCGATGCTCGCGCTGATGTGCAGTTCAGGATACTCCTCGATGACGATCTCGTCAAGCGTGGCGCGGATGGACTGCAATTTCTTCTCTAAGATCTGCTGCGGCAGGTCGCGGAACAGCAGGAAGAATTCATCGCCCCCGTAGCGCACGAGCTCGTCGTCGCTGCGGATCTGCGATTTGATGGCCTGCGCCGCGCGATAGAGCGCCGCGTCGCCCGCCTGGTGGCCGAAGCGGTCGTTGATGTGCTTGAAGTTGTCCATGTCGATCATGGCGAACGAGAACCAGCCCTCCAGATTCTTGAGCCGTTCGTCGTAATAGCGGCGGTTGTAGACCTTGGTGACCGAGTCCATATACACCTGCCGGTTGCGCACGAGCAGCTGGTTGAGCACATTTTCGCGCTCGAACATGTCGTCGCTCTTGGTGCGCTTGACCAGCTCGAGCGAATACGGCCTGCCGTCCACCTCGATGAACGACGCGAGCACATAATAGATATCGCTCTCGCGCGTTTCGATCTTCGTCTGTGGCTTGTGCGTGCGCAGCACCTCCTACGAAATGCAGTTTTCGCAGCGGCGCTTCTTTTTCCACACCGCGTAGCAGTGCTCGCTCTTTTTAAGCGTGTAGCCCTCATCCATTTTCGTCAGCTCCACACAGATCGTCGGCGCGACCAGCCGCGCAATGTCAAAGATGCGGCGATATGCTCGGCAATGTTCATGCCGCCCATGATCTTGAGGCGCGAGATGACGGTGCTCTGCAATTCGGAGGGGACCGTAAGCACGCGGCGCAAAAGACCGTCGATACGCATACGCACGACCATTTCGCCGTCCTGCGGCTCCAAGTGGATATCGCTCGTGCGCTCGGAAAGCGCGCGTTCAATGAGGCTGCTCCGTGATAAAGCCGGCGCGGATGAGCACATCGCCCAGGCGCTCCTTTGTCTCCTTCTGCATTTCAAGCGCTTTTTCCAGCTGCTCGTTCGTGATGACGCCCGACGAGACCAGAAGATCGCCCAAACGCATGTACGCCATATTCATCCACCTCCATCTGCTATCTGCCGATGTATGTTAAGAAGTTGTATATCAGGAAAATGCGCTATTGCTATAAACTTTTTTCTAAAAATTGTCAATAATCCTCAGCATTTCTCCCCATTTTGCACATATTTTACAATCCATATTTCTTTTTTCCTCAAATTTATCGTGCATTTTTTACCGTCCGCTGACGGCTCTCCCGTTTTTTTGCAGAAACGCTTCGCCCTTTCCGCTCTTTTTTCAATCATTTCTGGCAAAACAGCAGGAAAAACCGGGAAAATTTCCCTTGAATGTTCCGTGGTTCTGTGCTAAGTTTACATTAAGTATCAAATGTTTCTAAAAAACACGCATAAACAGTTTTTGTTTGGCACTGGCTTTTCCGGTGCCTATTTTCTTGTCCGCCCGCCCCGCGGCGGCATTTCTACAAAAGAGCGCGCCCTAAAATGCGTATGAGGTCTACACTATGGTCGAAGCCAAAATCCTGATCGCGGACGATTCGAAAATGAACCAGCAGATCCTTTCCGAAATCCTCGGCGGCCGCTACGAATACCTTATGCCGACGACGGCATGCAGGCGCTCGACCTGCTGCTGCTCGACATCAACATGCCCCGCCTCGACGGCTTCGGCGTGCTCGAGGTGATGAAGCAGCGCAACTGACTGCAGGAGATCCCCGTCATCATCACCTCGTCCGAGGACGACGAGTCGTTCATCCAGAAGGCCTACGAGCTCGGCGTAACGGATCACATCCGCCGCCCGTTCAACCTGACGGTCACGCAGCGGCGCGTGAGCAACGCACTCACGCTCTACGCGCGCCAAAAGCACCTTGTCCACCTGGCCGAAGAGCAGGTTTACGAGCACGAGAAGACGAACAGCGCCATCATCAACATTCTGAGCCACGTCGTCGAGTCGCGCAACTTCGAATCCGGCACGCACATTCTGCATATGCGCGCCATCACCGACATTCTGCTGCGCCAGCTCGTGGCGGCGACGAACCGCTCATGCGCACGGCGCACGAGATCTGCCGCTGGCACCACGAGCGCTGGGATGGCCGCGGCTATCCCGACGGACTCAAGGGCGACGAGATCCCCGTTTCGGCGCAGGTCGTCGCGCTCGCGGACGTCTACGACGCGCTCACGAGTGACCGCTGCTACAAAAAGGCCTTTTCGCACGAAACGGCCATGCAGATGATCTTAAACGGCGAGTGCGGCGCATTCAACCCGCTGCTGCTGGAATGCTTCTCCGCCGTCGGAGCCACGCTGCACGAAAATTTGCAGCACGAGCCGAGCGAATTCGACTACCGGCTCGAATCCCACCGCCTTTCGGCCGAGATGCTCGAGCAGCATTCGCTGCCGACCGACAACCGCGAATTGCAGCTTTTGCCGCTTGCGCGCGCAAACGCTGTGTTTTTCGCCGAACAGAGCGGCGGTCTCCAATTCGTCTACGACCGCTGGATGAACAAGGTTACCTACACGAACTGGGACGCCGACGAAGCGCACCGCCAGCAGACGCTCTACTTAAACGAGGGCGACACCGTCAACCTCCTCGACCGCGAGATTCACGATGTGCTCGTAAAGCAGGTGCGGCAGACCTCGCCCGCCCAGCCCGACGTCACCATGCCCGCCACGCTGCACATTGCCGGCGAGGATAAGCCCTATGCGCTCACCGTGCGCACGGTCTGGCTTCCAGGCGACGGCGCGTATTCCTACGCGCTCGGGCAGTTCAGGCCCGAAGGCGGTGGGCATTGACCGATCACGCCGCTTCCTTCGGAACGGCGCGCAAAATAGAAAGGAAGCATCATGGCTCACAACAAATTTCTCCCTCGCGTGCTCGCCGCAGCGGCGGCGATGATGCTGCTCGCAGGCTGCAGCAGCAAGGCAGACCCCGGATTTTCCCCGGCGAACCCTGTCAATATCACGATCTGGACGTACTACAACGGTGAACAGCTCGAAGCGTTCAACGCGCTCGTCGACGAGTTCAACTCGACCGTCGGCAAGGAACAGGGCATCACGGTTGAGAGCTCCAGCCACGGCAGCGTGACCGATCTTGAGAACAACGTGCTCGCTTCTGCCGAGGGCAAGGTCGGTGCCGAGGCGATGCCCAACATCTTCTCCGCCTACGCCGACACTGCCTACGCGCTCGATGAGATGGGTCAAATTGCCGATCTGAGCGATTATCTAAGCGAAGAGGACCGCGCCGCCTTTATTGAGGACTATCTGAGCGAAGGCGACTTCTCCGGCTCGGGCAGTATCAAGATCTTCCCCGTCGCCAAGTCGGCGGAGCTGCTGTTTCTCAATGAAACGGACTGGGAGCCGTTCGCCGCCACCACAGGCGCAACCTATGACGACTTGGCCACGATCGAAGGCCTCGTCTCCGTCGCCGAACGCTACTACGAGTGGACCGACGCGCAGACGCCCGACATCCCGAACGATGGACGCGCGTTCTTCGGCCGCGACGCGATGGCGAACTACATGCTCATCGGCGCCAAGCAGCTCGGCTGCACGATTTTCGACGCACAGGACGGCAGCATGACGCTGAACTTTGACCATGATACCGTGCGCACCCTCTGGGATAACTACTATGTACCCTTCATCAAGGGCTACTTTTCCGCAAGCGGCCGCTTCCGCAGCGATGATGTGAAGACCGGCAATATCATCGCCTACGTCGGCTCCTCCTCGAGCGCGACGTTCTTCCCCACGCAGGTCATCGCCGACGACATGGCCAGCCACGACATCACGCGCAAGGCGCTTGAAAGCCCGAAGTTTGCGAACGGCGAGGACTACGCCGTGCAGCAGGGCGCGGGCATGGTCGTGACGAAGGCGAGCGATGCCGAGATTCAGGCAAGCCTCGTGTTCCTCAAATGGTTCACCTCACCCGAGCACAACATCACGTTCTCTGTCGACTCAGGCTACCTCCCCGTCACGCACGAGGGCAACTCCATCGACACGATCCGCATAAGCGGTCTTGCCCTCAGCGATGAGATGGACGAAGTCCTCTCCGCCGCAGTCGACACGGTCAACGAAAACCATCTCTACACGCCCCACGCCTTCTCCGGCGGCACGAACGCCCGCGCCATTCTTGAATATTCCATGAGCGATAAGGCAAGCGCTGACCGCGCCGCGGTCAAAGAGGCAATGGCGCAGGGACAGAGCTTTGAAGAGGCCTCGGCGCAGTTCCTTTCCGACGAATGCTTTGAAGCCTGGTATCAGGATATGCTTGCATCGCTTGAGGCCTTTCAGGGCTGAGTGACTGTTCAATGACAAAAAAGGGGCCGTTTTATGTTCTTTCGCAAACCATCGGATCATGTGCCGCATGTCACCATCTTCCATACGATCCTGCGCTCCATGCTCTGGATCCTGTTCATCGAGATCGCGCTGCTTGTCGGCATTCTCTATCTCTGCCGCATCAACACGAGCCTTGAGCAGAATGCTGTCGACATCTTGCAGATACAGACGGAAAACCGCCAAAACTATCTGCAAGGCCAGATGCTTGACGCGCAGGACCTCTCGTCGCTTGCGGGCAAGATCAACGCCGTGACGCAGGCCATGCTCGACGACGGCGAGATCAGCCTCGACACGCTCGACAGCGGCAGCGACGCCGCATCCCCCCTGCTGCTCTCGATCGGCGACAGCCTGATCTCCTCGATGCGCCATCGCCCCGTCACCGGCATTTTTGTCGTGCTCAACACGCACGATCTCGACACACGCAAAAAGGGCGAGCCGCTGCCCTGCCTTTACCTGCGCGACCTTGACCCGAATTCCTCCCCCTCGCAGCGCAATTCTGATCTTATGCTCGTGCGCGCACCCGCACAGGTCGTACAGTCACTCTACATTGCGACCGACACGAGCTGGATGCCCTCGATCAACTATGGGTCGAACGGCAGCAGTGGCTTTCTCTATCCCGTCTTTCAGGCAGCCTACCACGGAAACGGCGAACTGGACGCCGCGGACTACGGCCACTGGACGTCCTCGCCCTACACGCTCTCCGGCGACGATCACTCCGCCATCGCCTACACCATCCCGCTTATTTTAGATGACGGCACGGTCTACGGCGTGCTCGGCGTCGAAATTCTTGAAAGCTACCTGCAAGCCCTGCTGCCGGGCACCGAGCTGCAGAACGACAGCTCGGGCACCTATCTTCTCGGCGTCGCATCGAATTCCGCCATCGGAAAAGACGACCTTACCGTCAGCGTCATCTCCGCCTCCCCCGCCGCAAATGCGCCGCAGCAATCCTATGACCAGACGCTGCTGCTCAAGCCGTCAAAGCGCGGTGGCTACCAGAGTGACTCCCCCCTCGGCCTTTGTCACGCCGCCGTGGCACCGCTGACGCTCTACAACCGCAACGCGCCGTTTTCCAATGAGCAGATGCTGCTTATCGGCTCGGTACCGGTATCGGCGCTTTACGCCTTTTCAGGCTATATGCTGCGGTTTTTGATCATCGCGGTCCTCGTCGTGCTCACTGCAGGACTTTTCAGCAGCCTTGTGCTGGCGCGCAAGCTCTCGCGCCCGATTTCGCGCCTTTCTGACGAGGTCGCGCACGCGCGTGAAAGCCGCAGCTCCATCCCCATGCTCTCCGCCACCGGCATCATCGAGCTCGACCGGTTCTCCTCCGCGTTCACGCAGCTCGGACGCGAGGTACTCGATACTTCGACCAAGTTTCTGCGCATCATGGACATGGCAAGCGTGGAGCTCGGCGGCTATGAGCTGCGCTCCGCTCCCGACAGCATCTATGTCACCGACAATTTCTTCGACCTTCTCGGCATGCCCGGCGTTGACGCAGACGACTTAACAGCGCAGAGTTTCCGCGAGCTTTTGCAGCGCTTTGAGCGCTCGTGCCCCCACTCCCCCGCGCCCGACGGCGCGATGCTCTACCACATCCGTCTGCCAAGCGGCAAAGAGCGCTACCTTCGCATCGAGACGACGCACGAGGACGGCACGCAGGTCGGCCTTGCCGAGGATGCGACCGCCAACACGCTTGAAAAGCTGCGCATTGAGCACGAGTGCGACTATGACACGCTCACAGACCTCTACAACCGCCGTGCCTTCCACCGCATCTGCGCCGAGTTCTTCTGCTCACCCGAAAAGCTCGGCCACGCGGCGCTTTTGTTGTTCGACCTCGACAACCTCAAGCAAATAAACGACACATTCGGCCACGACTGGGGCGACGAGTACATCCGCCGCACAGGCGAATGCTTTGCCAAGAACGTTCCCGCGCGTACCGTCTGCGCGCGCATCAGCGGCGATGAGTTCAATGCACTCTTCTACGGCTACAACGATCAGGATACGCTGCGCGCCGACATCCGCGCGCTGAAAGCCGCCCTTGAGCATTCTGTCGTCCAGCTTCCCAGCGGACGTGAGCTGCTCGTGAGCGTCTCCGGCGGTATCGCGTGGTATCCCGAGAGCAGCACAAATCTCATCACACTGCGCAAATACGCGGACTTTGCCATGTATCAGGTCAAGCTCTCGCGCAAGGGCGAGCTGCTGGAATTCGACTCTGAGGTCTACCGCACCAGCCTGCAGGAAAGACGCTGCCATGAGGAGTTCCGCCGTCTCATCAACGAGGAGCTTGTCACCTACCGCTTCCAGCCCATTATCGACGCAAAAGACGGCAGCGTCTTCGCCTATGAAGCGCTCATGCGCGTGGATCTTCCCACGCTGCACTCCCCTGCTGACGTGCTGCGCCTCGCGCGCGAGGAAAACTGCCTGCACGAGGTCGAGCGCATCACGTTCTTCTGTGCGTCAAGTGCATATCAGGCGCTTGAAAACGCCGGTAAGGTCGTGCCCAGCGCGCTGCTGTTCATCAATTCGATTGCAAGCCAGTATCTAACGCCCGATGAGCTTTCGGAATACTCCGCGCGCTACGCCTCGATCCTGCCGCGCATCGTCATTGAGATCACGGAGGAAGAGTGCCTCGACCCCAAGGCGCTGCGCATCAAGCAGACGATCCGTGGCAGCTCTGGTGCGTTCGCGCTCGACGACTACGGCAGCGGCTACAGCAACGAGCGCAGCCTTCTCGAGCTCTCGCCCAACTACATCAAGATCGACCTTTCCATCATCCGCAGCATCGACACCGACGCCAACAAGCGCCAGATCGTGTCGAACACCGTGTCCTACGCGCACCAGCGCGGCATGAAGGTCGTGGCCGAGGGTCTTGAGACCGCGGATGAGGTACGCACCGTGCTGTCGCTCGGCGTCGACCTTCTGCAGGGCTTCTTCCTCGCGATGCCGCAGGTAGAACCCGGCGGCGCGAGCGAAGAAAGTCTTGCCGTCATCGCCGAGATGCACAGCCAGAGCGATGAGAGTCATATTTCGATATTTGGCGGCGACAAGCAGTAAATATCGCAAAAAGGCTCACGAAAGCATTGCTTTCGTGAGCCTTTTTCTTTTATCCGTTCTCTTTCGCCGTGCGGGCGCATTCGATGATCGTGCGCGCCGCGCGGTCGATGTTGATGGGCTTGGAGAGGTGGGCGTTCATGCCCGCGGCGAGGCATTTTTGAATGTCCTCATGGTAGGCGTTGGCTGTGAGGGCGATGATGGGGATGTGCTTCGCCGTCTCGCTGTCGAGCTTTCAGATGGCGGCAGTCGCCTCCAGGCCGTTCATCACCGGCATCTGCATGTCCATCAGGATCGCATCGAACTCGTCTGGCGCGGCCTGCTCGATCCGCTGTAAGCAGTCCTGCCCGTTCACAGCGCGCACACAGTGCACCCTGTAGCCGCGCAGTTGCTCGGCGGTGATCTCGTAGTTTAGGTCGTTGTCCTCGGCCACGAGCACGGTGAGCGGCTTTTCCGGCAGCGTGATGGCCGTCTCGGTGTGCTCTTCGGTCTCGGCGTCGTCCGCCGCGGCGGGCAGGTCGAGCGTCACGCGGAATGTCGTGCCCTTGCCGACCTTGCTCTCAGCCCCGATCGCACCGCCCATCAGGTCGACGATCTTTTTCACAATGGCAAGGCCGAGGCCGCTGCCGCGCACCTTGTTGACGCCCGTGTCGACCGCGCGGGAAAAGGCCGAATACATCTGCTCCATGAACTCCGGCGTCATGCCGATGCCCGTGTCGCTCACGACCGAGACAAGGCGGACCTTGCCGCTCTCGGCAAGCTTTTCCTCATAGACCTCGAACTTCACATCGCCGTTTTCCGGCGTATACTTGACGGCGTTTGAGAGCAGGTTCATATAGATCTGCCCGAGGCAGATCTTGTCGGAGAGCAGCACATTGTGGGAAATGTCGTGCAGCTTCCCCGAAAAACGGATGTTTTTCGCCTCCGCCATGCCCGCGATGGCCTGGCAGTAGAAGTCAAACAGCTCCGACAGCTTCACCGGCTGCGAGACGATTTTGAACTCCCCGCTCTCGATGCGCGAGATGTCCAGCACATCGTCGATGAGCTCCCGCAAGTTGCTGCCGCTGACACGGATCTTTTCCAGGCACTCTTTCATCTTATCCGAATCGTCCGCGTGCTGTAGGGCGATATTCGTAAAGCCCATGATGACATTCATCGGCGTGCGGATATCGGCGGCTGACGCGGTCCTTGGTCCTGAGCTCGCGCATCAGATTTTCTGCGTCCAAAAATTGCAGGAAGTCCGGTGCGCTCTCCTTAAGGACGCACTTGTGATAGTAATGCTCGACCGCCTCGGCATAGGAAAACAGCTCTTGCCCATGCGGGAGCAGGTCGCCCGCGGAGTTGGAGTGCTCCTCGATCTTGACGATCTCGGCCCGGTCGTTCATCAGGTCCACACGATAAATGGACGTGCTGTCCTTGCAGAGCACCTTGAGCATCTGCTGCTCAAGCTTCACGGCCTGCAAATTCTACTCGAGCGACTTCTGCTTTTCTTCCAGCAGCGTCAGCATGCGCAGGTTCTCCCGCGCGCTGCCGAGGTGCCCGCCGACAAAGGCAAGCAATCGGAGCTGGCCGGCCGTCATCGCCCGCTGCGGATTGTCAAGGCCGAAAAAGCCGCTCAGATTGCCGCGATAGAAGACCGGCACCGCGATCTCGGAGTGGATGCTCTGCGTCTTCAGGATCTCGTACTCGCTCGGCATCTGCGTTTTCACGTCTTCAATATTGGGAATGACGATCGTCTCGCCGCGGCCGAAGACCTCCAGCCAGTACGGCATATCCGCGGGAACGATCTCCGTCAGGTTGTCGATCTGCGGCGCGACGCCGTTCGCGCACCACTCAAAGGTGTTGCAATAGGCCTCCGCCGTCCCCTCCAGCCGCTCGAAGAGGAACACGCGGTCGGACAGCATGGCCTCGCCGATCAGGCTCAGCAGGCGGCAAACCAGCTCGTCCATCTCCTCCTTGCTGCGGGAGCGGTCGATACGCGCAAGCTGGTCGATGAGCGCAAGGCTGTATTCTGCCGCACTGTTCGCCCCTGTGGTCATGGGCGGATGTTCTGCTTGCTTCATGCGCTTGTCTCCTTTGCGGCAGCTTTCGATACCTGTCATAAATATACAAAATTGGTCATAGTTTGTCTATTATAGCATAGGGGGTAATTTGAAAGTAAATACGAAGTTGTCCCTCCCGTCGATCGTTCGGCATCACCGCACAAAAAGTGCGCCGGCTCGTTGAGCCGGCGCACTTTTATTTGTTTTCACATTCTGACGCTTTACTTCTTCTTGCCGCCGAGGAATTCCGGTAGGGGCTTGCCCTGCTTGAGCCACTGGTGATACTCGGCCGTCGCGGCGAACTCGACGTCGCCCGCAGAGTTGAGTGCGGTCTCGACAGAGTCCTGAATGACGCCGATGATGAAGCCGACGCCGACGACCTGCATCGCGATGTCGTTCGAGATGCCGAACAGCGAGCACGCCATCGGAATGAGCAGCAGCGAGCCGCCCGCCACGCCGGAAGCGCCGCACGCGCCGAGGGCCGACATGATCGAGAGCAAAATCGCCGCGGGCAGCGAGACCTGCATACCCAGCGTATTGGCCGCGGCCAGCGTCATGATGGTGATGGTGATGGCCGCGCCGTCCATGTTGATCGTCGCGCCGAGGGGGATAGAGACGGAGTAGAAGTCCTTGTCCATGCCGAGCTTTTCGCACATCGCCATGTTCACGGGGATATTCGCCGCGGAAGAGCGGGTGAAGAACGCCGTCAGGCCGCTTTCACGCAGGCAGCGGAACACCAGCGGATAGGGATTGCAGCGCAGATAGATGAAGATGATGATGGGGTTGATGACAAGCGCCATGAAGAGCATCGTGCCGACCAAAAGCAGCAGGAGCTTGCCGTACTGGGTGAAGATTGCAAGGCCGTTGCTCACAACGTTCGTGAACACAAGGCCCATGATGCCGAACGGTGCCAAATTGATGACCCAGCGCACGATGGTGGACACCGCGTCCGCCGTGTTGCTGAGGAAGACCTTCGTCGAGTCCGCACCGAGCTTCTTCATCGCCACGCCGAAGAGACAGCCCCACATCAGAATGCCGATGTAGTTGCCGTTCATAATGGCGGAGATGGGGTTCGAGACGATGTTGGACAGCAGCGTGTGCATGACCTCGCCAAGGCCCTGCGGGATGACCTCGGCCTCAGCGGCCTCGGCCAGCAGGAGCATCTGCGGGAAGAGCATGCTGGTCACAACGCTCAGCGCCGCGGCGACGAACGTCGTAAGCATGTAGAGCCACACGACCGTGCCGAAGCGGCGGTCGAGCTTGGACGAGCCCTGCGCCAGCGCGCTCGCCACGATGACGAACACCAGCACGGGGGCAATGCCCTTGAGCGCGCCGACAAACAGGTTGCCAAGCTCCTGTAACCACGTCGCGCCGGGACAGACCAGCGCCAGGATCACGCCGACGACAAGGCCGATCGCGATGCGCAAAATCAGGCTGACGCCGTTATACGCGGCGGCAATTTTTTTAAGGGTCTTCATAAAGGGATTCATAGGGGCATCTTCTTTCTTTACAAAATCTAACGCTCTTACGATCCTCTTCTCTCTGCTCAGGCCGCAAAGGCGCTTTCACTAACGGCCTTTATTATATCTTTATGTGCAGGAAATTGCAAGGAGCGGACAGATGTATTTCTACGAAAAACACTCCAATGACAGAAATTCGTCATTATCGCCATGAGATCTGCTGTCTGTCGCCGTCTCGCAGCACGAAAAAGTCTTTTCTGTCCGCACGCCATAAAATTCTTGCGCAGGCGAACGGATTCTATTGACATCTTTGGGCATTTTTGCAAGAATCCGATTCGTCTGTCAAAAAACACAGCACAAATAATAACACCCATCGGATCATACCGACGGGTGTTATTTACATAACCGCATTTTACATCGGCTCAGCGTGTTCGCCGCAAAGTGCAGCAATGGTCAGCGCAAACAGCTCCGCGCTTCGCACGATCTCATCTACCACAAGGTACTCATTTGCACCGTGCATGTGATAATCTACACCTAATCGGGAAGCGCCAAACGCCACGCCATTTTTCAGAAAGCGCGCATATGTCCCGCCGCCAATAGCAAGGCACTTGCCCGGTTCGCCCATGACCTGCTCATAGCAGCCTAAAAGCGTCTGGATAAACGGACTATGCAGGGAAGCACAGTGTTCTCTTCCCATGTGCCTGAATAGCTCGTATATAGGTCGCCCTTTTCCAGGTTGATGACGGGATACTCTCCGTCCGGCGAATAAGAACAGGGTGTTTCTTCCTTCCGTGTGTTGAAAGATCCGGGATGGGAATTGCTGACAGCAACGCCTTTATATACGGGTGCAGCGGATTCTGGAACAGCTCTTTACTGGGCACTCTTTCCACACACTGCCCCAAATACATCACTGCAATCTCATCTGAAATGTGCTTAACGACCGACAGGTCATGCAGCATGTCAGTCATATCGCCCGCACAGAGCTTGGGTTTGACAAGTTTGATTACCACAGTCTTCGTCACACCCACGCCACCATGCTTGCCGAAAAGGGTGCTTCGCCCAAATATGTGCAATACCGCCTCGGTCACAAGAACATTCAGGTCACAATGCAGATCTATCAGCATCTCACAAATAAGATGTCCACCGAAAATGCACAGCTATTGGAGCTATTTTAGGCATTTCTGAAAAATCAATTGGGATTTTTCCTTTCATCTGCATTGTTTCTCTGCCGTTCGACAGATACTGCTATTGACATTCCCTTTTCATTTGTAGTACAATCGTAACACAAGGAGTTGATTTTTATGGCAATGGATGCAACGTTTCAAATCCGTATGAACAGCGAACTGAAATCCGAGGTAGAGAGTCTCTATCGCAGTCTCGGTACCTCCTTTGCAGAGGCCGTCCGCATCTTTGCGCAGCAAAGTCTTCGTGAAGGCGGTATGCCCTTTACCCCGTCCTTAAAAACCTGGGATGAACTGAGTCAGGATGAGATCAACGCCAAACTCCGCAAGAGTGCAGCGGATATTGCCTCTGGCCGTACCCTCTCTCAGGATGCGCTTGACGCAAAAATCGCGGGACTATAAGCGAACATGGACAAATACAATATCGTATACACAAATGCTGCCGCCAACGATATCGCTGAAAAGTTTCAATACATCACCAGCGTCCTTCACAACCGTACCATTGCCGAACGCTGGTACGCTCGCTTGAAGGATGCGATCTGGCACGATCTTTCTTTTATGCCGGAGAAGTATCCGCTTTACAACGAAGAGCCATGGCACAGCAAAGGTGTTCGCCTGTTCATCACACGGCAGGATGTTGTGGTTTACTCCACAGATAAAACTGCACAAACCGTCTACATCTGGAATGTCTTCACAGCAGGCCGCGATTTGAGTTCTCATATAGAAGACGCACTCGAAAAGTGACATCGTCACTGCATCATTTTAGTGCCGACTTTGAGCAGAGGTTGGCAAAATGTTGACAAAAATGCAAAAGCACCCGTTTCCTCATGGAAGCGGGTGCTTTGTGTTTTGTGGAATTGTTGCCTTTTTGTCAGCTTTCGGTAAGTTTTTCTTACTTGAGACTCTCCGCAACAGCGACGGCCACGGCGACGGTGGCGCCGACCATCGGGTTGTTGCCCATACCCAGGAAGCCCATCATTTCCACGTGCGCGGGCACGGAGGAGGAGCCGGCAAACTGTGCGTCGGAATGCATGCGGCCCATGGTATCGGTCATGCCATAGGAGGCGGGGCCGGCGGCCATGTTGTCCGGGTGCAGGGTACGGCCCGTGCCGCCGCCGGAGGCGACGGAGAAATACTTCTTGCCCTGCTCAATGCACTCTTTCTTGTAGGTGCCGGCGACGGGGTGCTGGAAGCGGGTCGGGTTGGTGGAGTTACCGGTGATGGAGACGTCCACGCCCTCGGAATGCATGATGGCAACGCCCTCGCGGACGTCGTCAGCGCCGTAGCAGCGGACGTCGGCGCGCTCGGTCTCGCTGTAGCGGATCTCGCGCACGATGTTCAGCTTGCCGGTGAAGTAGTCGAACTGGGTCTGAACATAGGTGAAGCCGTTGATGCGGGAGATGATCTGAGCGGCGTCCTTGCCGAGACCGTTCAGGATGACGCGCAGGGGCTCCTTGCGGGCCTTGTTGGCGTTGCGGACGATGCCGATCGCACCCTCAGCGGCGGCGAAGGACTCGTGACCGGCGAGGAAAGCAAAGCACTTCGACTCGTCGGACAGCAGCATCGCACCGAGGTTGCCGTGGCCCAGACCGACCTTGCGGTCCTCGGCGACGGAGCCGTCGATGCAGAAGGACTGAAGACCCACACCGATCATCTTGGCGGCTTCGGCCGCGGACTTCACGCCGGACTTGATGGCGATGGCCGCGCCGACGGTGTACGCCCAGCAGGCGTTTTCAAAGCAGATGGGCTGGATGCCCTTGACGATCTCATACGGGTCAAAGCCCTTGGCCTTGCAGATCTCGCGGCACTCTTCGACGGAAGAGATACCGTACTGAGCGAGGACGCCGTTGATCTTGTCGATTCTTCTCTCGTAGTTTTCAAATAAAGCCATTGTTTCGTCCTCCCTTCCTTATTCCTGACGCGGGTCGATGTACTTGGCAGCGTTGTCCCACTGACCATAGTGACCCTTGGCCTTTTCGAGCGCTTCGTTCGCATCGATACCCTTTTTGATGAAGTCCATCATCTTGCCGAGGTTGATGAACTCGTAGCCGACGATCTCGTTTTCCTTGTTGAGCGCGACGCGGGAGCAGTAGCCCTCGGCCATCTCGAGGTAACGGGGGCCCTTTTCGGCAGTGGCGAACATCGTACCGACCTGGGAGCGAAGGCCCTTGCCGAGGTCCTCGAGGGACGCGCCGACAGCAAGGCCGTCCTCAGAGAAGGCGGACTGGGTGCGGCCGTAGACGATCTGCAGGAACAGCTCGCGCATGGCGGTGTTGATGGCGTCGCAAACAAGGTCGGTGTTCAGCGCTTCGAGAATGGTCTTGCCGATCAGGATCTCGGAAGCCATGGCAGCAGAATGGGTCATGCCCGAGCAGCCGATGGTCTCGATCAGAGCCTCCTGAATGACGCCCTCCTTGACATTGAGCGTCAGCTTGCAGGCGCCCTGCTGGGGCGCGCACCAGCCGATGCCGTGGGTGAAGCCGGAAATATCGGCGATCTGCTTGGCCTGGACCCACTTGCCCTCTTCGGGGATCGGGGCCGGACCGTGATATGCGCCCTTCGCAACGGGGCACATATGCTGCACTTCGGTCGTGTAAATCATAACGATCTTCCTTTCTTATCCTCTGTCTCCACAAAAAGCGGAACGTATCCATACGTATTTTTTATCATAGCAAACCCGAACGTCTTTTGCAAGGCGAAAAAACGGAAATACGGGCAAAATCCGCATTCCTTTCCCTCATTTTCCGCTATGCCGCACTTTTCGTTACAGCAGGTGGCGGATCGGGCGCTGGACAACGCTCAGAATCGTATACAGCGCGCGCTTTGTCCACGGCAGCGTCACTTCTTCAAACTGCGCGCCGTATTCCGTGCCGCCGTCGTGCAGAGCGAGGCGGCTCTGGCCCATGTATTTTCCGCTCTCTTCTCGCAGCGCGGCATTGACCTCCTCGCTCTCGATGACAAGCATCAGCTCCGTGTCGAGATATGCGCTGCGCATGTCGGCGTTGAATGAACCGACGACGCTCAAATCGTTTCCAATCAAAATTGTCTTCGTATGCAGCGACTGGCCGCAGATGACCTCGTACACGTCGACGCCGCGCGATAAAATATTTTGCTTTTCGCGTAAGTAGTCCGAGCAGCCGCTCGGGTTCGCGCCGTTTTCAACGGCATTCGTCAGCACGCGCAGCTGCCGCGTCTCGGCAAGTGCTTCCAAATCGTTATACATTTTGTCGTTGCAGATGATGTACGGCGTTTGCAGCAGGACGTCATCGCCCTGCGCCATCAGGCGGACAAGCGCGTCCCACAGCTCAGGCGCTTTCGCCTCCGCGCGCGGCGAGCCGCTGAGAAGGCTCACATGCGTGACCGCCGCGGTCTCCACCTCCCAGTCGACGGCGGCAAGCTCTTTTCCATGCACCGCGCATAGCGCCGCGTAGCGCTCCTGCAGCGCGTCGGTCTGTGAGGACGTCTTGCCTGTGATGGTTTTATTCTCCGGCTGCGACCAGACGCTTTCAAAATACGTCAAAAGCTGGGTGACCGAGCTGCCCTCTCCCCCGTCCGACACGACGAGCACGTCGCGGTCGATGTTCTGGTTCTCCTGATATGAGCCGAGGAACAAATCGTTCGAATTTCTTCCGCCGAGGATATACTTATTGTCGTCGGCGATCAGATACTTGTCGTGCAGACGGTAGTTGAGCTTCCACGGGCGCAGGAGGTCAATGGGATCATAAAAGCGCACCTCCACATTCTCCTCCGCCGCGAGGGCGCGGAGAACGCCGCTGTTTTGCAGATGCAGAAAACCGTTCAGCCCGTCGACGATGACGCGCACCCGCACGCCGCGCTGCGCCGCGCCATAGAGCGCGGCCATCAAATCCTGTCCGCTGCCGTCCGCGCGCAGGTCAAAGGTCGAGAAGATGACCTCCCTTTCCGCACTCTCGATGAGCTGCAAGCGCCAGAGCAGCGCACTGTCCGTATCCTCGATGCTCCTCACGCGCTCCTGCGATGCGTCCTCGCTCAATCGGGCTTCATACTGGCTCCACAACTCCCCTGTCGCCTCTTTTTGCGGCAGCGGGACGAGAATGGCTGTCAGCACCCCATATAAAAGGTACGCGCCCAGCGCGATGCCCAGCCATTTCAAGATATGCTTTCGCTTCATTTTTCACCTGCTTATCATAAAACTCATGCCGTCAGTTTATCATAAGGGATGCAAGCTGTCCAGCGGCGCGGCGGCGGTAAGTTTTCCCGACCGAAACGCCGCAGCTTTCGCCCAAACGGAAATTTCTCGAAAAGAGGTCTTGACAATCCGCCAATTTCCGACCTATACTGTCGGTAAATGAAAAATACCCCACACGGGTATTGTATTTGCTCCGAAGGAGGAATCAAATTGAAAAAGGAAACCTATGACGTGACCGGCATGAGCTGCGCCGCCTGCTCCAGCCGCGTGGAAAAGGCCGTCGCCAAGCAGCCCGGCGCGCAGCAGGTCGCGGTCAACCTGCTGAAAAACAGCATGGTCGTCGAATACGACGAATCCCAGCTTTCGTCCGCGCAGATCATCGCAGCGGTCGAAAAGGCGGGCTACGGTGCGTCTCTGCATGCAAAGCCCGGCAGCGCCCCCGCCGCGCAGACTGCCGAGACCGGCGGCGCCAGCGCCGCACAGAAGGCGTACAGCGACATGAAAAAGCGTCTCGCCCTCTCGCTCATCTTCACCATCCCGCTGTTCTATCTCTCGATGGGCCACATGATGGGCTGGCCGCTGCCCGCGTGCTTCCTCGGCATGGAAAATGCGATGACGTTCGCATTCACGCAGTTTTTGCTGCTGCTGCCCATCGTCTATATCAACCGCCAGTACTATATCGTCGGCTTCAAGACGCTGTGGCAGCGCTCGCCGAACATGGATTCGCTGATCGCACTGGGCTCCAGCGCCGCCATCGTGTACGGCATCTACGCCATCTATAAGATCGGCATCGGCTTTGGCCAGATGGACATGGACACGGTGCACACCTATATGATGGAGCTGTACTTCGAGTCCGCAGGCACGATCCTGACGCTCATCACCATGGGCAAGACGATGGAGGCCCGCGCCAAGGGCAAGACCTCTGATGCCATCACAAAGCTCATGGACCTTGCGCCCAAGACCGCGACGGTCGAGCGCAACGGCGTCGAGAGCGTCATCCCCGTCGAGGAGGTCCAACTCGGCGACGTGCTGATCGTCAAGGCGGGCGAGAGCGTCCCCGTCGACGGCGTCGTGCTCGAGGGAACGTCCTCGGTCGACGAATCCGCGCTGACGGGCGAGAGCATCCCCGTCGAAAAGCAGGCGGGAGACAGCGTCATCGGCGCGACCATCAACAAATCCGGCTATTTCAAGATGCGCGCGACCAAAGTCGGCGACGATACCGCCCTTTCCCAGATCGTACGCCTTGTGGACGAGGCCACGAGCTCCAAAGCGCCCATCGCCAAGCTCGCCGATAAGGTCAGCGGCGTGTTCGTCCCCGTCGTCATCACGATCGCCGTCATCGCAACGGCAGCATGGCTGCTGACGGGCCACAGCGTGGAATTTGCGCTGTCCATCGGTATTTCCGTTCTCGTCATCAGCTGCCCCTGCGCGCTGGGTCTCGCCACGCCGACGGCCATCATGGTCGGCACGGGCCGCGGCGCGGTGAACGGCATCCTCATCAAGTCTGCCGAAGCGCTTGAGACGACGCACAGCGTCAACACCGTCGTGCTCGACAAGACCGGCACCATCACGCAGGGCAAGCCCGTCGTCACCGACGTCGTCGACGGCGGCATCGGCAGGGACAAACTTCTCTCCGTCGCCGCGTCGCTCGAAAAGCTCTCCGAGCATCCGCTTTCCGAGGCCATCGTGGCCGAGGCGGAGAAGGAATCGCTCACGTTCCTGTCCGTCGACAAATTTGAGCAGATCCCCGGTCAGGGCATCCGCGGCGAGGTCGAGGGCCAGCTCTGCCTTGCCGGCAACCGCCGCATGATGGAGGCAAACCGCATCGAAAACAGTGAGCTGCTCGCGCGCGGCGAAGCGCTGGCTGAGGACGGCAAGACGCCGCTCTACTTTGCGCTGGACGGCAAGCTCATCGGCCTCATCGCCGTAGCCGATGTCGTCAAGCCCACGAGCGCGCAGGCCATCGCCGAGCTCTCGAGCATGGGCATTGAAGTCGTCATGCTCACGGGCGACAACGCCAAGACCGCCGAGGCCATCCGCCGTCAGGTCGGCGTGGACCGCGTCGTGGCCGAGGTGCTGCCGCAGGATAAGGAACGCGAGATCCGCCGCTTACAGGAGGGCGGCAAGAAGGTCGCCATGGTCGGCGACGGCATCAACGATGCGCCCGCCCTTGCGCGCGCAGACGTCGGCATTGCCATCGGCGCCGGTACGGACGTCGCCATCGAGTCGGCGGATATTGTGCTGATGCGCAGTGACCTTCTCGACGTCTCGACCGCCGTGCAGTTGAGCCGCGCGGTCATCCGCAACATCAAGGAAAACCTCTTCTGGGCGTTCTTCTACAACGCCATCGGCATTCCCATCGCGGCGGGCGTGTTCTACCCCGCCTTCCAGCTCAAGATGAACCCGATGCTCGGCGCGCTCGCGATGAGCTTCAGCTCGGTGTTTGTGGTGAGCAATGCGCTGCGCCTGCGCTGGTTCAAGGCCAAGCACACGGAGGCAGCACCGAAAACGGTTTCTTCTCCGTCGGATCGCGGAGTGGAGATAGCAAGCAAGGAAATTATGGCAAGTAATGAAAAAGGAGAAACAAACATGGAAAAAGTCATCAGCATTGAGGGCATGGCCTGCATGCATTGCGTGAATCACGTTCAGCAGGCGCTTTCCGCCGTCCCCGGCGTGAAGGAGGCAAAGGTCGATCTCGAGAGCAAGTCCGCCACCGTCAGCGTGGACGGCAGCGTAACCGACGCGGCGCTCAAGGCCGCCGTGGATGAGGCGGGCTATCAGGCCGTCTCCATCCGCTAAGGCCATGAGAGCCGATCGTGATTCCGTCCGCCGCAAGCTGAAAATTGCCCGCGGCCAGCTCGACGGCATTTTGCAGATGATCGACGACGACCGCTACTGCGTGGACATCTCCAACCAGCTTCTCGCCACGCAGTCGCTCCTCAAAAGCGCCAACCAGCAGATCATGCGCGCGCACATCGAAGGCTGCGTGCGCGAGGCTTTGCAGACCGACCATATCGACCCCAAGCTCGAAGAGGCCTTCCAGCTCCTCGAGCGCATGGCGCAGTCGTGACCGCACAAAAAAGGACGACAGCTATTTTTAGCTGTCGTCCTTTTTTGTTATTCGATCAGATCCTCGCGGTCGAGTTTCTTTTCCGAAAGCTGCTGTGCGGTGTGCTCATGTACGAGCTGGAGTACTACCGCCGTGAGGGGAATGAAAAACACAATACCGACAAGGCCGAAGAGCTTGCCGCCAAGCAATGCCGCAAGGAGCGTCCACAGCGGCGCAAGCCCCACGCTGCTGCCAACCACATGCGGGTAGATGAACTGATTTTCCGTGAACTGCACCGCCTGATAGACGATCAGGCACAGCAGCGCCTTCTCCGGCTGGGCAAGCAGCGTCAGCAGTACGCCGATTGCGCAGGAGGCCAGCGCGCCGATGTAGGGAACAAAGGCGAAGGCCGCCGTCAGCGCAGCGGTCAGCCCCGCGTAGGGAATGCCGCACAGGGAGAACGCGAGAAAGATCATCGTGCCGAGGATCACGACCTCCACGCACTGCCCGGACAGGAAACGGGCGTAGGTGGTGTGCGTCAGGCGCGCGATGCGGCAGACCTGATCGGCCTTTCGCTCGCTCAGGTTGGCGTAGAGGAGTCTGCGGCTCTGTTTAGCAAGGCTGCGCCGGTCGAGCAGCACATAAAACATGATGACGATGGCAAAGGTGACGTTGGCCACCGCCGAGACTGTGGTACCGGCAAGATCCACCACCGAGTCGATCAGCGCGCCGGCGCCGGTGAGCGCCTTTTCCAGCACCGTTTTCCAATCGAGCGCGGCGATGCGATCGGTGAGCTCGCTTGTATCCACGCCGTGATCCGAGAGAAGGCGCGCCCAGTCCGGCCAGTTCTCCCTGACCAGTGTGCCGATGCTCTTGAGCGACGCGGCAAGCTGCGGCAGCGCCAGAACGCACAGCAGTACCACGACGATGACCACGCACAAAAGCGTCAGCAGCAGGCTGAGAAGGTCAATGTGTTTTTCCTTTGCCTTTGGCATCAGGCGCGTCAAACGTCCTGCGATGCCCTGCATCGGCACACTGAGGACAAACGCCATCAATAACCCTATGATCACCGGCGTGAAGAGGGTAGCGAGCCTCGTGAGAAACGCCGCGACTTCGTTGAGATTCATCAGCGCGGCATAGAGCGCCACGCCGAACGCGACCAGAAGAAATTGCTGTTTTCCTTTTTTATCCATTGTTCTTTTCTGCACCTTCCGCGCGTTCGCTCTGCCACCGGAGCGGAAGTGCCGAACGCTGTGCATATCCTTTCAGGTTAATTATAGAATGGCTTGCGCTGCATTGCAAGTTCTTTTGCCCGTCGCTTGGTAGTTTCTCCCGCCCGCTGCTTTTTTCGCGCAGACTTTTGCGGAAAATCAGCATTTCTCCCCTTGGCGCGGCGGTGATCGTCTGCTATACTGAAAGGAACAAAAGCACATCGGGCGGGCGTTGACGCTTCCGATGGAAAGGAAGGCTCAGAATGAATCGAACGGGGAACGGCGCCGCACTTTGCGAAGATCCGCATGACTTTCTTGTCATGCAGAATCTCTATGACGCGGCGGTTCGGCAGCTCACGTTGAAATTCAATATTCTCAACAGTGAATTCAATGTTCTTTATGCACGCAATCCCATTCATCACATCGACGGACGCGTCAAATCGCAATCGAGCATTGTCGCCAAGCTCATCAAGCGCGGCCTGCCGCTCTCGATCGAGTCCGCGCGAAAAAACATCAACGACATCGCGGGCGTGCGCGTCGTTTGCAGCTACATCGACGATGTCTACCGCGTGGGCGAGATGCTGGCGCGGCAGACGGATGTGGAGATCGTCAAAAAGCAGGACTACATCCAGACGCCGAACTACAACGGCTACCGCTCGCTGCACATGGACATCAAGGTGCCCGTCTACCTCTCCGACCGGACGGAATACGTCGTGGCGGAGATCCAGCTGCGCACGATCGCCATGGACTTCTGGGCGAGCCTTGAGCACGATATCCGCTACAAGGTCGACAAAACGAAGCTGCCCGAGGGCATCAACGAGGAGATGTTCGAATGCGCGGGCAAGATCGCTGAGATCGACCGCCAGATGCAGGACATGTACCAGCGCATCAAGGCCTCGGATGCCTACAACGAAGATTGAGTCCCCTACATAAAGGAAAAAGGATGCATCGAAAGACGCATCCTTTTTGTTTTTTCACTGCTTTTTGTGATACCCGCAGTCGCAGTAGGGGCCGCCGGAGGCGAGCGTGTACTCGCGCACGAAATCCGACGCGCCGCCCGCGTCGCTCATCGTGTAGTCGAGATGGCACAGCGCGGGCGTCAGATCGTAGAGCCCCAACACCTGCATCAGCGTGCAGATGCCGCAGGTCGTGAAGCGCGCCTCGTAGCCGCTGCCGTCCTCGTACTCGAAAAAGTCCATGTTCCACGAATAGGGGTTGCGATCGCCCGCGCGCAGCTTCGCCGTCGCCTTCATGCCCTCGATGTCCTTGGGCGTGAACTTTTTCTTTCCGCTCGCGCGGCAGAAAGCCTTCATCGTAGGCGTCATCATCGCCGCGGCGCAGTAGTCCGTCAGCGTTTTGATGTCCGGCCGCTGCGGCATGCACAGGATAAACGCGGCGAGCATCGCGCAGTTGACGATGTTCATTTCGAAGCGGTCGCGCTTGTCAAATTCCGGCAGCTTCGCGATGATCTCGCGATATCTCTTTTTGGCACGCGCCGCAACGTCCTTCGCCTGCTCCGCAGTCAGGTCGAATTCGACCGTCAGGTGCTTTTCAAACGATCCGGCAAACAGCGCCCACATGCCCGCAGGCTTTCCAAGATACTTCATTTGCTCTCCCCTTTTCGAGTTTAATCTCTCAAACTCGTCTGCATTTTTGACTGCCGTCTTGCTTTTGGTCATAGTATACCGAGGGCGGGAGCGCTTGTCAATGCGGCGCAAAAAAGCAGCGGTTCTGATGAACCGCCGCTTTTCCGCATGATTTTAAGTTTTACTTGCCCTGATAGGCGCGATACAGGAACGTCACGATCTCCGCACGTGTACAATCCGCGTTGGGGCTGAACGTCGTGTTGGAAGTACCGTTCGTCACGTTATTCGCAACCGCCCAGTTAATCGCATCAGCGTAGAACGTGTCGGACTTCACATCCGTGAAGCTCGCGCTGCTCTCGACCTTCTTGCCGAGCGCACGGTGCAGGAACGTCACGCTCTGGCCGCGCGTGCAGGCCGCATTCGGGGCAAAGGTCGTCTCAGTCATGCCGTTCGTGATTCCGTTCTCAACGGCCCAAGCGACAGCCTTGGCATAGTAAGTGCTCACAGGAACATCCGTGAAGCTGCTTGCGGTCTTCGGCTCGGGGCTGCCGGCGGCACGCCATAGGAAGGTCACGATCTGCGCGCGGGTGCAGGACGCGTAGGGGCCGAACATCGTGTCAGACAGGCCGTTCGTCACGCCCTTGTCGACCGCCCACTTCACCGCGTCGGCGAAGTAAGCGTTCGCGGGAACATCAGCAAAGCTGGTAGCAGCAGTCTTAACGAACTCCGCCTCGACGCTGACCTTGCCATCCGGCATGACAAAGCTGTACTTGCCGTTGCCGAGGTCGGCGAGCGGAAGCAGATCGCCGCTCGCATCCTTGACGGCGAGGCTGCCGAGCTCATAGCCCTCGTTGGGCTTCACCGTGACGGTCACATTCGCGCCCTTGGAGGCGTTGGCCGGGGAAACGGTCACCGTGCCGTTGGGGACAGCGGGAGCGGTCGCGGGATAGGTCGGCGCGCCGGGAACGTAAGGATAGCTCGTGTACTTGTGGCAGACAGAGCAGGTCGTGCCGGGCTTGTGCGTCTCGGTGCACTTGGCATCGCAGCGCGCGCAGATACCGTTCTTGTTGCTCCAGTCGTGACCGAGTTTCTTCAGCGTCTCCGCCACAACGGTGGTTGCCTGCGTACCAGCCTCGTCCTTGAAGACTCCACCGCATCTGGAGCAGGTGTAGTACTCGTTGTTGCCGTCTTCCGTGCAGGTCGCTTCCTTGGCGTCAGTCTTGGTCCTATCGTGGCCGAGAGTCTTGAGCACCCAGCTGTCCTTCTCAATCTCGTTGGTTCCGTTTTCGTCAGAGAAGTACTTGCCGCAGCCGGAGCAGGTCCAGTAGGCCTCGTTGCCGGCCTCGGTGCAGGTGGCAGCCTTGGCATCGGTCTTGGTCAGCTTATGAGCGCCTAATTCGCCATACGGCTGATCACAGGTTTCACAAACCGCCTTTGCAGTACAGGTGGCAGTACCGCCGGTGTGCTTCGAAAATTCACCGTTTGCACCGCACTCAGTGCAGGTCTTCCAATGGCCAGTGCTGTCGCTGGAATAGGTCGTGCCATATGTGTGGGTATGGTCGTCACCCAGCGTCACCTTGATGTAGTCAAAGGTGTTGGAAAGCTTCCAAGCAGGAGTATCGCCGCCGTCTCTGTTACCGCCGAGGTAATTAAATGTAAAGTTGAGCTTCTCCAAAGCATACTGCTCATAGTCACTTGCAGTCAACGAAGATCCATGGCTTCCGTATCTGCCCTGCGTGTTCAGTTTGGCAAACACCTGCTCACCATCAACAGAAAGAGTCACAAGGCTCGTTTCGGTAGCTTTATCATAGTTATTCTCCAGTTTGACAACAGAATACTCATTGGAGGTTGGCTCTTTCTGATATGCAGGACCGCCAAAGTTGATGTAATCTGTTTTGTTATTTGTAACATCATATGTACCCATATAGATGCTCGGCTCATACAGGAAAATATAGGTCATACCCTTTTCTCTCGTTGCAGTAGAGCTGAAGAGCATATTCTCTTTTGCCTGATTCTTTTCTCTCCACTCGACACACCAATTCTGCGTCGGGTCAAGAGTGAATGGAGTGCTCAGTTTACCCTGATAATCATTGAACTTCACTGTGTTGTCATCGTTCAACGTGGTGCTGCCATGTTTATCACTCACAGTGATGATAACATTGCCATCCGCATCAACAGCGTCCAGATTATTGTCGAAGTCCCACGTAAAGCTGCGGGTCCAATGCGCATACAGGGTCGTACCGTTAAGGTTGTCCTGCATGCCAGAGGGAATCGCCGTGTCCAGAGCGGATGCAATCTTGTTCCCGCCAGCAGCCCGATCGAACCAGCCCACAAAGGCGTAGCCTGCGCGGGTGGCCTTCGGCAGCTTAGCTGTCACGAACTGCTTGATGGGATCCCTGCCGTTTTTGAAGCTACCGCCGTTGGCATTATAGGTGACGGTCTTCTCATCCGGAGTCACTGCCCGCTGCTCATAGAGCTGCTGACAGATGTAGGCCGCGATCTGGCTGTGACCATCCATATTAGGGTGGAGCGCGTTATTCGGAGAAATGCCTTCCTGATTCCGAAGCTCCCGCAGGTCGATCGTCGTGATATCGTAGTGCTTTGCAATCTGCTCGATCACTTCCGCCTGTTTAGGAATATTATTTTGCTCATAATAGGGAATAATTGCGATAATCTCAGCACCCGGATAGGTTGCCTTCATGCGCTGCAGAGAAGCCGCGTAGGCGCTCGCTGTATCCGAATAGGACTGCGCCCAATCGACAGTCTTCGCATAGTCTGCATCGGGATCAAACGCACCAACCGAGCTGTCCGGGTTGCTGCCGCCATAGTACAGGATCACATCCGGCGTGCCATTATCGTCAAGCTTGTTGATTCTATCCTTGCTTGCCATAGAAGCAGCTTTAGAACCGATGGTGCTTCCACTCCATGCCTCATCAATGCCCTCTGCTGCGCCAAAGCGGGTAATGATATCACCCCAGTAATTGCGCTCAAAAGTCATCTCTTTGCCAGTAGTATTATCATAATACAGAGCATTACCGCTGGGGATTTTGTCCTTGATCGTCGAAATGCTGTCGCCCATCACGGAGATTCTTTTCTCGTGGAACAGCGCGTATAAATAGTTATACTCCGCTTCGCTGGCATAGTTATAAACGACCCAGGTAGACTCTCCCGCAGTGACCTCTGCGCGTCCCTCTTTGCTGCCACCGGTCAGCGTGCCATCTTGCGTAACACTAACAATAGCTTCGTTCGAGCTTCTGACTGTGTCCCCCTCGGGAACGGTAATTTGGCCTTCTTTACCCGTCCAAAGGGTTATCGGCCCCGATGTCACTACATATACATTTCTACCGAATCAGCATCAATGCCCTCATCATTCCTTGCCCAAGCTACCGTTGGCAACAGGTTCAGCATCATGACAAGCGTCAGTAAACTTGCCAATAATCGCCGTTTCATTCCATTCCCTTCTAAGATTCTCTATCTTTTGCTCGTCTCCGCGGGCTGGGTTTACTTGGTTTTGCGTCTGGTCTTTCCGGCGCAGACGGGGCAGCCGCTTTGCTGCGCGCCGGTGCGGGCGTAGATGACCGCTTTCCACATGTGGCCGTAGGGATATTGTCACCACACTTTTTTGTGGCTTCCGGCAGTCACCATCTCCGGTGTCAGCGCGCCGTTGAGGCTCTCGTGCCACTGCTTGGCCACAAGCGGTTGAACAGTCGCAAGGTCGTTGAACCCCGGCAGCACCTTTCGGTTGGCGCAGTAGGGGCAGCCGTCGCCGCGCTGCGCGATCACAGCACGGTAGGAGTGCCCCTTTTCGCATCGCCACCACACGCGGCGGTTCGAGCCCGCAGTCACATTGTTCGGTCGGAGCGCACCGTTTTTCTCCTCGTCCCACTGCGCGGCAATGTCCGGGTACAGCGTCGCGAGGTCGTTTTCGCCTGCGAGCGCCTGCCGTCCGGTGCAGACCGGACAGCTCGCGCCGAGGGTTGTCCTCGAATACACCGCCGCGCGCCACGAATGCCCTTTCGGGCATCTCCACCAGATGAGCTTGTGGCTGCCGGTCGTCACATCCTGCGGCGTCAAGGGCGCGTTCTTTTCGTCATCCCATTCTGCCGCCAGCGCGGGAAACTGCTTCACCAGGCCGCCCTGTTTAGGCGTAACCTTGCGGCCCGTGCAATAGGGGCAGCTTGCACCCTCGCTGCGGGTGTAAACCATGGCCTGCCATGAGTGGCCGCTTGGACAGGTCCACCAGACTCTTTTGTGGCTGCCGAAAGTCACATCATCCGGCGTGAGTGGTAAATTTCGCTCAATATCCCACTGGGCAAGCAAAGCAGTCTTTCCCTGTTCGGTGCAAAACGCTCTAAATGTTCGTCGGATCGTCAGCCACCCTCTCATGAAAAAAGCTCCGTTCCAGCAAAGCCGGACGGAGCAGTGACATGCGAATACATCAGTAAGGGTGCAACCGGCTGTCATAGCGTATTCTCCATTCGGAGAGGCGTTAGACCCATCTGGCTTTGCGTCGCCGCCTTTCGGCGGTTTTGCCAAAATATGAGATTTTGAGAACGGAATCTATATTCCGTATATGCAAAGGAAGCGAAACGATCTTATCGTTTCCTTTACTCGTAGCAAAATATAGCACAATCTTCCGACAAAGACTAGGGAAATTATGATTTCAAATATAAATTATGGAGTTTACAGGGGAAAACGCACTGTAAGCTTGTGCCGCTGCACCCATTTGAGCGTTCTCGGGCGCAGACAGCTCGATCTCTGCATGCGCTTTAGTTGTGAATATAGTGGTAACTGTATTCGCTTTGGCATTTTTGCGCAACAGAATATAGATTCCGTTTTTATGATACAAGTTTTAGCTGTTCGAGCTGACGCCGATGCTCCGCCATGCTCGTAACAAGGTAAATGCGCGTCGTTTCGATGCTCGAATGGCCGAGGACATCCGCCAGCTTGACGATCTCCTTGTATGCGCGATAAAATGCCGTCGCGAACAGGTGGCGCAGATTGTGCGGGAAAACTTCCCCTGCGTCGACACCTGCGCGGGTGCACAGCTTTTTCATTTTCGGCCAAATTTGATATCTCGACATGGACTTGCCGCTTTTGGCGCGAAAGATCGCGCCGGAGGCGGTTTTTTGCCGCGCGGCGAACTTGAGCAGCTTGCGGCAGAGTTTTGACGGCAGTAGGATCGTGCGGATTTTGCCTTTAAGCGCAATTTCTGTTTTGCCGTTCTTCGCGGCCTCAACCGTGATATACTGCACCTCGCTGACACGGATGCCGGTGGAGCAGATGGTCTCCATCAGGAACGCAAAGCCCCGGTCGCCCGCAGCCTCTGCCGCGGCGACGAGACATTCATACTCTGCTCGCGTTAACTCCTGTTTGCTGTCTCGGAACAGGCGACGCTGGATCTTGAGAAACCGTGCGCGGCAATCTGCCCAACCGCAGAAACGGAAAAAGCCGTTCAGCGCCGCTAAATAGGTGTTGATCGTCGACGGCACGTAGTTTCTCGCGCGCAGGTCGTCTTTCCAAAGGCGGATCATCTCCGGTGTGACCGCCGCGCCGCTCAAAAAGGCTGCAAAGCCCAGTAAAGCACGGCGGTATTTTTTGATCGTCGCTGCGGCACGTTCTTCGCCTTCGAGGACTTTCAAATAGGCTTCGACCATCTTGTCAGTCATATAAATGTTCCATAATAAAAATACCCCTATCTCTCTTGATAGGGGTATTGTAACGTATTGTCGCGGATTTCGAACAGTGAATTGCACTCCCGCAGCTATGAATATAAAAAAAGAAGCCACTCTATTGAGTGGCTTCTC